>Ga0316577_10000649_pt1 | contig 14516 bp, 11 predicted proteins | sample S5NA_FD_203073 | JGI IMG/M metagenome (GOLD analysis project Ga0316577, IMG submission 203073) | Rhizosphere microbial communities from salt marsh grasses in Alabama, United States - S5-7_050615r2r1 | ecosystem: Host-associated > Plants > Roots > Rhizosphere | place: USA: Alabama | collected... | reverse complement strand
CTCGCTCTTCATGCTGATGGGCTGGCATTTCTGGCGCATGCGCAAAGATGGGGGGCTCAGCAAACCAGAAGATGCAGATGAATTGGCGAAAGCCAAATACCCGGAGCCGCGCATCTATTCGTGGCCTACGTTGATGTGGGCAGAACTGGCGGCGTTGACATTTGTTTGCGCCGTTTTGATGATATTCGCGTTTTTTATCGATGCCCCCCTCAAAGAGCAGGCCAATCCATTTCTTCCCGAGAATCCGGCTAAATCTCCATGGTATTTTCTCGGCATCCAAGAGCTTGTGTCCTATTCTGCATTTGCCGGCGGTATCGTCATCCCTGTTTTGTTCATTTTTTTTCTCGCCTCGATTCCTTACAAGGATCGTGAAAATCGACACATCGGCAAGTGGTTTTCTAATAGAACAGGAAAAAACATCACCTTCTATTCTCTGCTTTTTTCCGCTGCTGTCACTGCTGGAGTTCTTTTTGTCAACGTGAGCTATGGTTGGCTCGGGGATTGGTTCCAAGGGATTCCCCAGCTCGTCGTCATTTTCGTCAATCCGGGAACGGTTTTGACTTTGGCCTACATATTGTGGGCCTGGTTTATCAAGCGAAAATCTGGATCGCTGCATTTCTCTGCCATGGCGCTTTTCACTTGCGCCATGGCAGGCTTCATTATTCTCACGACCGTGGGGATCCTGTTCCGCGGCCCCAATTGGGAATTTTTCTGGACAAAGTCTCAGTGGCCATCGATTTAAAATTATTAAGAATGGAAGAACGATACAAAAAGCTGTTCCAGTTGATAACCCTGGGAAGCAGCCTGATATTTGTCCTTTTCATGATAGCTGCCGGGATCAGGGAGAGCAGTCCGGAGTGGAAAAGATACCAGAGGCAGTACAGGGATATCGTAATCGAAAAATCCGGAAATAGAGGACAGGAGGCGGCAGCAAGGGGGATTGAGTTCGGCATCAGGCAGGACATCCTGGAGGGTCTGGGACGGATCGATCGCTGTCAGATATGCCACTTGGGTATGGATGATCCCCGGATGGAGGATCAAGCAGTCCCTTATCGCACACACTCCGGACAAAATCTTTCCTATCATCCGGACGATGAGTACGGTTGTACCATCTGTCACAAGGGTCAGGGACAGGCGGTGGACCGGAAGAATGCCCATGCCCGTTCGGAGGACGTGCTTTGGCCCCATCCTATGCTGGCACTCGAATACATTCAGTCCTCCTGTGGCCAGTGCCATCTGGAAATTTTTGGTGATTTGGACGATCTGCCGGGAACGGAGATCTTCCAGAAGGGATTTCAGGTATTTCGCCAGGAGGGGTGTTTGGGGTGCCACAAGGCTAGGGGAGTGGGGAGCACTGTTGGCCCTGATTTGACAGAGCAGGGGAAAAAAACCCGCCATGAGTACAACTTTGCCAATATTCTAGGCGAGCAGACCGTGACAAACTGGTTATACGAACACTTCAAAGACCCCGAGATGGTATCTCCCGGTTCTCAAATGCTGGCCATCGATTTGGCAGCTGAAGACCTGCGGGCCCTGATCACATTCACGCTGGGGATGGCTAAACCGGATATGTCTTTCGAGTATTTTTCTGTGGAGACCTTGAAAGAATTCAAAGGGCAACGACGGGTGCTGAGCGGTTCGAACCTCTTTCCGATGATCTGTGTGGCATGTCATGGTAAATCGGGCGAGGGGAAAAGTTACAAAGATTATAAGACAGGGATACCCGCTGTTGGCAACGATGATTTTTTGTCCGTCGCTTCAAAGGATTTCATCGCCTTCACGATTTACCACGGCAGGGGAGGCCGTCAGATGGCCGCATGGCTGCCGAGGTTCTCCGGCTTAACGGAGGGAGAGATCCAGGCCCTTGCCGTTTTCGTGAAATCCATGAGGGAGGTCAACTCTGACTTTAAAACTGTTCAAAGTGCAACAGGCGGCATTCAGAGGGGTGAACTTTTATACAGAGATAATTGCGCTATGTGTCACGGTGCTTATGGCAGAGGAGCTCAGGTTATAAAGATCAGCAATCCCGATCTTTTAGCTGTGGCAGACGATGAATATCTTTACAAAACCATCGTTAATGGCCGCGGCAATACAGCAATGCCGGGATGGGGGAAATTTTCATCAGTAGAGATGGCCGACATCATCGCTTTTATAAATAGCTGGCAGGATATTCCCGAAAGGTCCGGTTCGTTTTCTGCATCTGAAGGAGATGTATCGAGCGGAGAAGAGAAGTACCATTACCTGTGTTCACGCTGTCACGGCATTTACGGACAGGGGGACACAGGACCCGCTATTTTCAATCCTGATTTCCTGGATGTTGCCTCAGACTATTTATTGTCCGAGATGATCGCCAATGGCCGCAGGGGAACAGCCATGATCGGATGGTCGACGGCAGTCTCGAAACAGGTGCGACTTTCCTCAAAGGATGTTGCCGATGTGATAGCTTTCCTGCGCCGCTCGGCTGCCAATCCTCCGGATGTCATTTATCCTGGCCCAAGTTTTGGTTCTGCAGATGAGGGTATTCGCCTTTTCCAGAACCTCTGTGCAGAGTGCCACGGTAAGAACGGGGAAGGGACATCGGCCCCGGCATTGAACAACCAGGAATTCTTGAACGCGGCTACCAACGGATATCTCTATGCGACGATTTCAAAAGGACGAACCGGAACAGAGATGCCCTCCTGGGGGAGAGGCTCTGATAAATACCGTTCTTTGAGTACACAAGAGAGGCACGATATTGTCGCCTATCTCAGTCAGTGGCAACGAGTTATCATCAAAAAACAATTATTTATGGGGTCAGACCGACCTAAATTATTGATTAATATAGGGATCGATCAAAAATAGCCTCATTTTTGCAGCTTAAAACGACCATTTTACCCTTAAAAACATATATTTAAGTAATAATCCATTGTTTTTTGTGTAAATCGGAACCATCGAATGGAGGACTGATTTGCTTCTTAAACCTTCCATTTTTGCCCCAAAAATGCGTTTTAAGCCTGATTTTCAGCACATTATATGAAATAATTTATTTAGATACAATTACTTAGGTCGGTCTGACCCTCTAGTGCCTAGCTAGTGCCTAGTGCCGCAATTGCTGTTTCAAGAGCTGTTCCAGCTGGCGGTAGGCAGGGATTTGGGGGTAGCTCTCAGTCAGCCGAGTTGCGTATTTCAATGCATCCTCTAGGTTCCCCACATCTCGATTCATGGTCGCCAGCGCATGTAGAAGATCGCGATCGAACGGGTGCCGCTCGAGTGCCTTCTCCAACACGGCAAGCCCTTCTTGCGATCTCTTCGAAGAATGCAGCCCTATGCCGTAGACGTAGCTGAAACGCGCATTCTCCGGATCCAATGTGACGGCCATCTTTAGATATTCCAGTGCTTTGTCGGTCTTTTTTTTCCGTACATAGAGCAGCCCCAACGCATGGTGGACGTCGGCGAGCTCTGGATTGAGCTCGATTGCCTGAAGGAGCAAACCCTCTCCCAAATCATCCCGTCCCTGGGTGCGGTAAAGATCTGCCAGATTGATGTATGTGAATGAGAGCATGGGTTCGATTTCGATGGCTTTTCTGTATTCTTTTTCTGCCGTTATCTGATCACCTTCGACTGCGGCCAGCATTCCCAAATTGAGATGAGCGGACGGATGATCTGCATTGAAATACTGCACCTGCCTGTATTCTTCCAGCGCATAGTCCAACTGTCGCTTTTCTTCGCCGGTCATCTGATCCCTTGAAGCTCCAGCGAGCGAAAAAGCCGTTCGAACCCGGACCAGCCGCACCGGATCTCGTAGAAGATGTTTGATGAGGGAGAATCGTTCGTCGATATTGAGTATTTCCAGCGACTGGACAGCCGTGGCCCTCATCAAGGGATCCGCATCTTTGATGGCCTTCTGAAGCGCAGCCAAAGTCTCATGTGTCGGGTAATTGCCGAGAAGGAATAATGCCGTGGCCCTTACCATCGGCGGGTTGTTTCTGTCACTAGCCAATTCAATGAGTGCACCATTGGCCTCCGGATAACCGCGGCGTCCTGCAAAAAAGCTCTGCCCGTAATGTGTTTTCCCTTCTTCCAGATCTCCGTACCATTTTTTCGCGTAATCCGCTGACCATTTGTTGGATTTATCCCGATGGTCGTGACACATATTGCATGCATTCGGCGTCCCGAGCCTGTCCGAAAGATCAGGGCGTGGCACACGCATGCTGTGGTCCCTTCGCGGATCTACAACCATGTATGTCCTTTCAACCATGTGGCATTCCACACACAGCGATCCTGTCGATTCCTGTTTGTGAAAATGGTGCGACGGTCCTCCGTATTTTTCCAGCATATGACAGCGATAACAGAGCGCATTCCCCTGGATGAACACTTTCCCGCTGTGCGGCTCATGGCAGTCTTTGCATCCCACTCCGGCCTGATACATCTTGCTCTGCAGGAAAGATCCATAAACATAGACTTCTTCATAGATCTGCCCATCCGGATAATACAGCGCCTCCTCCAGAACATTGGGCATATGCGTATCCAGTAGAGGTTTGTTATGAACATAATTTTCATGGATCAAAGTGCGGCGAGCGTGACAGCGGGCACACATTTCCACCAGCGTGTTGGATGTCTTCGGCACGGTTCTCTCGGCCGTTCCTTTTTCAGGATCTTTAAAAACCCAGGTGGCTCCGTCCGTGCTTTTCAGCCGCAAAACAAGCCCCAGATACCCCTCTGTTATGTAGCCCTGTCCTTTATCTGCTGCCTCCGCCCATTTGACATGTTCTGATCCCGGGCCGTGGCAGGCCTCGCAGGACACCTCGATTTCTGACCATGTGGTGTTGTATTCTTCCTTGAAACGGTCGAATTTTTTTCGCAGGTTCGTTGAGTGACACTCCGAACACATGTAGTTCCAGTTCTGTGTGATGCGTGTCCAGTACAAGATATCATTGGGCTTTATGCGCTCCTGCCCGTAGATATGGAACCATCTCTGGCCCCCGTCTTCTTCAGGGCGAGTGTCCCAACACAAGGGAAGACACTGAAATCTTCCTCTAGGGAACTCGACAAGATATTGCTGCAGGGGCCGTACGCCAAAAACATATTTGATCTCGTATTCGTCGAATTCGCCATCCTGGCCTTCGGTGTGGACATAAAATTTTCCGTTGTTCCTGTAAAACCGGGACGTGATTCCCAAATGATCGAGTGTCGCATCGTCGAAATCCCCGAGCACCGTTTCTTCGGTTGCCACATCCATAGCCATATCGTGATCCGACCCGACAAAAAGATCGTACTGCTTTTTGTGGCAGTCTATGCAGGCATTGCGGCCCACGTATTCGTATTCAAATGCTGCAGCGGCCGCCGAAGCGACTTGCTCGCCCGGCTTTGGGATTGATTCTTTTTTACACCCCCCCATAACAATAAGATACACAATGATCAGAAAAATCGGAACATGTCGTTTGAGAATCATCATCTTTTTTCTCTCTTTTTCTGTATCGGATACAAATTACCTGTTCAGCAGATAAAAAGCAAGCTTGACGGGGTTGATTTTTGCCGTTGACTCATATACTCTTTGATTGCACGAGAAATGGAAGAGAACGCGACCAATATTACCCGCCGCCGATTCCTTGGAAAAGCGGCCATCGCATGCGCCATCGGTGCTGTAGGTCTGGCTTTGGTCGCCGCCCTGCGGGAAATCATCCCCCCCCTCAAAAAGGAAAATAAAAGGTTCACGATCGGCCCTTTGGCCAACTTACCCTTGAATACCTTCACATTGATGCCCAAGCAAAAAATATTCGTCTTTCGTGATCATGAGGGAGTCCGGGCTTTGTCTGCTGTTTGCACACATCTGGGTTGCGTTCTCGAGCGCGGCGAAGAGGATGGATTCCTGTGTCCTTGTCACGGATCTCGTTTTGATGATGCCGGCAAAGTAGTCTCCGGACCGGCGCCCCGCGCCTTGGCCTTTTTCAAGGTCGATATGGCGCCTAACGGGCAGCTGCTCGTCGACGCGAAACAGCAGGTGCCGCCGAACGAGATCTTCCGTATCCAGTGATGAACGATACCTAATCCACGAGCGCAAAAAATGGCTATTTCCGTTTGACCCTGGTGGTAGAGGTTCTTGGCCGGGATTGCGTGGTTCGGATTGTGCCACGTTGACGTGCTCTGTTTGCACGGTCCAGCTGTGAGGGAGCCGGCCTTGTCGTCGGCTTTTGTTTCGGCTTTTGAGTAGGTTGTTTCACTGCCGGGCGTTTTGCGGGGGTCTGGGCAGGCTGCTTTGCTGAAGCGCCGCCTGAGGGAGTCCACTTGTTTCCTTGGCGCGTCTCCCATCCGTTCGGGGTTCTCCGGTGCACGTTTCCGTTTCGGTCTGTGAAGACATTGTTTTGTCGACCTGAAGCCACTTGAGATCGCTGCATCGATCGTGCCATTTGGTCTCTCGATATATTTCTCCGTACGTTTGTGCCGCGGCTGTAAATGTTGCGGTTCGTGGCATAGGGTGTCGGCCGGGGGGCTGACCAGGAGCCGTTCCGGTAGCCCGCTCTGTATCCTGCCCGGAAACCTGCCCTGTAGGCATAGGGTGTCGGGTATGGCCGGTACCGTCCGGGGCCCCACCAGCCGCCGTATCTTCCTCCTGTGCCGATGGTGATGCGGAAGGGGCCCCTGCCGAAGCTGAACCCGAAACCCCACCCGGTCCAGGGATTGTATCTCACATGGAAACCATAGGTGACGGGCCGGGGATAATAATAGGTCCCCCACCAGGGGCGGTACCCCCACCCTGTCCCGTACACGATGGTCGGACCGTAGACATAGCTTCCCATGTATCCGGGGTAGTATCCCACATAAACGACTTCGGGAGTGGTGTCGTACACATAGACATACTTCACGTTGTAATGGGGGCAGCTCGGGGGTATGGTGTAGATCTCATCGGGAACGTTCGCACAAACTGCCCAGGGACCTGTCGGGGTTCTGGCCTCGTACCAGACCGCCTCGTGGCAGCAGTAGTATTGATTTTGTGCTTTGATCACGGAATAGGATGTGTTGACCGCATACTCCATGTCCGTGTCCTCGATCGTTTCGAACTGAGGCTGGCCGTCGTATTCCACCTGGAGGCTTTTGTCATCCCTTTTGACGGCGGATGTCTGGGGGATCTGAGCGTCCAGGACAGCCTCTTTGGATTGTTCGGTTCCTGCCACGTGGGCCAGGATGTATCCGATGTCGGATTCGGGCGAGATGTTGGCAAAGCTCTCGGGGAGTTCATCGGCTGGGATATAGGTCCAGGGGCCGTCGAAAAGGCTTTTGCCCGCATACCAGCGTCCCGATATCAGGATGAAATACTGCTGGGAGGCAATTTCCATCAGGACGTCGCTGTCGGTATTGGTGACATACAAGATTTCGTTCTCTGCCGCGGAGGCGAATTTGGGTTTCCCGTCGATCACGATCAATTCGGAGGGTTCAGTGGCAACGAAAACTTTGGGGATCCGGTTATCCTCAGCTTTGGTTTCTTCATCTTCGGATGGCTGTTTCAGGGCTTGAACTTCTCTGGGGATCTGTTGGGTTTCTTTCCAGGGGCCCATCACGTCCTTGGCCGTCATCCAGATCTCTCCCCCGTCCAGGTAGTAGTCTTTCGTTCTAGTGTCGAGGGCGATCAGGAAAGGCGTGTTGATGATCCTTTTGAGGTTCGTGTTCTCGACATCCCGGAGTTGGGGTTCGCCGTCGATGAAGACCAACACGGCAGGCTCGGTGACGACCAAAATCTTCGGGGGATCGTTTTTGAGGTTTTCGGCCGCGATCTGCTCGCGTTCGGCAAGTTCCAATGACGCTTCCAAACGTTCGAGAGAGATGATGAGGTCCCATTCGGGGATTTCTGCTTCGAGAAATGCGGCGAATTTTTTTTCTTGGTCGGGTGTGGCTTCGGGGAAACGGACCCTGGGGATTTTTAGATCCGATATGGTGGCTGTCCGGGTGTTCAGGTCGGTGTCGAGCCGGGCTACGAACCAGAAGGCACCGAAAACCGGTTCTTGGCTGTCTTTGAGCGTGACCGAGACCGCAGCCCGTCCCTCGAGGTCATTGTTTTTGAAACTGTCGAGCTGGGGCTGATAGACGATCACTGTTCCCCGGGGATCGGTGATCACTCTGGGCCAGCCAACATCGGCCTGGGAGTCGGTTTGAATTTCGAGAGAGGAATAATCGGGTTGGGGCTGACGTGAGGGCGGTGGGCTGGAGCTTGTATCGATCGTCGTGCAGTTGACCATTGCCAGCAATGATAGACACGCGATGAGATGAGGAAAAACTTTGTGGATTTTTATCTTCATCGATTCCTCCTTTTTTATGTGCAATCTATGGCTATGGCTAGATCTGACTAAAATTCTATGCTGAGAGAGCTCAAAAATAGCCATGCGCTCACCAATCTACAGAATTGGCGGCAAAATGTCTATTGGGCTTTAGTCCTACTTTTTCTGATTCACCTGAATGAATAGGTGAGGCTGGCCTCTATACCGTAGTCGTTTTTCGTGACCTCTGCTTCTTCCCCTCCAGGGCGGCCGTCGAAATGATCGAACACGTGCAAGCTTATATAAAAATCCCTGAGGATTTCGTAGCGGACACGGCCATCGAATTCTATACGGAACCGCCCGAGATCTGTGACGCTGGGAAATACGACTAGGCTTAAACTTGTGTCCAGTTTGGGATGAGCAAACCTGAAAGCTTGGAAGTTCGCCCTTGCCATGATCTCGGCGCTGTATTGGGTATCTTCTGATCCCATGAATTTCTCTATAGTGCCGGCTACACCTCCCGAGAGTACCAATAAGATTTGGTTCGTTTGGATCATGCTGAGGCCGAGCCCCCCACCAAAAATTGCGCGGAGTTTCAGCCCCAATTCGGTGTTGTGCTGGGCCTGGGTCAAAAGGGAGGCCTGCCATCGGTTTTTCATCAACCGGCTGAAATTGAGCTGGAAGGAATGACGTAAAATGGGTTCGACACTTCTCTCGTTTTTGATGTAGGAAGAGCCGGTGATCTTCGTTTCCCATTTGACCGTGCGGTAATTCACCTCGGTTCCAAGAATCAAATTTGTCAATTGATTAGCCTTCTCGAAATTGAATCCGACATCGATATAGCCTTTGAAGCGCTCCCTGAAGCGAGATTTCAGCGGCGTGATTTTCACGACCGAGAGTATGCCGAGCGAGACTGTATCTTTTTCGGTCGCGACAGTCAAATATCCCGGTTCTTCGGTTTCTTGGAGAGACCCGACGTATCTAAGCCCGCTTGATGTCTCCACATCGAATATGTCTTTGCTCGAGATTTTGACGATTTTTGTCCAATCGATATAGACCCACCCGATGTCATCGGTTCTGTATTCCAACCGGCCCCGCTCGAGTTTTATGATTTCACCGGTAATCCAGTCTCCATTTTTGAGGACCACAACGTCGGTTCTATCGGCAAAAAGAGGGGTGATGCACAAAGTAAGGAAAACGGAAATGATTACTGCAAGATGAATAAGCCTATGCATCTGTATCTTATGTATCTTAACGGCTGGCCCAACGGTAACTGTAAGAACAGGTAAAAGTGTCGAAGTTGGTACCATACCGCGTGACAATTCCGGAACTGAAAGAGAGTGTGACGGCGTGTCCTCCGGATATGGGAACGGCGAGTGTGAGTCCATACCGGGTGTTGTCCTGCACATCGCTCAGCGGCACATCGTTTACGATGGTTTTCCCGCCCCTGCTTTTTCCGAACGAGGCGGCCAGCCAGAATCCGCGGCGGAAGTTGTAGGCCAGATGCATCTGAGCAGCGAAGATAGGTTCCTGCCACATCACGCCACTGAAATGCTGGCTGTTTCTGGTAAAAAACCATGCGCTGAGGGAAGCCTCCATGACCCAGCGGCCTTGCTGTAAGGCTGCTCCAATAGTTGGCCGGAACATCCAGCGGTTGGAGCCGAGATTGACAAGTCTGTCCTCGCTATACTTTCCTAGAGGCAAGCGCACTTGCAAGCTGGTGCCGAGGGTGAATCTTTCGCGGAAAGTCAGGAACTCCCTGCCATAAAGGGCAGGCGATCCGATGAGGTTTATCCCCAGCTTAACGGCAGGATCCCCGAAGCCTGTTTGGGTGGTGTTTACCGGTTCTCCTAATAGCAGTCCTTCCCATTTTCCAGAGCTTAAGGGGATTGCCACATCGAGCTTGGCCAGTCTTCCGAAAATATTCACGGTTGTTAAATAGGCTAGTCCAAACGCACTGAATTTGGCTTTGCCATCTTCGATCGGTATGGAATGGTCGAGAAGAACATTGCCGGAGGAATAGGAGTAAGCGAGAACGAGGACGTTCATTTTGACGGGGGCGGCGGCCATGGCTCTGGGTTCCAGTTCTTGGGCGGAAAGATGGGTTGTTAGAGCGGAGCAAAGAATCGCCAGCGTGAGTGCAAATGCAGTGGTACGGATTTTCATCATCTTTAGTTTTCGTAAATTACCAGGAATTCAGATTTATGTCAATATTATTTTTGGGGTCAGACCGACCTAAGTTATTGAATAAATTAGGAATAAGTCTAAAATTCTCTGTTTTTTTCGCCTTAGACCCTTAATTTTGCCCCCAAAAACATACGTCTAAGCAATCATATAACGATTTTTAAGTAGCCCTTAGTAGTTAGGTTATGTATGTTTTTTGCCTTAGACTGTCTATTTTGGGGCCAAAAAAGTCGTTCTAAGAGGTTTTTTTGGGGGTAATTTAAGAGAAATTCATTTGTTTTCAAGATGTTAAGTCGGTCTGACCCCCTAAAAAAATATATTGAAATGAAGCCGAGGTTTTGCTATAAATGATGAGCGTTTGCGGAGGATGAGAATGAGAGGATGGACATCTCGAATATATTCGGTACTGAGTGTCTTTCTAATGATTTTGGGTTTTGGCTTACTGAATGAAAGCCATGCTTCGATCGTTCAGGATGACACAGCGTCTAAATCTCAAAGGTTCGCAGGCATATCCCGTCCGGATCCTGAAGGGGTGCCGACTGAAGTGGCCGTCGGGATTGTGTTTTTAGACGTAATCAATATCGATGATGTCGATCAAACGTTCACGGCTGATTTCTATCTCATTTATCAATGGAGCGATCCAAGGCTGGATATTAGCAAGGAGGCCAGTGCTCCGGAGGTCCGCATATTCGAGTTAGATGAGATCTGGCATCCCCAGCTGGCTATCCTCAACCAGAGAAACTTAAAAGACTATTATAAAGACGGCTTTCGGGTGGACGCTTCCGGTAACGTTCGGTATGCCCAGCGATTTTTTGGCGAGCTTTCAGCTCCTCTAGATCTCAAAGATTTTTGCTTTGATGAGCAGACCCTTTCGATTCAGGTTGCCTCTACTGTCTATTCTCCACAAGAGCTAGAGTTGTCATATATGGAGCAATTGACAGGTCAGAGAGGGGTGTTTTCTATTGCAGGTTGGACAGTCGAACTTGAAACACCTCGAGTCACAAATGAATATTTGGCCTTTGCGGACCGCGATTTGGCAAGGATCGATTTCCTCCTCAATGGCCAGCGGCATGCCGTTTATTTTATTTTGAAGCTTCTGGTCCCTCTTTCTTTGATCGTATTTATGGCCTGGACAGTTTTTTGGATCGATCCGTCCAAGGCAGGGCCGCAGATCGGGCTGCCGACTTCGGCCGTCTTTGCCTTTATACTGTACAATTTCAAGATCGGATCGGAACTTCCCAGGATTTCCTATTTGACACGGTTAGACCAATTTGTTCTAGGGGCCACTTTCCTGGTGTTCATTGCGCTTGGCGAAGCGGTTATAACCACGATACTTTCTCATAAAGATAAAAATCTCTTGGCCAGAAAAATAGATTTTACATTTCGCTATCTCTATCTCATCCTATTCGCCATCATTATCGCTGTGGCGTTTATGATTTAGGTAGCCTATATTGTCGCGTTCGCTGACAAAATTATGGCTACAAATAAGAATATGTGCTAATATTGGGACGAAATTTGGAATTGTATTCAAGCTAAATACTAGTAGCTAAGTTGCTCTCAACAAGGAGGGAAATTATGAAAAAAGGCGCTCTGATTTACAGCCTTTGTTCGCTTTTATGCGTGGGATTCCTGACTATGTGCACGAGCTCTCCTGGAGTGGAAACTCAAGCTGGGGGAAATGGTGCAGAGGTTTTTACTGGCAATGCCATAGTATCCACGACAGTGGCAGGTGGGGGGACGACCAGATTAACGATAACCATCAATGAGTACACATCTGATGAAGACATTTTGAAATTCGTTGAAATCCTCAAGACAGAGGGGCCATCAGGATTGCGGAACGCTTTAGAAAAGGTTTCAGCGGGTTGGATAGCACCTACCGGCAGAGTTCGTGAAACAATCAATATCGCTCGAAGCCGTCCTGTTGAAGGGGGCCGCCTCATAAACATCGTGAAAACCCGCTACCTCAACTTCCTTGAATTCGCCCTTGGCACTCCTCGATCGAGAGAGTATGAATTCAGTTTTATCCAGTTAAAGCTCGATGAGGAAGGCAGGGGGGAAGGGTATATGTTTGCGGGCGCAAAAATCGAGTTTGACTCAGAAGGCAAACTCGTCCTTGAACAGAGAGGAACAGTTCCCATTCAGATCCGTGGGGTTAGACAGACAAAGTAGATTTTTTCCCAAGACATACCATGTTTCTTTTTTATCTTTAGAATACTCTGTAACAATTCTGAACAATATTGTAACACTGAAAAAAGGAGGCCAAAAAATGAGAACCAAAGTTATCCTTGCAGCTTTCGTTATCATCATTTTTGTTTCCAGTTGTTCCTCTCTTAAGATAAGCCATGATTACGACAGGCAGACTGATTTTTCACGGTACACCACCTTTGCTTGGGCGCGTGCTCCGAAAGCGGCTGTCGGTTCTCCTCAGGCTCAACTTATGGCCAACAATCCCTTACTCGATAAAAGGATCAAAAATGCCGTGACCGACCAGCTGATGCAGAAAGGCTTCAAACCGAATAATAACAGCCCTGATCTGCTAGTCGTATATCATGTGGGGATAAAGGATAAAATCAATGTCTCCAACTGGGGATACAGATACGGCCCTTATTGGGGACCAGGAAGAGTGGACGTGTATGGTTATCGGGAGGGAACTTTGATCATCGATTTCGTGGACGCAAAGAAAAAAGAGCTTGTGTGGAGAGGTATCGCCCAAAAAGCCCTTTCGGAAAGCGGATCCCCTGAATCGAGGGAAAGGCAGCTGAATGATATCATCGGGCACATTCTTGCCAAATTTCCTCCGAAATAAGAATGAATAATTGGGGATAATAATTGGGGTCAGACCGACTTAACTTATTGATAATTAAGAGGTTAATATCAAAATTTAAGGTTTTTTTGCCTTAGACCTACTATTTTGCCCTCAAAAACATTGATCTAAGCGTATTATTCCTAATTTTTCTGTAGACCTCAATCATAATATTCATGGATACTTTTTTCTTAGATCATCAATTTTGCCCGCAAAAAGGATGCTTTAAGCCAGAAATCCGCCACAAAATCCTGAGTTTTTAATTTAAATACAGCCACTTAGGTCGGTCTGACCACAAAATTTCCAAAATTTCCAAAATTTCAAATTTTCCAAAATTTACTCCACCCTTCCCTTATATATGTAGGACTAAAGTCCAATTGACGGGTAAAAGAAATTGATGAAGATATTCTTATAATAATTTTTCAAAGGAGTATTAAGTGAGAGACAAAATGAGAATCTTGTTGGTGCTTGTCATGACCATGGCTTTTTTGTCCAGCTCGATGTTTGCCCAAGCCGATAAGAAGAGGGGGATGCGATTCGGCTACATTTCGAGCAAAGTCAGCAAAACGGAACTCGATTGGTTAGAAGACTTCGACGATGGCTACAAAAGTTTCTATGTAGGGTTTTTCAATGATGCGAAACTTATCCCCTTGCTCCATCTGTCTACGGGCTTAGAGTATTATCAGACTGGCCAAAAATTGAATGACAGCAATAAGTTGATTCTACACTATATCTCCCTTCCCCTCGGATTGAAACTGAAACTCGGCCCCGTACAGGCTTTCGGCGGAGTGCACGGTGCCGTGAAAGTGAGTTCTCGTCTCACTTTGCTTGGCGAATCTGCTCCTGCAAAAGATATCGGCACTTTTGATGCCGGCACTTTTGTTGGAGCAGGTCTCAAGATACTCTTCATCGGCATAGAAGCAAAATACACCTGGGGCCTGGTTGACATTGATGATGGTTACAAGAACAACTTCTGGCAGGTTGGATTGACACTCTGGTTCTGATTAGAATCAGATCTAGTGTCAGACTAAACATATCGCTAGAGGGAGGAGATCTATGAAGAAGTTTGTTTTTGCACTGCTTACGATAGGTATCATAACGGGATTATCACAGGCCCAGGAAATAGGTGTCCGGTTTGGTGATATCGTAGGCAACGATGTTGCGGTTGACTTCGTTTTTGGGTCGAGAGGCCAACGAATTCATGGGGATGTTTCTTTTGGCGACGGAGTCGGTGCCGAAGTTTTGGTGGATGTTGTCATGAGACCACTTTCAGGTGAAGCTTTCTATTATTATCTTGGTAT
>Ga0316577_10000648_pt1 | contig 14525 bp, 9 predicted proteins | sample S5NA_FD_203073 | JGI IMG/M metagenome (GOLD analysis project Ga0316577, IMG submission 203073) | Rhizosphere microbial communities from salt marsh grasses in Alabama, United States - S5-7_050615r2r1 | ecosystem: Host-associated > Plants > Roots > Rhizosphere | place: USA: Alabama | collected... | reverse complement strand
CGTGGGCTGCCCGCGCTCGGGCACGTCGGTCTTTGGCCAGATCCTGAGCCGCCACCGCCACTTTCTCTACATGCACGAGCCGCGCTATATCTGGCGGCACGTCGACCCCGCGCTGAACATCTGGCGCGGCCACGGCACCCGCGGCCGCCTGGTCTGGCGCGCCGGCGACGTGGACGAGGAGACCGGGCGGCGGCTGGCCCGCTGGTTCCACCTGGCCCTGACCCTGGGCTTGCGCCGGCGGCTGGTGGAAAAGATGCCGCTCAACGTCTTTCGCCTGCCCTGGCTGGCGGCCACCTTCCCCCGGGCACAGGTCATCCACGTCGTGCGCCACGCCCGCGACGCCGCTCTGTCGCTGCAAGAGGCGGTGGCGCGCTGGTTCTCGGCCGAGCGCGGCTACGCGCCGGGCCACTGGGCCACGAGCTGGAACTATGCCATGTTCGAGGACTATGCCCGGGGGGTGCCCGCGCTGCGGGACCGGGTGCCCCTGGTGCGCGCCCGGGACGACGACTATGCCCGGGCACTGCTGGTCTGGGCCTGTTCGGTGTGGGCCGGGCGGCGGGCGGGCGACGACCTGGGCGCGGGGCGCTACTTCGAGGTGCGCTACGAGGCCCTGGTCGACGATCCGGCCGCCGAGCTACAGCGCGTCTCCGACTACCTGGGCGAGCCGGTCGATCCGGCCACGGTGGCCGAGGCCCGGGCCGTGCTGCACCGCCGCTCGGTGCACAAGCCGGACCCCGACCCGGCACTGACGAGGGCCATCGCCGGCGACCTGCTGGCCGAGCTGGGCTACGAGGGATAGACGACCATGAGCGATCTGCCGCGGGTCACCATCGTGACCCCCTCCTACAACCAGGCGCAGTACCTGGAAGAGACGATCCGGTCGGTGCTGGACCAGGGCTACGAGGACCTGGAGTATATCATCATGGACGGCGGCTCGACCGACGGCAGCGTCGACCTCATCCGCCGCTACGAGGAGCGGCTGGCCTACTGGGTCAGCGAGCCCGACGGGGGCCAGGCCGACGCCATCAACCGTGGCTTTGAGCGGGCCACGGGCCAGATCCTGGCCTGGCTCAACTCGGACGACACCTACGAGCCGGGGGCCATCCGGGCCGTGGTCGACGCCTTCCGGGCCCGGCCCGAGGCGCGGCTGGTCTATGGCGAGGGCTGGTACATCGACCCCGCCGGGCAGCGCATCCGGCCCTGCAAATTCGTGCGCGACCGCTTCCCGGCCAACTATATCTATAACAAGGACCCCATCCTGCAACAGGCCGCCTTCTGGACGCGCGACCTGTGGCAGGAGGTCGGGCCACTGAGCCTGGCGCTGAACTGGGTCTTTGACTGGGACTGGTTCATCCGCGCCCATCGGCGGACCGAGTTCCACTATCTGCCCCGCTTCCTGGGCAACTATCGCGTCCATCCCGGGGCCAAGACGCGGACCCAGGACGTCAGGCGGCGGCAGGAGCACGCCTGGATCACGCGCACCTACGGTGCCCGGTGGCACCCCAACTACCTGGTGCAGCGGGCGCGCATCGTGGCCCAGCGGGCCGAGGCGGCCACGGCGCGCTGGCCTCGCCCGCTGGCCGTGCCGGTGCGCTGGCTGGCCGGCCTGCCGCGCCGCGCCGCCGAGCGCCTGTTCTACGGCATGTATACGACCTGACATGGACCTCACCGTCGCCTTTCTGCCCGTGTACCACAATCCGTACCAGCACCTGCTGAGTGCCGAGCTGGAAAAGCTGGGCGTGCACGTCGAGCACCTGGCGGGCATGCCCCCGGCGGCCTGGCTGCTGCGCAACCGGGGGCGGGTGCAGGTGCTGCACCTGCACTGGCTCTACGGACTCTATATGCAGCGCCTGCTGACCCCGGCGCGGGCCCTGGCCTTTCTGGCCCGTTTCGAGCTGGCCCGGCGGCTGGGCTACCGCTACGTGTGGACGGTGCACAACATCCTGCCCCACCGCCAGCCCTTCCCGCCCCTGCACCGCCACGTGCGCCGGCTGGTGATGCGCCGCGCCAGCGCCGTCATAACCCACTGCGAGTACGGCCGTCGCGAGATCCTGCACCTCTTCCCCAGCGACGTACCGGTGCACGTCGTGCCCCACGGCAACTATGCCGGCGTCCACCCCGAGACCGGGACCCCGGACGAGGCCCGCGCCGGGCTGGACATCGCCCCCGGCAGTTTCGTGTACGCCCTGCTGGGCAACATCTCGCCCTACAAGGGCGTCGAGTCGTTCGTCGCCGCCTTCCAGGCCGGCGCCGCGCCGGATGACGTAGCCCTCATCGCCGGGCGCAACCGGGCGCCGGCCCTGGTGGAGCGGCTGGAGTCGATGGCGTCCGCCGACACCCGGCTGCGGGTCCGGGCCGGATTCGTGCCCGACGACGAGATGGGGCGTTACCTCCGGGCCGCCGACGTGGCCGTCTTTTGCTTCCGCCAGGTGCTGACCTCGGGCTCGGTCATCCTGGCCATGACCTACGGTCTGCCCGTCATCGCCCCCGCCCGCGGCTGCCTGCCCGAGCTGGTGACCCCGGCGGCGGGCCTGCTCTACGACCCCGACGACGAAGCGGCCCTGGGCCGGGCGTTGGGCCATATCAAGGCGCTGAACACGGCGCGGATGGGGGCCGAGGCGCGGCGCATCGCCGCCGGCCTGCGCTGGGACGACGTGGCCCGGCGCACGGCCGAGATCTACCGTGAGGTCGTGTCGTGAAGGTCTGCATCCTGTCCAGCGTGCACGGCGCGCTGGACAACCGCGTTTTTTACCGCGAGGCCCGCAGCCTGCAGCGGGCCGGCCACGACGTGACCCTGGTGGCCGTCCACGGGGGCGACGAGGTGCGGGACGGCGTGCGCATCGTGGGCCTGCCGCCGGTGCCCCGCTGGCAGCGGCCGCTGCTGTGGCGCCGGCTGGTGCGCGAGGCCCTGGCGACCCGGGCCGACGTCTACCATTTTCACGACCCCGAGCTGCTGCTGGTGGCGCCCTGGCTGCGCCTGCGCACCGGCAAGCCGGCGATCTATGACGTGCACGAGGCCAACGCCGATTTTATCCGCGTCAAGGACTACCTGCCGGCCCCGGTGCGCTACCCCGTAGCCTGGGCCTTCCAATTGCTGGAGCCGCTGCTGGCCCGCCTCAACAGCGCCCTGATCTTTGCCGACGACCAGATCGCGGCCTCGTTCCGGCACGTGCGCCGGCCCAAGGCCACCCTGTACAACTTTCCGGCCCGCTCTTTCGTCGAGCGGGCGGCGGAGGCCACGCGGGATGCCGGGCCACGGCCGCCCGTGGTCCTCTACCTGGGCGGGCTGGAGCGCAACCGCGGCTCGCGGCTGATGGTCGAGGCCTTCTACCGGGTGTGGCAGCAGATGCCCGAGGCGCGCCTGCTGCACGTGGGCCACCTAGAGCCGCCCGGGCTGGAGGACGAGGTGCGGGCCGACGTGGCGGCGCGGGGTATGGAAGGGGCGGTCACCCTGGCCGGGCGCGTGCCCTTTGGCGAGATCGGCGACCACCTGGCGGGGGCGGCCGTGGGCTGGGTGACCTGGCAGCCGGTGGCCAAGAACCGCAAGAACGTGCCCACCAAGCTCTTCGAGTACATGGCCTACGGCCTGCCCGTGGTCAGCAGCGACCTGCCCTCGACGCGGCCCTTTGTGCAGCCGGGGCGCAACGGCTACCTGGCGGCGGCCGCCGACCCGGCGGCCCACGCCGAGGCCCTGCTGGACCTGCTGCGCCGGCCCGAGAGGGCGGCGGCCATGGGCCGGCAGGGGCAAGAGTTGGTAAGGACGAGGTACAATTGGGACGAGATGGAAAAGCGCCTGTTGGCGCTGTATCAAGAACTGCTGTCGTAGCCCAGCCGCCGCATCATGGGCTCCACCAGGGGCAGGACGCGGGCGATGGCCTCTGGATTCTCGCGCCGCCACTTGTCGCGCTCGGGGGCCGAGACGACGTTGATGCGCGGCAGGCGCTGCGCGTGGGCCGCCAGGCCGGCCTCGTAATCGACCTCGAGAAAGCCGGCGATGCGGCGCAGCGCGGGGCCGGGCTCGGCGACCAGGTCCTCGTAGCGTACCTGGAGGTAGGGCACGCGCCCCCGGGTCCCGTCCCGGTGGGCCAGCACGGCCTCGTTGCAGCGGATCCACTGCCAGGCGCAGACCTCTTCCAGGGGGCTGGAGGCCAGCTCGCGCCAGCCGGGGATGAGGGTAAAGGCCCAGCGCTCACGGCTATAGCCGGGGATGTGCAGCGGCTGGGGCACCCGGTAGCCGGGAAAGAGGTGGGGCTGCCGCCAGCCCTCCAGCAGCGAGTTGACGTTGCTGCGGGCGTCGCGCGTGAGATAGATCACGCGGGCGTCGGGCCACAGGGCCAGCAGGAAAGGCAGCCGCAGGCAGTTCTCGGGCGTCTTTTCCAGGAAGCGGATGGCCTCCGGGCGGGGCAGCAGGCGATTGCGGACCCGGACGAGGGTGCCCAGGGCGCTCATGCCCCGGGCCGGCAGCGCGCTGCTCACCCCGGCGCCGGGGGCCGTGGAGCGGCCGCGGCGCTTGATGCCCTGCCACAGGCGGTTGGCCCGCAGCCGGCGGCGCACGCCGTTGACCCCCTGCCAGAAGGTGCCCGGCGCGGCGGACCGCTGGAAGGCGTCCAACAGGAAAGCACGCGAGCGGGAAGTGAGGTCGGCGGCGTCCAGGACGCCCGACTCCCAATCCCTGGCCCGGGGGTGATGGTGGCGCTCGATGATGTCCTTGCTCTCGTGGCCCATGGACCACAGCGCCGGCACCTCGGAGAGCACGTTGTAGAGCAGCGTGGTGCCCGAGCGTGGACAGCCAATGATCAGAACGGGATCGCGTATCATCCTCACCTCGACAAGATCATGCTACCAGATCGGTACCCGCGTGTCAAGTCCATGGTTTGTAGTAACCGCTTTAGCGGTGGCCCTACGGCCAAAGCCGTTACTACGAACCTGGGGCGGGGCCTCGGAGGAGATAGATGACGGCCGAGCGCCCCATCTTTATCGTCGGCGTGCATCGCTCGGGGACGACGCTCCTGCGGTTTATGTTAAATAGCCACCCGCGCCTCTACATCCCGCCCGAGTCCGATTTCATCCCCCGCTTTTTCGGGCGCCGGCCCCAGGGTCCCCTCGACGAGGCACGCGTAGCCTGGCTGCTGGAGGTCATTTTCCGGCGCTACCGTCTGGTCAAAGAGTGGCGGGGCGCGCCGCCCGACCCGGCCGAGTTCGCCGTCGCGATGGCCGAGCCCACGCCGGCGGCCTTTCTCGATACCCTCTACAGCCGCTACGCCCGGCAGCACGGCGCCGAGCGCTGGGGCGACAAGACGCCCATCTATGCCAGCTACGTGGACCTCATCGCCGCCATCTTGCCCGCGGCCCAGTTCGTGCACATCGTCCGCGACGGGCGCGACGTGGCCCTGTCGATGCTGGACAAGTGGGCGGACGAGATCCACGTCGACGTCTATTTCGCCGCCCGCAACTGGGTGCGGCGCATCGCCCAGGCGCGGGCCTCGGGGGCGCGCCTGGGCGCGGACCGCTACTATGAGCTACGCTACGAGGCGCTGGTGGCCGACCCCGAAGCCCAGCTTCGGCCGCTGTGCGACTTTCTCGGGGAGACCTTTTTGCCCCAGATGGCCCAGCCGCAGCGCCTGGGCCGCCAGCAGTTCGGCGAGGGGGACTTTCACGCCGCGCTGCGCCGGCCGCCCGGCACCTCGCGCGTCGACCGCTGGCGGGCAGAGATGCCGGCCCGGGACCTGCGCCTCTTCCAGCGCATCGCCGGGCCGCTGCTGGCCGGGCTGGGCTACGAGGTGGCGGACGCGGGGTCGATGCCGGCCGGCGAGCGGCTGCGTTTCGCCGCCCTGGGCGTCAAATATACGATCTTGCAGGGCGGACGGCGCGCCTTGCAGGCGCTGCGGCTGGTGCCGCCGATCTAGGGAGAGCGGAGATGACCGATCTGAGTGACCGGCCGTTCTTTATCGTGGGCAGCCCCCGCTCCGGCACAACCCTGCTGCGTTTTGTCCTCAGCAGCCACCCGCGGCTCTATGTCCCCTCCGAGACCGGCTTTCTGCCCTTCCTGGGATACGACGGCGACGCGACCCTGACCCTGGCCCAGGCGCAGACTGTCCTGGAACGCATCGGCACCCTGAACCGCGAGTGGGCCGGCCTGGTGGACGACGTAGAGACATTTTACCAAAGACTGCCCGATCCGTCGTTGGCCCACCTGCTCGACGCCCTCTACCGGCGAAAAGTCGCCGCTGCAGGTGCGGCGGCCGCTCTCGGGCGCTGGGGCGACAAGACGCCGGGCTATGCCCTGCACCTACCCCTGCTGGCCCGTCTCTTTCGCACGGCCCAGTTCGTGCACGTGGTTCGCGACGGCCGCGACGTGGCCCTCTCGGCCCAGAACAAGTGGGGGCGCTGGTACATGGACAGCTACTACCTGCTGCGCAACTGGGTGCGGCACGTGGAGCAGGCGCGCCAGGCAGGGCAGGGCCTGCCTCCCAGCCGCTACCTGGAGGTCCGCTACGAGGACCTGGTGCGGGAACCCGAGCCGGCCATCCGTGCCATCTGTGACTTCCTGGACGAGATATTCCAGCCCACCATGCTGGATCACACCCGGCTGGCCCAGCAGCAGATCGCCCCCGGGGGCCACGTCGAGGTCTGGCAGCCGATCTCGACGGCCAGCGTGGGGCGCTGGCGGACCGGGATGTCGCCCTTCTGGCAAAAGGCCGCCGACCGGATCGCCGGCCCAACGCTGGCGGCCAGCGGCTACGAGCTGTCGGGCCAGGGAGCGCCGACGGCGGCGGAGCGGGCGCGGCTCCTGGCATTGGCGGCCAAGTATGCCCTGACCGACGGCGCGCGCCGGGGTCTGGCGCGGCTGGGGCTGCTGACCCTCAACCGCGGCAAGCGGAGCAAGTGAGGCCAAGATGCGCATCCTGTGCCTGACCCCGCGCCTGCCCTATCCGCCCAACCGCGGCGACCGGCTGCGCGCCTTTCACATCATCGAGCACCTGGCCGCCCACCACGAGCTGACCCTGGCCTCGTTCATCTCCCACGAGGCCCAGCGGCAGTACGTGGCCCCTTTAGAGCAATACGGCCACGTGCACGTTGTGTCCCAGGGGCCGCTGCGCTCGGCGGCCGCGGTGGTGGGCAACGTCTGGCGCCGGGCGCCGCTGCAGGCGCTGTACTACCGCTCGCGGGCCATGCGGCGGCTGGTGGACGACCTGGTCGAGGCCACGCCCTTCGACGCCGCCTACGTGCACCTCTTTCGCATGGCGCCCTACCTCGCCGGCCGGCGGCGGCTCTATCGCGTCGTGGACCTGACCGACGCCATCTCCAAGGAGGTGGGCCTGTCGCTGCCCTATCGCAGCCCGGCCTGGCGGCTGCTTTACCGGCTGGAGGGGCCGCGCATCGCCCGCTACGAATGCCGCGTGGCCCGTGAGTTCGAAGAGACGTGGCTCATCTCTGAGGCCGACCGGCAGCACCTGGCGGCCGCCTGCCCGGGGGCCAACCTGCGCGTGGTGCCCAACGGCGTGGACACTGCCCATTTTCAGCCCACCGGCCGGCCGGTCGAGCCCGACAGCTTGATCTTTGTGGGGCACATGGGCGTGCCGCACAACGTCGACGCCGCCCGGTACCTGGTGGCCGAGATCCTGCCCCTGGTGCGGCAGCGGGTGCCCGATGTGCGGCTGTCCATCGTGGGCGCCGACCCGGCGCCAGAGGTCGAGCGCCTGGGGCAGGAGCCGGGCGTCGCCGTCACCGGGTTTGTGCCCGACCTGAACGACTATTTGAACCGGGCCGCCGTGTTCGTGGCGCCGCTGCGCTTCGCCGCCGGGGTGCAGAACAAGGTCCTGGAGGCCATGGCCGCCGGCCGCCCGGTGGTTACGACGAGCGTGATCAATGCCGGGCTGGGGGGCGTGCCCGGGCGCGACCTGCTGGTGGCCGACGGCACCCCCGCGATGGTGGCCCAGGTGGTGCGCCTGCTGCAGGATGGGGAGCTGCGGGAACAGATCGGCCGGGCAGGGCGCCAGTTTGTGCAGAGCCGCTACAGTTGGCAGCACGCCGTGCGGCGCATGGCAGCCATTGAGAGAGATAGAGGGTCGAGATAGAGATAGAGTGCCGCCATTGCGAGGAGCCCCGCCTTTGGGCGACGAAGCAATCCCCGACTTGATCCGAGCTGGGAATTGCATCGCTCGCAAAGGCGGCTCACTCGCAATGACCTATTCTGATCCGGGGCGCGTCGAGACGGGCCGGGCTTTGCATCTGCACGAAATATGTTATAATAGGGCGCGCTCTACCAGATCGGTAGGGCGCCAGTACGCGCGCCGCCAAAGGCGAGGATGATCCTGAAGTTGAGGTAGGCATCAGATGAAGATCCTGGTGACAGGTGGGGCCGGCTACATCGGCTCCAACCTGGTGGATGCCCTGCTGGCCCAGGGCCACGACATCCACGTGGTAGACAACCTATCGACGGGCAAAATCGACAACGTCCGGCACCTGCTGGGCCGGGAGGGGTTCCACTTTGTCAACGATTCGATCCTGAACGAGTCGCTGATGGACCGCCTTGTCGCCCAGGTGGACCAGGTCTATCACCTCGCCGCCGTGGTGGGCGTCAAGTACGTGGTCGAGGACCCCCTGAAGGGCATCTATACCAACGTCACCGGCACCGAGATCGTCCTGGAAAAGGCTTACAAGTACTGGCGGCGGGCGGTGATCGCCTCCAGCTCGGAGGTGTATGGCAAGAGCACGGCCGTGCCGCTGCGGGAAGGGGACAACAGCCTGTTTGGACCCACGACGGTAGCTCGCTGGACGTACGCCATGTCCAAGGCCATCGACGAGCACTTTGCCTACGCCTACGCCAACAAGGGCCACCCCGTGTCCATCGTCCGCTACTTTAACTCCTACGGCCCCCGCCTCGATCCGCGGGGCTATGGCAGCGTGATCGCCAAGTTTATCACCCAGGCGCGGCTGGGCCGGCCGATGACGGTCTTTGACGACGGGCAGCAGACCCGCTGTTTCACCTTTGTGGACGATACGGTGCGGGGCACCATCCTGGCCGGCACCGTGCCCGGAGCCGTAGGCCAGGTCTTTAACATCGGCTCCAATCGCGAGACGACCATCCTGGAACTGGCCCAGATGATCCGCGGCCTGGTCGGCTCCGAATCGGAGATCGTGCGCGTGCCCTATCGCAACGTATTCGGCGAGAACTTTGAAGAGACGCGCCGCCGCGTGCCCGACGTGCAGCGCGCGGCCGAGGTGTTGGGCTTTCGGGCCGAAACCCCCCTGGAGGAGGGTCTACAGCGGACCATCGCCTGGTTCAACGAGGCCTGGCCCCGGGAGGCCCTGGCGCCGGGGCGCAACGATCTGGCCGGCTACTTTGAGCCGTCGACGACGCAGTAATTCTTGCCCTTCCCTTTCATCTGCGAGCGGATGCTCGCAGATGAAAGGGAAGGGCACAGAGCGAGTTGGAAGGGTTTATGAGAACCAAGTTGAGCCTGTTCTGTGACAAACTGATCGAAGCGGGGTGGCTGGCGGCCCTCATCGTCGTGCCCCTCTTTTTCAATATCCATTCGAACCGCGTGTTCGAGCCCGACAAACTATCGCTGCTGCGCTCCATCGCCCTGATCATGGCCGCCGCCTGGCTGGTGCGCCTGGCGGAGGACTGGCGCACCCGCTCGCCCGGGCGGACGGGCGACGATTCCGCGGCGGCAGGCGACAAGCCCCTGTGGCGCCGGGCGGTCGAGACGCCCCTGGTGCTGCCCACCCTGCTGCTGGTGTTGATCTATCTGACCAGCACCCTGTTGTCGGTGACGCCGCTCGTCAGCCTGATGGGCTCCTACCAGCGGCTGCAGGGCACCTACACCACCCTGTCCTACATCGTCGTCTTTTTCCTCATGCTGCAAGGGTTGCGCACGCGCCGGCAGCTAAACCGGGTCATCACCACCGCCATCGTGGTTAGCTTTCCCATCGCCCTCTATGGCCTGGTGCAGCACTTTGGCCTCGACCCCCTGCCCTGGGGCGGCAACGTCGAGACCCGGGTCGCCTCGAACATGGGCAACTCGATCTTTGTCGCGGCCTACATGATCATGATCCTGCCCCTGACCCTCTCGCGCCTGCTGGAAAACTGGCGGCAGACGGTGGACGGCTTTGATCTGCGCGACGGCCTGCTAGGCGGACTGGCCTTTGTCCTGCTGGCGGCCGCCCTGCTGACGGGCATGTTGCTGGACCTGGGCGAGGGTATGCTGTGGGTGCGCTGGGTGGCGCTGCTGGTGGGCATCGCCCTCCAGGTGCCCATCTACCTGCTGAGCCCGGCCGGGCGCCGCTCGACGGTGCTGGCCATTTCGCTGCCCCTGACTTTTGCCTTCCTGGTGGCCTTTTCCTGGATCCTGGAGCTCTTTTTCCCGCCGGCCACGTCGAACTATTTCTGGCTGGGGCTGATCGCCATCGCCCTGTTCATGACGGCCATGGTCGCCTTTGCCTCCTACCTGCGCAAGCCGGTGGCCCGGCTGCTGCTGCTGAGCAGCTACTTTGTCATCGCCATCACGCAACTGATCTGCATCTTTTATACCCAGAGCCGTGGCCCGTTGCTGGGCCTGCTGGCCGGGATGGCCTTTTTCTTTGTCCTGCTGGGCCTGCTAAAACGTCGCGTCATTCTCACCTGGGCGGTATATGTTGTCTCCGGCGGGCTCCTCGCCTTTCTGATCGTATTCAACACCGTCGACACACCCTTGATCGAGCGGCTGCGCGAGACGCCCTACGTGGGCCGCCTGGGCCGGGTGCTAGAGACCGAGGAAGGCTCGGGCCGGGTGCGCGTGCTGATCTGGCAGGGCGCGGCGGACATGATCGACGGGCACCCGCCCCTCCAAGCTCCCGGGGAGGAGCCGGATCCTTTCAACGCCCTGCGCCCCATCATCGGCCACGGGCCGGAATCGATGTACGTGGCCTACAACCGCTTCTATCCACCCGACCTGGCTCACTATGAGAAGCGCAACGCCTCGCCCGACCGCTCGCACAACGAGACGTTCGACGCCCTGGTGACCACCGGTTGGACGGGGCTGGTCATCTATCTCTTTTTGTTCGGCAGCGCCATCTACTTTGGTCTGAAATGGCTGGGCCTGGTCAAGGAGAACTGGCAGCGCTGGACCTATGCCGGGCTGTGGGCCGGCGGGGCCATCCTGGGCATGATCGGCGCCTGGGCCTGGCGGGGAGAACCCTACATCGGCGTGGGCATCCCCCTGGGGGCGATGGCCGGCGTGGCCATCTACCTGTTCATCGTCCTCGTCCTGGCCACAGCCCGACCGCAGCGCTGGCTGCCCACCTCCCGGCCCTTGCACTGGGTGGTGCTGGCCCTGGTGTCGGCCATCGGTGCCCATTTCGTCGAGATCCAGTTCGGCATCGCCATCGCCGCCACCAACACCTACTTTTGGGCCTACGCTGCGGCCATGGTCGTCGTCGGCAGCCGCTTGCTGGCGGCCCGGGAGCCGGAGGCGGTGGTCGCCCAACAGGCACCGGCCGAGCCCAAGCGCCGCTCTTCGCGCCGCCGCCGCCGCGGACCAGCCGCTCCGGCCGCCGACGACCAGGGCCGTGGCCTGGATTGGCTGGGGTCGGTAGCGGTCCTGAGCCTGATCGGTCTCTTGATCCTGAGCACCATCATGTTTAACACCATCACGCCCCAGGATGAAGGCGTGGGCCTGTTGGGCACCGTCTGGCGGTCGCTGACACAGCGCGAGGGTGAGCCCTCGCCCGTGATGCTGGCCCTGTTGCTCAGCACCTGGATCGTGATCGCCATCACCGGGCTGTCCGACCTGGCCCTGCACCGGGAGGCCAGGGACAAGTCGATGGAGGACTGGCTCGCCGCCATCGGCATCTTTGCCGGCATCACCCTGGGCGGCGTCCTGCTCTTTGCCCTGATGCACGCCGTGCGCCTCAAGCCGGTGACCATCACGTCCACCAGCTATAGCAACCCCCTGTCCAACACCATCACCTTTTACTATGTCAACGTCATCGTCCACCTGGTGGCCCTGGCGCTGGCGTTTACCTTCCTGTCACGCGAGGCGCGGCGCACGCTCCCCTGGCGCTGGGGTGGCAAGCTGGCCGACATCGGCGTCATCTCCCTGGCCGTGATCCTGCCCGTCATGCTGGGCATTGCCATCAACGCCACCAACATCCGGATCGTCCGCGCCGACATTATCTACAAAGAAGGCCTGAGCTCCGAGCGGGTGAACCAATGGGACGGGGCCATCTATCTCTACGAGCACGCCCTGGAGCTGGCCCCTAGCGAGGACTTTTACCACCTTTTCCTGGGCCGGGCCTACATGCAAAAGGCCAAGACCGCTCAGGGTGAGGCACGAGATCAGTGGATGCAGTTGAGCCAGAATCTACTGGCCGAGGCGCGGCGGATCGCGCCCCTCAACACCGATCACTCGCGCAACATGTCCAAGCTCTACCTCTCGTGGGGCGCGATGAAGCAAGGAACGGAGGCCCAGGCGCTGTTCGACCAGGCGCTAGCCTACTCGGCCGACGCCGTCAGCCTCAGCCCCAACACGGCCGACGTGCGCAACGAGCGGGCGCAGGTCTACCTGGCCATGGGCGATTACCCACAGGCCGAGGAGACGTTCCAGGAATCGCTGGCGCTGGACGACGAGTACGTGCAGACCCACATGTTGCTGGGCCAGATGTACGTCGAAGAGAAGCGGTGGGACGATGCCGTCCAGCAATTCGAGCGGACCGTCGAGCTCAAGCCCAAGTCGGGCGAGGCCTACAGCCTGCTGGGTTACGCCTATTCCCAGACGGACGACCTGGAAAAGTCCCTGGAAGCCTACCAGGCGTCGGCCCGGCTCCGGCCCAACAACTACCTCGACCACCAGAACCTGGCCATCCTCTACAACCAGCTGGGGCGCACCGACGATGCCATCCGCGAGGCCACCCAGGCCCTGGCCCTGGCGCCCGAAAGCCAGCAGCAGGCCCTCCAGGCGCTCCTCGCCCAACTGGGCGCCGGAGAAACGGCGACCGTCTCGTCCACCAATGCCCAGGAGATCCAGGATCTGCTGACCACCGGGCGGGCAGAATTGCAGGCCGAGGACTGGGAAAGCGCCGAGGCCACCTTCCTTCAGGTCCTCGAGTTGGATGCCAGCAACGTCATCGCCCACAGCTCCCTGGCCTACGTTTATGCCCGCCAGGGTCGACTGCAAGAAGCCATCGCCGAGAATCAGGCCGTGCTGGCCCAACGGCCCAACGACTATGACAGCTACAAGAACCTGGCCATCCTCTATCAACAAATGGGCAGCTTTGACCAGGCCATCGAGAACACAGAAAAGGCCCTGGAACTGGCCCCTGAGGAGGATCAAGAGGTTCTGAACACGTACCTGGACCAACTGCGCCAGGCGCAGGAGCAAAGTGGAAAGGGGGCGACGCCAGCGGCGGAAGAGCCGGCGGCAACCGTGGGCCCCGATCAAAAGGCCGGCGACCTACCGCCGGCAAGGAGAGATAACATGTACGACAGCCCGCCAGCCATGCAGATCGACACCGACAGATCGTACCAGGCAACCATCGTCACCGAAAAGGGCGACATCGTCGTCGAGCTGTACGACGACCAGGCGCCCACGACGGTCAACAACTTTGTCTTCCTGGCGCGGGAGGGGTTCTATGACAACACCACCTTCCACCGCGTCATCCCCGGGTTTATGGCCCAGGCCGGCGACCCAACAGGCACCGGCCGCGGTGGCCCCGGCTACCGTTTCGCCGACGAATTCGATCCCAGCCTGCGGCACGACGGCCCCGGGATCCTGTCGATGGCCAACGCCGGCGCCAATACCAACGGCAGCCAGTTCTTTATCACCTACGTGGCCACCCCCTGGCTGGACGATCGTCACGCCGTCTTTGGCCGGGTCATCGAGGGCCTGGACGTGCTGGAAGCGCTGACGGCCCGCGACCCGCAGCAGAACCCGAGCTTTGAGGGAGACAAGATCCTGACGATCACCATCGAGGAAAAGTAGCAGGCCGGTCATGACGACCACCTTTCTGCTCATCTTTGCCGGCGCCCTGGTGGTGGCCATGAGCGCCACCCCGGTGGCCCGCCACCTGGCACTGCGGCTGGGAGTGACCGACCAGCCCAGCCCGCGCAAGATGCACGTCAGCCCCATCCCCCTGCTGGGCGGGGTGGCCATCTATGGCGCTTTCATCATGGCCATCCTCGTCTTTGGCAACCGCTTCCGCCTGCAAGAGGCGTTCGGCATCCTGGTGGGCGCGACGATCATGTCCTTCCTGGGACTGTGGGACGACCGGCGCAGCCTGAGCCCGCTGCTCAAGCTGGCAGGCCAGGTGCTGGCCGCCTCCATCCTGATCGTGACCGGCGTGCGCATCGGCACCTTTCCCTGGGAATGGCTCAACGTGGTCGTCACCGTGGGTTGGGTCGTGATCATCACCAATGCCATGAACTTGCTGGACAACATGGACGGTCTATCAGGCGGCGTGGGAGCCACGGCTGCCATCTACTTTCTCCTGTTGGCGGCCATGAACGATCAATACCTGGTCGGCGCCGTGTCGGCGGCGCTGGT
>Ga0316577_10000647_pt1 | contig 14530 bp, 11 predicted proteins | sample S5NA_FD_203073 | JGI IMG/M metagenome (GOLD analysis project Ga0316577, IMG submission 203073) | Rhizosphere microbial communities from salt marsh grasses in Alabama, United States - S5-7_050615r2r1 | ecosystem: Host-associated > Plants > Roots > Rhizosphere | place: USA: Alabama | collected... | reverse complement strand
TCTTCAGCGTGCAATTTTTCAATCTCATTTGCTCTTTTATCCAGGGCACTCTGGCGTTTGTTCAAATTGGATTCTCGCCTTTCCAACCTTTCAACACGATTGTCCAATTCCTCACGTCTTTTTTGCAGCCGGTCCTCTTCTTTGCTTAAATCGTTCCTTCGTCGGTCCGCTTCTGATTCGGCTTTTTGAAGGACTTCCAGTGCCTGATCTCTTGCTTGGATTTCGATTGATCTTGCTTTTTCTCTGGCATCTTCTAGAGTACGCTCCGCTTTATCTTTTATTCTTAATTGCTCCCGTTCGACCTGATTTTGTTTATAAAAATATCCAATAACCATGCCGATAAAAAGAGATATTGGCAGGAGAATTAAAATTATCCAAAATACAATATTGTTAGTCATAATTTTTCTTTTTCCTCTATTGGGCGGTTCTCAGCTAGAATTTCATCCCAAACCTTCTTAACAGTTAGTGTGGATAATTCGTAGCTGAAACCTCTTCGGGAAAGAAAACCAAACATTTTCTTCCTGAAGGAGTCCCAATTATCATGGCGGTATTTTTTTGATTGTTTTGATGCAGCTCGATAAGCCATAGCGGGCTCATCTACTTCATCCAAAAGCGCGGTGATAGTGTTGGGATTTATTCCTTTATTGTTGAGTTCGTACGCGAGCGCCCTCCGGCTTCTTGGCCGGAATGTATTTCGATTTTCAATCCAATCTTTTGCAAATTGATAATCATTTAACAGCCCTTTTTTTTCGAGCTTATTTACAGCACTTTGAATAGTCTGCTCGGAGATAGAATTTCTTTCTAATCTTCTGGTGACTTCTGATTTTGTTCGAGGTTGATAATTTATGTAATTTAGAGCGAGTTGATATGCACTTTCAATCTCATCTTGCGATAAAAGCGATTTGATTTTTTCCTCAGAGATAGATTGTCCTACCTCCAACCATGCTGCAACAATCCTGAATAGACCAAAGGCAAATTCCCCATCCAGATACACATTAATCCGGTTTGGATTTTTTCGTTGGATTTTCAGTTCTGTGATTTTGCGTTCCATATTTCTAATAATTAAAATAAAAACCGTATACCAAATACTGCTGGTCACGGTTGATATCAACTGCTATTTGAGCTTTATTCGAATTTTCGGTGAATAAACCTACTCAGGAGGTTTGGCGAAATTTACCCTTCAAGATATCTGGAGGTATGCGGATTATTCTAATCAATCTGAACTCAAACATTGCCTGTTCGTTGATTATTTTTTATATTTTGAGTGTCCATTAAAGGGACACTGTCAAATTTTTTCCTTAAGAAATCCAGATATTAACCATCAAAAGTATTTTTATTGTGGATGAGTTATTTTCCACCGAATTCGCTTCTTTTCTTATTCTTTACTCAAATAAGAATTCTTCTCTTTAAACCATGACCGTGCTCGGAAATGTACTTACAATTCCTGCACTTTAAGAAATTTATTGCACTGATAATTATTCTTAAAGGAAAGAAATTGTAAAATTATCCATTTCCGGAAGAAACTTTTTTCAGCGCATCAAGATGTAAAAGTTCTGCTCCTACTCTCAGTTAATATTCTTGTTTATTTCATCTTTGAGTTGTAAGAGTATTCCTGCTTTTTGTATGTTTATTAATCTGGGTTATTCGATAATTTCACCAATAATTATCTTTTATTATACATGATTTCCTGAAAAAAAAACAATAGAAAACCAAAAAATTTTCGTTTTAGTGAAAATGATATCAGGTAAAAAAAAGGCTAATTTTCTGAATTGGTAGGATTTCAATCTATTAGATATCGATAGAAGTTGATAGTTTTAGAATTAATATGACCTTAAAGGTGCAAATCACTTGCTTTTAAAGATAAAGTGTTATATACTCATACAAATAGTGGGAATATGTGGGAAAATGTGGGACGCCGGAATGACCGGCGTTTCGTACTTAAGAAGGATGGTAGAACTTATGTTCTTGGGGCAATTCTACCACAACTTAGATAACAAAGGACGCCTGATAATACCTTCTCGTTTTCGGGAGGTTTTGGCAGTTAACGGCGCTTATGTCATGCAGGGTTTTGAAGAGAATTTATTGGTTCTAGCTGCATCCACTTTTGACCTAATAGCACAGCGCATCAATCAAATGAGCATGACGGATCCAAAAACGAGATTACTCAGGCGGCTTGTTTTCTCAACAGCCAATTTCGTTGAGATGGATAAATCGGGGCGTATTCTTATTCCACAATTTCTTCGAAGTGCGGCCAAATTGGATGTTGAAGTAGTAGTGGTAGGGAATGGATCGTATTTTGAATTATGGGCTCCCCAAAACTGGTCTTCTCAAGTCGAACAAATTCACGATACGCAGGTTAACGCCCACCGATTTGCGGAACTGAATTTAGCATCCGACTGATATCACCTGAATTGTCAATTAGAGTTTGAAGCACAAATACGGTGCTCCAACATCAACCAGTACTTTACCAAGAGATTATCGAAGCGCTTCAGCCACAGCGCGGGTTTGTTTACATTGACTGCACTCTCGGGTCTGGTGGACATGCATCCGGAATCTTAGAATCAAGCTCTCCTGATGGCAGGTTGATTGGTTTTGAGATTGATCCAATAGCTTTTGAGATTGCTTGTACCAAACTACGTGCATATAGCTCCCGGACAGAGTTAATTCAGGATTCTTATGTCAATATCACGGAGTATGCTGAAGAGCTCGGTTTGAAAAAGGTAATGGGAATATTGATAGATTTAGGTGCTTCTTCCATACAACTCGACATGCCTGAACGAGGCTTTTCGTTTCGGGACGAAGCTACATTAGATATGCGGTTCAGCCCTGAAAGTAAGTTGACAGCATATGATGTGGTAAATAATTATCCCGAATCGGAATTGGCGAATTTAATCAAAAAATTTGGAGAAGAAAAGAATGCAAACCGGATTGCTAGGGAGATAGTCCTCAACAGGCCGGTTAGAACTACAAAACAGCTTGCGAAAATAATAGAAAAAGTGGTTAAACAGCGACCAAAGAAAAATAGGCAGTTTCGGCGCCACCCCGCCACACAAACTTTTCAAGCAATTCGCATTGTTGTAAATAATGAATTACAAAACTTAAAGGAGGTATTGCCAGAGGCAGTGAACCTGCTCGATAAAAATGGACGATTAGCTGTGATTTCGTTTCATTCCTTGGAAGATCGAATTGTTAAACGTTTCTTCCGTCGTGAGAGTATTGATTGTTTATGCCCACCGAAACAGCCGATATGCACTTGTGGGCATACTGCCAGTATAAAAATATTGAATCGCCGGCCAATTGTTCCTACACAGGAAGAGATAGCAAACAACCCTCGTTCACGAAGCGCACGCTTACGTATTGTTGAAAAAATAATCTGATTTGGCATATTAGTTGCAAATTTTTATTATTTAACTCTTACCCGGGAAAAAATTGAATATGGAACACATCGAAAACATAACCCAGGCATACACACAAGCTCCTTGGCGAAAACAACTGCAACTGATTGGATTATTTTCACTTTTTCTTGTTTTTCTAGCCCTAGTTGCTGGCATCTATTTAAATGTAAGTGCCCAAACAGCAAAAGCAGGCCGGGATATCCAGTATATGAAAACTCAGATTGAGACCTTAGACCGTGAAATTGAGGATATGCAGTCTTTGCTTGCCCTATTGCTCTCGGATAACTCCATGGAAAAAAGGGCTCTCGGTTTAGGGTATGAACCGCTGGAAATAGACCAAGCTCAGTACCTTCTGGTTCCTGGATATGTGGATCGTGACGCCGCTGTGTTAGCACCATTCACGAGAGAATATTTAGCGAAAGCGCCGGTTATTCCGGACAGATATACTGAACCGTTGATTGAGTGGATCAGGAAACAGTCTGGTTGGATATCATTTTCCTTACCTGAGGTTGTTCCATGAACAACCCGCACAACTGGCGTTACAGCCTCGTTGGTGCATTGTTATTTGTTATGCCGGTCTTGATCGTCCTTCAGATGTTGAGGATCAAGATCAATCCCCTTCAGGTCGACAAGCTAATATCAGAAGGGAAATCAATGTCAGGGGAGTACCGTACTATCACACCAGCACGCGGTCGGATATATGACCGGTGGGGGCATTTGCTGGCTGGAAACCGCACGGCATATGAGGTCGGTATCGAATTAAGAAAGGTGAGAAATCCCTCGACCATCGCGCAAACTCTAAATATGGTGTTGGGTGTTGATTATGCTGAGGCGCTTGGTGCTGCCAGTATGAGTGCAACTGATACTGCGGTTTATAGGGTTGTAGCTTCAAATGTAGAACCAGAAAAAATTGATCAATTAAAGGCGTTGATCAAACAAATGGAAGAGTTGTATGGAACAAGCCGGGATGGAGACGCACCCAGTCTCAATGGTTTGTTGTTCGAACCTCACCTGAAACGTATATATCCTGATAATGAGTTAGCATCCAATATTCTCGGTTTTGTTACTGTAGAAGGAGTAGGTTTTTACGGGGTTGAAGAAAAGTACAACGATTTACTTGCCGGGGAAGAATCCATTGTTTGGGTTTCACTTGATCCAATTCGAGTGAAGGAAATGCCACAAATTCAAAAAGGGGCGGATGTAATACTGACCATTGACCGCGCTATCCAACGCAGCATGGAAAGAGTGATTGACAATGCTATCGATGAACACGGAGCGGAATCAGGAACATTGGTCGTCATTGATCCCAAAACAGGTGAACTGCTGGCAATGGCGACAACGCCCAGATTGGACATAAATAAGTACTGGAAGTATGGTGAAGTTTTTACGGATGAAACACCATTCAACCGTATTGTGAGTCAGGCTTACGAGCCAGGCTCTGTTTTTAAGGTGTTCACCATGGCATCCGCATTAGACAGTGGTGCTGTGACTCCAGAGACCGAATTTATAGATACTGGAGTTTTTGAAATCGGTGGAACGCGCATCTATAACTGGAATATGGGTGCGTGGGGTCCGCAGAATATGCAGGGTTGCATGCAACACTCTTTGAATGTGTGTCTCGCATGGGTAGCGACTCAGCTTGGTCCAAAAGATTTTTACCGGTATATGATGTCGTTCGGGATCGGGCAATTGTCTGGGATTGATTTGGCTGGAGAGGTTTCTGGCCGTCTGAAGGTACCAGGAGATGATGATTGGTACGATGCGGATTTGGGCACCAACGCGTTCGGACAGGGTGTTTCTGTGACTCCACTGAAAATGGCTTCTGCAATTTCAGCTCTCGCTAATAAAGGGAGAATTATGGCGCCACATATTGTCCGTTCTGTGATCAATGATGGATATCAACACGATATTGAAAATCGGGTGGTTGGAATGCCTATCAAGCCAGAGACTGCAGAAACCATAACCAGAATGCTCACCCGATCATTAGAAAAAGAATCTTCTGATGCCCTTGTTACAGGATATCAGCTTGCTGGAAAAACGGGAACCGCAGAAATTCCAACTCCTTTTGGTTATACGACTAATGAAACAAACGCGTCTTTCGTGGGTTGGGGTCCAATAGAAGACCCTGAATTTCTTGTGTATGTTTGGTTGGAGCGACCCGAATCATCACCCTGGGGCTCTGTAGTTGCTGCGCCTGTCTTCAGGGAAGCAGTAGAGGAATTAGTTGTTCTAATGGATATCCCGCCTGATGAAGTCCGCCAAAAATTATACGGCCAATAAAATTATTTGTGAATTGCTGTTTGAAAAAAATTTCAAATGTTGATGATTGCTGACGTTATTGAAGCTCTAAGTAAATGCCGTCCTAATTGGGGTAGGGTCGCTATTTCCTGTGCTGTTGTCGATTCGAGAAACGTGAAGAAAAATTCCATGTTTGTAGCGGTTCCTGGGGATCAAGTTGATGGTCATGATTATGTTAGCGACGCTTTTGATAACGGGGCGGTGGTTGCATTAGTACAAAAAGAACTTCCAAAATGTTATCGTGTCCTGGATGTAAATAACATTACCTTTGATGATCTCAGTGCATCTTTAGAAATTCCATTTTGTATAAAAACCGAAAGCACGATTGAGGCATTGCAGCAAACAGCCCGTTTTTGGCGAGCGAGATTGAATCCACGCATAATTGGTATTACTGGAAGTGTTGGAAAGTCGACTACAAAAGAGGTTTCTGCAGAAGTTCTCAGCCAGAGATACCGGACAATAAAAAATCCAGGCAACCTGAACAATGAAATTGGTTTGCCACTCTCGATATTAAGAATGACTGAAGAACATCAAAGGGGGATATTTGAAATGGGATTTTATGTCCCAGGTGAAATTGCATTTTTGTGTGATATAGCAAATCCGCAAGTTGGTGTGGTAACAAACATAGGCACAGTTCATGCTGAACGTGCTGGATCAATAGAAGCGATCGCTGAAGGGAAATCCGAGCTGGTCCAGGCTCTACCGTCTGACCCTGAAGGAGTGGCTATCCTCAATTATGACGATCCGCTGGTCAAGAACATGGCGAATAAAACTAAAGCCAGGATATTCTTTTATGGCATAGATCCTGAGGCTGATTTATGGGCGGATAACGTTGAAGGACTAGGGTTGGATGGTATACGGTTGAGGCTTCACTACCGGGATGAGATTCACTATATGCGTGTACCGTTAATCGGCCGCCACTCTGTTCATACTGTACTAAGAGCTGCCGCGCTGGGGCTGGTTGAAGAATTATCTTGGCAAGAAATTGTTGATGGTTTGCATTCAGGAAAAGCTCAACTTCGTCTTGTGGCGGTCCAAAGCGCAGAGGGTGCATTGTTGCTGGATGACACATACAATGCATCACCGGAATCTACACTGGCAGCATTGAATTTGCTAGATGAATTAGGGGGAAATAAAATCGCGGTTTTAGGCGATATGTTGGAACTTGGCAAATATGAGATAGAAGGTCACAAAATGGTTGGAGCGCGGGCAGCTGAAGTTGTAAATGAACTTGTTACCGTAGGAGAAAGGGCAAAAATTATCGCTGAAACTGCAGGAAAATCCGGTCTTGATAAGAAAGCTATAACAGAATTGGGAGATAGCTATCAGGCAATTGAACTATTAAAAAATCGCCTTGATGAAAATGATGTTGTTTTGATAAAAGGATCGCATGGAATGCGGATGGATCGTATTGTTTCTGCGCTGGAACAAAGCGAATGACGCAAACATCGACAACACTTGCATTGGCAGGTTTCAGCTTTATGATGACTGTGATATGGGGACCACCGCTATTACGCGTGCTGAGATATTACAAAGTAGGTAAATCGATTAGGGTTGAAGGTCCTGAACGGCATTACACAAAACTCGGAACGCCAACCATGGGAGGCGTTTTGATCATTGTCCCGGTTCTATTCATCACCATACTGCTTAATGCAGCCTCATTGATTGGTATCAGTGTAACCGGACGTTCCATAATGCTGCCCTTGGCGGTTATGGTAGCCTATGGAGCATTAGGGGCGATTGATGATTGGGAAGGATTGAGAAGCAAACGAAGCGCACTGGGTATGAGAGGGAGGGTTAAGTTTGTATTTCAAGTAGTGATAGCGGTTATCGTTTCCCTCGGAATAATATATGTACTGAAAATTTCTGTATTCTTTGTACCGGGAATCGAAGGTTATATAAATCTGGGTTACTGGTATGTGCCAATTGCCGCATTCATTATCGTTGCAATGTCAAATGCAGTAAATCTCACTGATGGTCTTGATGGTTTAGCTGGTTTAATTTCCGCAACAGCGTTTGCCGCGTATGCTGGCATCGCCCTCCTTCAGGGTCAGACATTTCTGGCGCAATTTTGTTTTATTCTGGTGGGCGCAATTTTTGGTTTCCTCTGGTTCAATGTCCACCCTGCGTTGTTATTTATGGGGGATACAGGGTCCCTTGCTTTAGGTGCTACCTTAGCCGTAGTTGCGCTGATGACAGGACAATGGATTGTATTGCCCATTATTGCTGTCATTCCTACAAGCATTGTATTGAGCGTTATTCTGCAGGTAATTTATTTCAAGTGGACAGGAGGACGGCGATTGTTAAAAATGGCGCCACTGCACCATCATTTCGAACTTTCAGGATGGAGTGAAACCCAGGTGGTACAGAGATTCTGGTTGGTTGGTTTATTATTCGCGATGATAGGAGTAGCGCTGACGCTTGTTTGACATACCAGCAACAATATGTATTAGCTTGAATAAATAAAATTGAAAAAAAATAAATGAGAGATTGGAAGGAGAAAAATGTAGTTATAGTCGGTGCAGCCAGACAGGGAAAAGCGCTGGCGCGTTATTTTGTTAATAAAAAGGCGAAAGTGATTTTGAATGATCAAAAGACAGAATTAGAGCTTAAAGATGCTCGAAGAGAATTAAATCACCTTTCCGGTGTTGGATATCCAGTAAGGTGGGTTTATGGTGGTCATCCAATGAATTTGCTTGATTCATGCGACGCTCTGTTTATTTCTGGTGGAGTGCCAATATCAATTCCTCTTATCACGGAGGCATTCAGGCAGGGTGTTCCTGTATTAAATGATTCTCAGTTGTTTTTGGAAACAGCGGTGTGTAAGATTATTGGTATTACAGGGTCTGCCGGTAAAACAACAACGACCACTCTGGTCGGGAACATACTTGATAGGGCGGTTAAAACAGAGGGAACTGAATTGTTTGGTAACAAGATCTGGGTGGGAGGGAACATAGGAACGCCGTTGATTGAATTTGTTGATGAAATGGGGAAAGGGGATGTCGCTGTATTGGAATTATCAAGTTTCCAATTGGAGATCATGTCAGTTTCTCCGCAGGTTGCAGTTATATTGAATATCTCGCCTGATCATTTGGACCGTCATCAGTCGATGAGTGAATATATAAATGCAAAAACAAACATTATCCGATTCCAAAGCCCATCCGACATCTCAATTTTTAACCGTGACGATGAACACACAATGTCAATTTCTGGTTCAACCAGAAACAGAGTTATCACGTTCGGGCTTACAGAACCCGAATTGAAGTTTGAAGGAACATTTTTAAGAGACAAAGAAGTAATATACCGTGGAAATGTTCACAATAATTACTCGAAATCTCGCAGAATCCGGTTGGTTGGAGGGGATAATTTTGAGGAAACCTTACTCAAGGTAAAGGATATTCAAATCAAAGGAATACATAATCTAAGCAATGTATTAGCTGCAGCTGCGATAACTTATTCTGCCGGGGTTACTGCTGAAATAATCCAAGCAGCTGTGAAGGATTTTAAAGGGGTAGTCCACCGATTAGAATTCGTGCGTAAATTCAAAGGCGCTATTTGGGTAAATGATTCGATTGCAACAACTCCGAGCAGATCAATCGCCGCAATTCAAGCCTTTGATGAACCAATAATCCTTCTTGCCGGGGGAAGAGATAAGAATTTAGATTGGAAGGAATTTACTGAATTAATCAAGAAACGGGTAAAACACTTAATTTTGTTTGGAGAGACAGGTGAAAAATTGTACTCTCAGCTTCACCATTTGGATGAAGATTATTTAATTACAAAATGTGACACTTTGAAAGACGCGGTTTTTCAAGCTTCAGATATCGTGCAAGAAGGAGATGTAGTATTGCTTTCCCCTGGGGCAACCAGCTTTGATGAGTTTGAAAATTACGAGGAGCGCGGCAAATGGTTCAAAAAATGGGTGGAGGAACTTTCATGAATTCGCCCGAAATTAATAAAAGTAAAGAGAGCCAAAATCCAGGAAGATTGAATCGCGCTAATTCAGAATCAAGTATTGATCAAGATACCAGGCGTTACAAGGTTCAATTCAAAATCGATGTCCCTTTGCTGCTAATCGTGATTGCTTTTTTAATCATTGGGCTCGTGATGGTTTATTCCGCAAGTTACGATTATTCGAACATATTCTACGGAAGTCCTGGCACAATTTTTTTCAGGCAGCTGGTATGGATGGCGATTGGTTTGGTCACAGCTGTGATTTTAACCTTTTTTGATTATCACAGGTGGCGTAAGTACGCAGTGCCTGCAATGGGATTAACAATTTTTGCTTTAATTGCCGTGATTATTGTGAACGAAGTCAGAAATGGTGCAGTACGGACACTTTTTGGAGGTTCAATCCAACCTTCAGAACTGGCTAAATTGGTCATCATTATCTACCTGGCTGTATGGTTGTCTGCCAAGCGGGATAAGCTTGGCAAAATTGGCTTTGGTTTGTTTCCTTTAGCGATGATTCTGGGTTTATTCGGTGGATTAATTATTATCCAACCTGATTTCAGCGCTGTTGCGACAATATTTATCCTTGGAGGATTGTTATTCTTCTTAGCTGGTGGTGATTTAAAACAAATTGGAATTCTATTTGCAATAGCTTTAATTATCGGCGGGGTGATTATTCAATTATCACCCACTGGAGCGACACGAATTGAATATTTCCTCACTGGTTTAATGGATCCAACCAAGGGTTCATACCATGTCCGGAGGTCGTTGGAAGCCATAATAAAAGGCGGATGGTTCGGTGTTGGGATTGGAAAGGCAGAGACAAAATTGACCGGCCTCCCAGTGCCGCCAACTGACAGTATTTTCGCTGTGGTCGGTGAGGAAACCGGCGTCTTTGGCTCAACCATTGTGGTTATATTGTTCGCTTTATTGTTGTGGCGGGGTTTTGGGATTGCACGCAGCGCTCATGACCAGCTAGGGATGTTACTCGCTGCGGGGTTGACGCTATGGATATCTCTGGAGGCGTTTATTAATATGGCAGTTATGGTAAATCTAATGCCGTTTGCAGGTAATGCACTTCCATTTATAAGCGCAGGAGGTTCGAATCTGACAGTTACACTGGCAGCTGTTGGAATTATTTTTAATATCTCTCGTTTGTCAGAATCCAGGAAAGCTGAGGAAGGAAAATCGATAAATGCGGTTATTGATCTGCGCAGGCGGAACCGGCGGCGGCGTCTATCCGGCTCTCGCCGTTCTGCAGGCAGTGAAAAGGCTTGAATCCAGTGGTATTGGTGTTAATCACCGGAGAAAGGAATTTTCACGTGTTGTGGATATAAAAAACCATGATGTTCTTTGGGTAGGAAGTGAAACCGGAATGGAAAGAGATCTGGTAGAAAGGATTGGTTTACCCTATTCATCAATTACAGCAGCAGGGATTCATGGTGTTGAATTTAATGCTCTGCCAGGGAATGTGAGAAAACTGGTGAAGGGATATTTTCAATCTAAGAGAATCCTCGAGCAGTATAGACCTGATGTACTGTTCTTTACTGGGGGGTATATCGCTGTTCCGATGGCTATGGCAGGTTCGGGATATCCTTCGCTACTGTTCGTTCCTGACATCGAACCTGGACTTGCGTCAAAGATGGTTGCTCGCTTCGCCAAACAGATTGATCTCACTGCAGAAGAATCAAAATCGTACTATAAGAAAGAAGAAATCCTTGCAGTTACAGGTTATCCAACCAGGATGGATTTAATTTCTTGGGATAAAGATACAGCTTACACGGCTCTGGGATTGAGTCCAGAATTAAAAACCTTACTGGTTCTGGGCGGCTCAAAGGGGGCTCAATCAATAAATACGGCTTTATTGGAAATATTACCAGATTTGTTGATTAGTATGCAGGTAGTGCATATAAGTGGGCAATTCGATTGGGAGAATGTGAAGAGAGCTAGCAGGATGTTGAAGGAAGCTCACGCCAAAGCAGATCGTTACCATCCATTCAAATACCTGCATGAAGAAATTGGCGCCGCATTCACTGTTGCAGACCTGGTTGTATCTCGGGCAGGGGCATCAATCCTAGGCGAATACCCTCTCTTTGGGCTTCCTGCAATCATTGTGCCATATCCACACGCCTGGAGATACCAGATTGTAAATGCGGAATATCTCGCAAATAAAGGCGCGGCAGTAATTATTAAAGATGAGGAATTAACTGATCAACTGCTTTCCCAGATCCTTCTCCTCGTGTCCGATGACCAGTTGAGAAAAAGAATGAGCAGAATTATGCGTGAATTGGTGAAGATCGATGCTGCAGACAATATTGCCCAGCATTTGATTTCTCTAGCATCTATGAATAAAGGGAAAACCACAAATGATTAGTCTGGTTGTGGCATTTTATATATTTGTGGCTTTAGGTGCAGTTATTGGATCAATGCGGGGCTGGGGAAAAGAGGTTCTGGTCAGCTTCAGTGTTGTTCTGGCTTTGGGATTTATTGCTGTTTTTGAGGATCTTTTCCCTTATACAGCTGATCTATTCCAGACTGGTTCAATAAATCAATTCTGGGTAAGGACAGGCATCCTTTTGAGCATGGTGTTTTTTGGATATCAATCACCGAAACTTTCCCAATTTGCGAGATACAACGATAAGCGGGACAGAGTACAAGACTTTATTCTCGGTTTGCTGTTTGGAGCTTTGAACGGTTATTTGATCTTTGGAACCCTATGGTACTTCATGGACGAGGCTGGATATCCATTCTCTCCTGCAATCAGTTCTCCGGACACCCTGCCTTCCTATGTTGACGCGGCGAACCGTTTGCTGAATTCATTTGCACCGGCGATTTTGAGCGGATATTGGGTTTATGTTGCAGTGGTAGTGTCATTTATTTTTGTACTTGTTGTTTTGATCTAGGTGTTTAAATTAATCGGATTGATTATTTTCTTAGGATGAAGAAAAAGGTTCATTTTATTGGCATAGGTGGTACAGGACTATCTGCGATAGCGAGAGTCTTACTTGAACGCGGATATGAAGTCAGTGGGTCAGATAAAAATTTCTCAAAAAACATTGTTAATCTGGAAAGAGCTGGAGCAAAAGTCTATCTCAATCACGATCCCGGGAATCTGGAAGAACCCAATCTGGTTATCAGATCCTCAGCAATATCTGATGAGAATGTTGAAGTTCAGGCTGCGCTCCGACTCGGGATACCAGTCCAAAAAAGAGCTGAATTTCTGCCCGAGTTAATTGGAAATAAAAAATGTATTGCAATAGCAGGTACACATGGAAAAACAACAGTTACATCCATGATTGCCTGGGTATTAATTACACTGGGTTTAGATCCGTCTTACATACTGGGCAGCATGTCGATCAACCTTGGAAATAACGCTCATGAGGGGGAAGGTGAATTTTTTGTTATCGAAGCGGATGAATACGACAATATGTTTCTTGGATTACATCCATACCTTGCTATTGTTACAAATATTGAACATGACCATCCCGATTGTTTTCCTACTTATGAAGAGTTTTTTACCGCATTTCTAGATTTTTCGAATCATGTAATAAAAAGTGGAACAATGATTGTTTGCGGGAACGACAAAGGTGCGGTGAGATTGTTCCGTGAAACTTCTGGACCTGATAAAAAATTTTTATATGCAATTCGGGATGAAAATTCCTCAGTTGTCGAATTTGTATCTTCAAAGGGTGTACGATTTCAAGCCGATCATCTGGCTGTAAATGAGTCAGGATTTTTTGAATTTATTTTTCTGGATAAAGAAGATAGAACTCAGGTTGATGTATCCCTGCAAATACCTGGGATACACAATGTGGTGAATGCCTGTGCTGCATTAGCAGTGTGTAAATTAATCGGGTTACCAATCAGTGAAGCAGTCAATGCTATCCAAGAATTTAAGGGAACTGAACGCAGATTCGAAATACGCGGCCAAAAGGATGAAGTCACATATATAGACGATTATGCTCACCATCCTACAGAAATCAAAGCTACGCTTTCTGCAGCCAGAAATTTGTATCCAAATGGTCGAATCTGGGCGGTATGGCAACCGCATACATATTCCCGAACACGCAAATTGTTAACTGAATTCAGTAATGCGTTTGATTTGGCGGATTGTGTTCTTATTTTGGAAATTTACCCCGCCAGGGAAAAGGCTCCTGAAAATGGTTTCAACGTAAAAAATGTACTCCAGGTTATGACTGAGGGCAAAGAAACAAAAAGACAGAATGTCCGATTTGCTGAAGATATTGAAAAGTCTGTAAAACAATTGAAGGAGAAAACCCAGCCGGGTGATGTTGTTATTGTTCTCTCGGCAGGTGATGCGAATCTGATCATTGAAAAGATATTGAATTTGAATTCAAATTCAGAAAGAGATCATTCTCAGGATCAGCTGATTCAGGTATTTGACGATAGATACAAGCGAAATATTAAGTTGGAAAAATTCACATCATCAAGAATTGGCGGGTATGCCGATGCGGTAATTGAAATAACTTCGATGGAAGAACTCTCCCAAGCTGCGATTTACTTTTGGAACAGGCAGATTCCATTTCGGGTATTAGGCAGCGGTTCGAATGTATTGGTTAGCGATAGTGGTTACCGTGGGGCAATTCTGTTGAACAAAGCTAAACAATTTTATTTTAAAGAAGATGCGGATCCCCCAATCGTTTGGGCTGAGTCAGGCGCGAGCATTGGTGTAATTTCTCGCCAGGCATCCAGGAGGGGGTTGAGCGGACTGGAGTGGGCAGTGGGAATTCCCGGTACGATTGGTGGAGCGGTATTTGGAAATGCTGGAGCGCACGGCGAGGATATCTCTGGTGTGCTACAGATGGCAGAAATCTTGCACCTCAAATCCCACAACAATTGCTTAGAATCATCCCGTGAAAATTGGG
>Ga0316577_10000646_pt1 | contig 14530 bp, 16 predicted proteins | sample S5NA_FD_203073 | JGI IMG/M metagenome (GOLD analysis project Ga0316577, IMG submission 203073) | Rhizosphere microbial communities from salt marsh grasses in Alabama, United States - S5-7_050615r2r1 | ecosystem: Host-associated > Plants > Roots > Rhizosphere | place: USA: Alabama | collected... | reverse complement strand
CTCCGGCTCGGTTATGGAACATACCCGGATGTGATTACCGACCTTCAGTTCGAACGCATGCTGTCTCCCTCCGGTCCAACAAACGGTATGGTGCTTTCTCCCTTGGATGGAATAATTCCTGCAAACGTTGCCATTGTTCAGGGACATCCTGAAGACGATGAAGCACACCTTCTTTCCAGCCTTCTGTTTGGAGTGAACGCATCGACCATCGCCATTAACAATACCCACAACCTCAAAGTGGTGCTTATCTCACCCTTTTGTCCGTCTTTTCAGGAACAGTTTCTATCCTCGGCGGAAAAAATCCCGGGCCTTACCATGATACCCGGTTCGCCGATATCCGTTGAAAAAGGCGATGATAAAGAACCGCTGCATCTCACCTATTCAAATAACGGTGAAGATTTTCGTCAAGCCTTTGACCTCATCGTTGTTATGACCAAACCGAAAATTTCCTCTGATCAAAAAGCCCTAAAAAGAAAACTCGAGTAAAAAAAGTTTTAGCACACAGTTTTCACTACAGAAATTTTGAGATTACCCTTGTTGTATGCACAGAAAATTGTGCAATGGTGCACAAAAAACTGTGCACTCCAACATGCTAAAAAACCAAAGTACTTATAATATCGAATGGTTGTGCTCTGGCATGCATGTTGCTAATATAGAACATGTTTCATTCGTTTCTATTGTCACTGCACCCATAAGCAAGACCTATTAAAATACGTCTTCACAAAGTACAAGGGGTCCTTGGCCCCTCTTCTCCAACCAAATTGGAGAAGATTAAATTTTCAAAAATGCCCCTTCAATTAAATGGAAGAGAAATTATTAAATTTGTTGAACGAGGCTCACCTGGCTGAAGAATCGAAGGATTATGACAAAGCCATAAAACTATACGAAGAAGCCCTACGGCTTTCTGTTCCGAATGATGATAAAGCCATGCTGTTTGAGTTTATTGGGCAGTGCTATGAAAAACAGGGAAGGGAGCGCTTAGCATTTAAAAATTTCAGCAAGGCGTTTGCATCTAATCCTGAATATGAAAATGGATGGTATCTGTTTTACAGATATGCTCAATTAGCTTACAAGTTCAGAAAATTCGATCTATCAATTGAATATCTTGATAAGGTCGTATATAAAATCCCATCTGATTATCAAAACTACATTCAATATTCTCGAAGGCTTCTTGGAAATAACTTCTTAGAGATAGAACAATACAAAAGAGCATTATCTGAATTCAAGGAAGCCCTAAAAATTGATACAAACTCTCACTGGAAATCTCATATCTATTTAGGAATCGCTCATGCATATTTTGGCCTAAACAAGATAGACAAATCAATCAAATTTGCTTTGAAAACGCTTAAAGAAGAATACGATGAAGTTGTTGAAGAAAGAATATATTTTCTTTTAGCGTTTTGCTATGGTAAAAAAGGCATTCACTGCGATACTGAAAAAGAGCTCTATTACACTGAAAAACTACAGAAAGAGTTCCCGGATAGTGCATATTTGAGAGAACTAAAAATGGTTAATTTTACATAACTTTTGCATGTTGAGAATGTTCATAAATTCGCGCCGGTGATGTGGGGTGATGAGGTTACAAATAATGATCAATTTAACCTGCTGGAATCTTAAAAATAATGAGGGAAGAAACCTGAGGTCAAGGGACAAGCGTTATCTTTCAAGACCTTCTTGCAATACACAAAAATTATGATATAATGTGTATAAAAATGCTTGAGGAGGTTCAGAAGTGAAACGTACGAATATTGTGCTTGATGATAAACTCGTAAAAAACTGCATGAAAGCTACGGGCATTAAAACCCAGAAAGCTTTGATTGATCATGCTTTGCGAGAACTTCTTAGACATGAAGCTCAAACTGAGATTCTAAAACTCAAAGGCAATATTGCCTGGAAGGGAAATCTTGATGAGTGGCGTCGCGAACGTGAATTATGATGGTATTAGTTGATACTACTGTATGGATCGATTTCTTTGCTGCACGATCTTCAGGCCACGTTGTCGCTTTGGAGAACTTAATAATAAATCGTGAAGATATATGCATCTGCGGTATTGTCCTAACTGAGGTGCTCCAAGGAATTAGGAAGGATTCCGAGTTCAAAAAAACGAGAGATCTTTTCAACAATTTACTCTTCTTACCAATGCCCTATCCTGTTTTTTTAAAGGCCGCTGGAATTTACAGGAAGCTGCGTCGTAAAGGTATCACCATTCGAAAATCTGTGGACTGCATGATTGCTTCAGTTGCTATAGAAAACGACATACCACTCCTTCACAATGATAAGGATTTTGAAGCCATAAAAAAATACTGTGGCCTCAAGTGTCATAAATAATGTGAAAAGATAACCATGACATAAATTCTGACTGGGTTTTCGCTGGCACTCAACCTCTTTCAAATTGAAAAGCAATAGAAGAAAAAATTCGCTGGAAAGATCTTTATGCTGAATCAAAATAATTCTCAAAAGAAAGCTCAAATTGTCTATTTCTCTCATGGCGGAGGCCCCCTGCCAATTCTTGGAGACGCCAGCCATAAGGCGATGGTGGAATTCATGCGACAGCTTCCATCTCGGCTAAAAAGACCAGAAGCTATTCTGGTCATCAGCGCTCATTGGGAAGAAAGCACAGCAACACTGTTAAGCGCACATACCCCTCCCATGCTCTACGATTATTATGGGTTCCCTGATGAAGCCTATGAAATCAATTATCCAGCTCCTGGAAGTCCCGAGCTTGCAAATAGGATCGCCGGAATTTTGAAGCAAAATAATATATCGGTTCGCCTCGATCCTCAGCGGGGATTTGACCACGGCTTATTTATCCCGCTGAAACTGATGTACCCTCAAGCTGACATTCCTTCACTGCAACTTTCGCTATTGCGCGGTCTTGATTCGGCGGCACATATAGCCCTTGGCAAAGCATTGCGGGAATTGATGGTTGAGAATATTCTGGTGATTGGGTCCGGATTTTCATTCCACAACATGAGAGCATTTTCGTGGCATGGAGAAAATACGCCCGATCCAGCCAATGATGACTTTCAGAATTGGCTGATCGAGGTATGTGCCGGCCCAATATCCCAGTTTGAGCGTCAACAACTTCTGATCGAGTGGCAGAAGGCCCCTTCGGCGAGGTACTGTCACCCACGCGAAGAACATTTGTTGCCGCTCTATGTATGTCTTGGTATGGCGGACAAACCGGCTTCAACGATATTTGATGACTACATCCTGGGCAAGCGCGCGGTTGCGTTTTTGTGGTAAGAAAAAAGCACACGAACAAGACAATATCCGCTTTTGGCTTTTAACGATCATACATGTTTTACGCAAGAGAGATGATAATGAAAAAATGCCCTTTTTGTGCTGAAGAAATTCAAAACGACGCGATAAAGTGTAAACACTGCGGTGAATTTCTGGATGCCCCCAGCGCTCCTCAATTAGAAGAGGAAAAAATTAAATGGTATTTTCGAAAATCCTTTATTATCGTCGCATTCCTTTTTGTGGGGCCGCTGGCATTGCCTTTGATTTGGTGGCGCCCACAAACGAAGAGGGCATGGAAGATCGGACTCACCATAGGCATACTTGTTCTCAGCTGGATCTTGTTCCAAACCACAATGGAATCCATTCGTACGCTCAAAGAGTATTACAAGCTACTTGAAGGAATGTGAAATGATGCACAGTTAACAGTGAATCGAGGTCGAACCACTGTAAGAGTTTGAAGTGAGCTAAAATTGGAAGTGAACTAAAGTTATGGAGTCGCATCGTTCTCTCCCAGCTGTAGGCTCTAGGACTCGGAAGCGGGTGATTTATTATAATTGATAGAATATCATAACTTTAGGCACCTTAGATCACTTTAGGAATTTTAACTTTTTCGAATCCCAGTTAGCCAGCCCCTTCCAAGGTTAAATCAAAGCCGGCTGCTCTAGGGTCGGATATTTACTCATATCTTTAATACATCCAATTAATTGAGGAGTGAATATGCTTCAATATAAAATAAATTTTAATGATATTAATTGGGAAGAACCGTTTGAAGGTGTTAAATGCAAAATCTTTAAACACGGTGACAAGCAATTGCGTCTTGTTGTATATTCAAAAGAAATGCCTATTCATTGGTGTGAAAAAGGACATTATGGATACATCCTTGATGGCACGTTTGAAATTGAATACCAGAATGAAAAGATAACTTATAAAGCAGGAGATGGTGTATTTATTCCTGACGGCAAAGCGCATAAGCATCGGGCTAAAGTCCTATCAGAATATGTAAGGGCAGTATTTGTAGAAAATGTTTAAACAGTAGGGACTTTTTGCATAGCAAATCAATATGTTAAAACGATGGGATCAGGTATCAGCACATTATGAATTAATAGAACATAGAAAATATCATTAGAAGTGATTTCTAAACCTCCCCTCAGGCCCAATTCCTTTGTTGAACCGAGGGATTCAATACTCGAAATATTAAATATATTCCTGCGGTTGAATCCCTCGGTCCGCCTTGACTTTGAGCCTGATTGAAGATTTTGAAACCACTTCTAAGCAAAGAGGTGACCATGTCTCGTCAGATTATTTTTTTGCTCGTTTTGTCTCTGGCTTTGATGGGATCATTGGCTGAGGCGCAAAATACGAAAAAGGAGAAAGCTGCCGTCACAGCAGCAGAACAATGGCTATTGTTGGTGGATGAAGGAAAGTATGATCAGAGCTGGAAGGAAGCAGCCGAATATTTCAAGAATGCTGTAAGCCAAGACAAATGGCACCAATCTTTGCAGGCTGTTAGAAGTCCTTTGGGAAAACTCATTTCAAGAAAGGTAAGAACGCAAGTTTACAAAACATCTTTGCCTGGTGCTCCCGACGGTGAATATGTTGTTATCCAGTTTGAAACTTCGTTTAAAAACAAGAAAGCGGCAGTGGAAACGGTTACACCCATGATGGACGAGGATGGTGTTTGGAGAGTGTCAGGGTACTATATAAAATGAAGGATCAGAAAATTTTCCTAAACAAGATCATCCATCTTGTCGGGTCGAGGCTAAAGGGGTTGTTGCCCAAATCATTTTTCGCTGGCTCTGAAACATTTTTTGATAAATCTAAGGCTCGTTCCAGGCGATTCCAAAACTCGCCCATCGGGCTCAAACAGTTGGAATCGAATTTCTTTCACTTCGCCAAGATTTATGAACAAAAAACGTTTCAATGAGCGCTCAAAAAGATTTACTTTTGGGCAACAGCCCTTAGAAGCGAAGCCCAATCCACTGTATTCAAGGATTTAGGAAAAAACTCCCCGACTTCTCATATAAAATAAGGATATAATGTGTAAGTCGACAAACCGGTATATTTGGGTTAGTTTATCAAATGAAGATAATTATCGTAGGGATTATGAGAGGAAGAACGGATGGATTTTGAAAATCAATTATTTGATTCAGCCATGGCTTGGGGAGCGGATTATTTCGGCGTTGCCGATTTGGTTCCGGTCCGTGAGACTATTTTTGAACAGGGCGGAGCAGAAGTCGCAGAATATCCACGCTCCATTTCAATTGGAATTGCCCTTTTTCATCCAATTGTAAACCAGCTGTTGCGGCGTCCCGATCGAAATGTGGCGGTCAGCTATCGATCTCATTGCTACGACATAATCAATGCACGCCTTGACGACATAATTTCACGCCTGGCAAGTGTCTTGCAGCGTAAGGGATATAGAGCATTCCCTGTTCCTGCGTCTAAGCGGGTGGATGATAATCGAATCTGTGCCATTTTTTCTCACAAATTGAGTGCGCATTTAGCCGGCTTGGGCTGGATTGGGAAAAACTGCCTTCTGATTACTCCGGACATGGGACCTCGGGTACGTTGGGCCACGGTACTGACTGATGCACCCTTGTCAGCAACAGACCAACCAATGAATGAGCGTTGTGAGAACTGCCTTGAGTGTGTAGACATCTGTCCGGTTAAAGCGTTCACGGGGCAGCCATTTCGAGCAGGCGAGCCAAGAGCAGCACGTTTTGATGCCGGCAAATGTGATCGATACTTTTCTAAAATGAAAGAAAAAGATATCGAAACAGCCGTATGTGGGTTGTGTTTGTATACGTGTCCTTATGGAAAAAGGGTTTGAATGTACACGTTTCTCGATTATTTTTTCATCGTATTTCATGGCAGTTTGGTTCTATTTATTCTGACCGGTTGGGCATGGAGAAAGACACGCCGCATACATTTGATAACCACTGGCCTTACTATGTTTTCTTGGTTCGGTTTAGGAATATTTTATGGATGGGGGTACTGCCCCTGTACGGACTGGCATTGGGAGATTAAATATAAACTCGGAGAGACGAACTTGCCGAATTCATATGTCGAGTACTATCTAGATAAACTAACGGGATTTACATGGGACCCTCTGGTTGTGGACGCAGCCGTCTTGATTCTGGGCCTTGTGGCATTCGCTTTGTCTTGTTGGCTCAACTGGAAGGACTGGAATTCTCATCAATATGCACGATTACATGATTCATTATTGAAATGATATTACAAAATTTCGTACAATATAAAACTATTTCCGATAATCGGAGGTACTGTATATCTCTCGCTTATTAATAAACATCTTTAAAACATGAATCGCAAACCAACTACAAAAACCGGTATTGCCAGAATTTGGGCTGCTTTCCTATACTCCTTGAATGGTTTACGTTTTGCAATTTCTAATGAAGCAGCATTTCGTCAAGAAATATGTATCGTGGTCGTTGTCTTGGTTGTTCTCGGGTTTTTACCGCTGTCTTTTTTTTGGAAAGGGCTACTCTTTTTTGCAACGACGTCTGTACTTGTCGTAGAGTTGTTGAATTCGGCAATTGAGTCGGTTGTAGATATTGCGTCTCCAGAATATCATGACCTGGCTAAGCGGGCGAAAGATCTCGGTAGTGCCGCCGTGTTGGTCAGCATTGTTCTTGCTATAGTTTTGTGGGGTATTGCCATTTTTATAATACTTCAGGGTGTGTCGAATTAACAAAAAGAAATAGTTGTCAAAATCCTGCGGTTTTTCATACGCCGTTTATGCTGAAGATGAAGGTATATCGGAGGTGAAATTTGTCTGAATTAACTATCAAAGACCTAAAGATCCATTGGGAAAGTTACGGGGAAAAAGAACCCCTGCTATTGATTAGCGGCGTCAGCGGAGGAACGTGGACCTGGAAAGAGAATATTGAAGCATGGTCTCCCCACTTTCGTGTCATTGTATTTGACAATATTGGGGCTGGCCAATCCAGCAAGCCAAATCGTCCCTACACCATTGAGGAAATGGCTGATCATGCTGCTATGGTTTTGGATGCTGCCGGGGTGAAACAAGCGGGTGTTTTGGGTCTCTCAATGGGCGGCATGATTGCCCAGGAATTGGTCCTTAGGCATCCGAACCGTATCCATCGTCTTGTTTTGGGATGTACCCATTGTGGCGGTAGCAACCGTATTCCTCCACATCCTAATGTCATCCAACGGTTTGCCGATAACAAAGATCTTTCACCGGAGGAGATCATCGATAAAAACCTTGAGCTTTTGGTCACCCCTCAATTCCTAAGGAGTGGATCAGCGGCCTTATTACGTTATAAAGAACGGCAGTTGAAAGCCCCCTTTCAGCCGGATTATGCACTTAAACGACAACTTGACGCCATCGCCGAGTTCGATGTCTGTGAGCGCATCGGTAACATTAAAGTTCCCACTTTAATCCTTACAGCCGGACATGACATGCTGGTGCCGCCTGAAAACGGCCGTTTTCTTTCTACCCATATCCCCGATACCGTGGAAAAGTTTTTTGCCCATGCCGGTCATCTCATTTATTTGGAATGTGCTCAAGATTTCAACGAAACCATTATGAACTTTTTCCGTAATAAGGCGTAAAATCCATTTGCAAATTGACACATTCTGGACTTTCGAATTATGCTCAATTGTTATGGCTACAGTGTTAATCGATTACCCGGAAAGATTTCTTTCAATGACAGCCGAATTTTAATGGCGAATTGCCCCATAAAGTGCTCCTAAGTATTTAGGGGATGCGCTCCCCCGTGAAACGATATCGGCGGAGTGGCTTTGTTATTTCAATGACTTAGCAGTGGGAGAGACCGCGGCTCCCGCATTCTTTTCGCGGGAGAACGCGGAGGGGGCAGGAATGCCCCCGGTGTTAAGCCATTGAAATGACCAGACACGCAGACGTCAAAGTGAAACGGGGGAGCACATCCCCTAAATATGCAAAAGTGGCTCCGCCAAAATTTCTATCAAAGCTTGAGGATACAGTGATTCAGGAAGATAAAAACAGCAGCCGGCGGCAAACCTTTTTAAGCATGGTTATTTTATCCATTCTCATGGTTATTGTAGTGAGTATATTTATCTCCCAATCTCACTTTAACCCAGCGGTATTGAAAAAAGATGCCCTTTTACAAGAGCCAAACAAAGAAAAACCATCCCCCCAATTGGTTTCGAACGCATACTTTGTTCCTTTGCCTGAAGGTCTGAAACCCCTTACGGAGACAGAGATATTTGATGTTAGAAATCTTTCCGATAAAATAGACGGCAAGGCCGAATTGTACTTGTCCGCGGGTTTTACCCGTTTGGTGAGTCAGCGTTTTAGGGATGAACGTGAACCCGATCTTTGGATGGAAGCCTTTGTTTACGACATGGGCAACAGCCAAAACGCTTTTTCGGTGTTTAGCGCCCAACGCCGACAAGATGCAAAATCGCTCGATTTGGCACAATATGCCTACAGGACACCCAACGCTCTCTTTCTGGCCCATGGCCGTTATTATATTGAAATTATCACATCCAAAGTATCCGAACAAATGCCGCCATCTTTAAAAATAATGGCCGAAACATTCATTCATAATACCCCTGTTGAAACAGCCGTTATTAATGAGACAGAGCTGTTTCCCAAACAGAAACTAATAGACAACAGCATCGCCTTAATTTCTTCGAATGCTTTTGGTTATGAAGGTTTTAATCAGATATACACCGCTGAATATGAAGTTAACGATCACCGACTCTTGGCCTATCTCTCCCATCGCAAAACACCTGCTAAAGCCAAAGAATTGGTGTCGGCTTACACAGCATTTTTATTGGCATACGGCGGACAAAATATTGAAACACAGTTGCCGATAAAGGATGCTCGATTGATAGAAATTTTAGATGCCTATGAAATCGTTTTTTCCCATGGCTCGTACCTGGCAGGCATTCGGGAAGCGACAACCATTGATGAGGCGAAAACGCTGGCCACGCAATTATACCACCGAATAAAAGAGGGGGGCAATGAACCTCGATCCAAACAGTAACAGATTGAACCGACGTCAATTTCTGGATCGATTGACCAAGGCAGGGATTTCCATAACTGCTGCCTGTGCTGCTGGGTTCTGGCTCCATGACACCAAAGGACCTACTTTATCAAAAGATAAGCCGTCGAATCTTGTCTTAAAGGATTTTTCCATTGGCGCTTTGGGACAAAAAATGAGCATTGTCCGAGGAAAGGACAGGAAGGCCACCTTACGAATGGCCATAAACTCATTAGGTGGTATTGAAACATTTATAAAAAAAGGGGATCGGGTGCTGCTAAAGGTCAATGCCGCTTTTGCATCTCCGGCCATGCTGTCGGCAACAACGCATCCTCTAATTATAGCCGAAATGACAGAGCTTTGCTTTAAGGCCGGCGCAGTATCCGTCGTGGTAACGGATAATCCCATTAATGATCCTGACAGCTGTTTTACCCTGACAGGTATTGCCGATGCTGCCCGAAGTGCCGGTGCCCGGGTGTTATTACCTCGGGATGACTTGTTCCGACCCATGACGGTCAAAGATGCGAAATTGATCCGGAATTGGCCGGTTCTTTACAAACCCTTTACAGATATCACCAAAGTGATCGGTATGGCGCCGTTAAAAGATCACCATCGAAGCGGCGCATCCATGACCATGAAAAACTGGTATGGGCTTCTGGGGGGACGCCGCAATATTTTTCACCAGGATATACACGGTATTATCATGGAACTGGCCATGATGGTAAAGCCCTCTCTGGTGATACTGGATGCGACAACGAGCATGATGACCAACGGTCCCACCGGAGGCTCTCTTTCGGATCTTAAACATACCAATACCATGATCGTCAGTACGGATCAGGTCGCTGCCGATGCATTTGGCGCATCTTTGCTCGGAAAATCTTTAGACGAACTTCCGTTCATCGGAAAAGCAGAAGTCGCCGGAATCGGGACCGCGGACTATCTCAAACTTAAGCCTGTAATGGCATCAATTTAGTAAACTCATGAATATCGTAACCACCCGACGAATCTGTCAAATATTCTTTTTTATCCTGTTTTTATGGTTTTGCGCGGTCACAACCCTCGGAGATCAATGGTGGCAGTTGCGCGGCTGGCCGGTGAACTGGATAATTCAATTGGACCCTCTGGTGGGATTGGCGACTCTACTGAGTACCCGAACGGTATATGCCGGCCTCTTATGGGGACTGGTGACCATCGTATTGACCATAATCCTGGGAAGATTTTTTTGCGGATGGATATGCCCCTTCGGTTCCATCCACCAGTTTGTCGGTTTTCTATCCAAACGCAAAAGATCAATTCCCGAAAAAATAAAACTCAATCAATACCATCCCGGTCAATCGATCAAATATTGGATTCTTATTTTTCTGTTGTCGGTTTCCGCCCTCGAACTGGCAATCGACCTCATTCGTTTACCTGAGAGCAACCGATTGCTTTTCGGAATCCTGATATTGGCCATATTGACCTTGATGATTCTCAAGGCTGTTCGTCAAACACAGGTGAGTCCAAAAAAAACTGGTATTGTGTTTTTAATCTTCATTTCAATCTGGCTGTTGTTAAGCACCCTTTTTAACGGCTATCAAACTTCAGCGGCATCTCTTCAAATCGGACTTCTGGATCCGATGCCGCTGGTGTACCGCTCGATAAACCTGGTGATCCTACCGCTTGTTGACCGCACGTCTATTTCCATTTCAACGATCCCACGGTTCTACGACGGGATCTGGCTGATTGCGGTCATATTTCTTACCGCAATATTATTAAATTTGAGGGTCCCGCGTTTTTATTGCCGTTTCATTTGTCCGGCGGGCGCAATGTTCGGTATATTGAGTCGTTTTGCCCTTTGGCGAATGGGCAAAACAAGAAATGAATGTATCGATTGCCATCTATGTGAAAAAAATTGTGAAGGTTCGTGTTCACCGACCTCGCAAATTCGGATAAACGAATGCGTCTTGTGCATGAACTGCATGAACGAATGTCGTCATCATTTAATGACGTATCAGATTGCACCTTCTGCTTCGGGTGAAATTGTTTCACCGGATCTGTCTCGAAGGCAATTTTTAGCCTCGGCTGTATCCGGAGCCGCTACCATCCCTATGCTGCGGGTAAGCAGCTATCTCGAAGGAAACTGGGATCCGGCTTTGGTGCGTCCTCCCGGCGCCCTGCCGGAAAAAGCCTTCCTTTCCCGCTGTATCAAATGCGGCCAGTGCATGCGCATTTGTCCGACCAATGTGATTCACCCTGCCGGCCTACAGGGCGGTCTTGAAGGATTGTGGAGTCCGGTTCTCAATTTTCGTATCGGAACCAGCGGTTGTCAGTTCAACTGCATTGCCTGCGGAAATCTTTGTCCAACAGCAGCCATACGGCCCATCAGCATAGAGGAACGACTGGGAATAAACCGTTATGCAGAACAGGGACCGATCAAAATTGGAACCGCTTTTGTCGACCGGGGCCGATGCTTGCCCTGGGCCATGGACAGACCCTGTATCGTTTGCCAGGAAAACTGCCCGGTGAGTCCCAAGGCCATCCGAACCCGTGAAGTTTTCAACACCATTGATACGGGTTCCAAGCTGATTGTAGCTAAGGCCGATGCCTTATATATCGAGTTTCGAGGTACAGGTCCCGATATGAATCAATTGGCCACAGGTGACTATTATACCGTGGTTCTGCCGTCAGCAGATCACCAACCGCGGCGAATCGTCAGCAACTGGGAAAGGGGGTTGCGGATTGCCGATGGGCTTCCTTTTGAATCACCGCCAGAACCGGGAAGTCGCGTTGAAATTCAGATACGGCTTCAGCAACCTCATGTGGATCCCAAACACTGCATCGGCTGTGGTGTTTGCGAACATGAATGCCCGGTTCCGGGGAAACGTGCCATCCGGGTAACGGCAGACAATGAGTCAAGACACCAGGAACACGCATTGCTTCTTAAACGATGACAGTATATGGAGACAAGTATTTCTTCGACAGGTGATAGAAGATGTGAATACATGTCACATATGATGGATTTTTGCTAAAACTCGAATACATATTCGAGGTGATTTTATGAGTTTTAAGACAGAGAATTCAAAAGATGTTATTGGATGCGATTTAGCGCCGGATATGCAATTGAATCTAAATGTCAGGGGGCTACCCCCATCAGCGACACTGTCGATCAATGAGCGATCAGACCGGCTCAGGAAACAGGGGCTGACTATCTACAAAATGGGACTCGGGCAGTCCCCTTTTCCCGTTCCCGAATCCGTTGTAGATGAATTAAAACGCAATGCCTTTCAAAAAGACTATTTGCCGGTTAAAGGCTTGTTGGAGCTTCGTCATGCCGTCGCCGAACATCATATCCGCACCTATGGAATTGATTGCACCGAAGATGATGTATTAATTGGCCCTGGCTCTAAAGAACTGATGTTTATCCTGCAGTTGGTCTATTATGGGGACATTGTGATTCCAACTCCGGCCTGGGTTTCGTATGCCCCCCAAGCTCAAATTATAGGTCGTCAGATAAGGATGCTGCACACCCATGCTCAAAATGGTTGGCGATTAACTCCGGAACAGTTGGATGAACTTTGCAGATCTGATCCATCCCGCCCGCGTATTATTATTCTAAACTACCCTTCGAACCCAACCGGCACAACGTATGGTTTGAATGAGCTGCAAGCAATTGCAAAAATCGCAAATAAGTATCGAGTCGTTCTGCTTTCAGATGAAATTTACGGCAAATTGCATCATGAGAATGAACATCACTCCATTGTGCCTTTATATCCGGAAGGGACTATTTTTAGCGGAGGGCTGAGCAAATGGTGTGGAGCAGGTGGTTGGCGCCTGGGTGTTTTTGTTTTTCCAAAATGTCTCAGATGGCTTCAGGATGCAATGGCCGCTGTTGCCAGTGAAACCTTTACCTCTACAAGTGCACCCATACAATATGCGGCGGTTAAAGCCTTTCAAAAGAGCGAAGACATCGACCAATATCTTTATCAGGTAAGGAGAATTTTGCGGTCGCTTGGAAGAAAGCTGATATCATTATTTATGGACTCAGACGTCCAGGTCCTTTCTCCACAAGGTGGATTTTATTTGTTTCCTGATTTCAAAAGATATGGTGAAAAACTTAAAATTCGCAGTATTGCAACAAGTCAAGATCTCTGTGAGCATCTATTGGAAGAAACCGGGGTTGCCATGCTTCCCGGTAGAGATTTTGGAAGAACACCTGAAGAACTAACCGCCCGTTTGGCTTATGTTAACTTTGATGGTAAAAAGGCCCTTGAGGCTGCATATCAAGTTCCATCCGAACTTCCTCTTGATGATCATTTCCTTCAGTCATATTGCGCCGGACCTCTAATTGCAACCGAGATACTCTGCAATTGGTTGAAAAATCTTTAATCCCGATTGTTCGTAAATAGAATGGGAAAATATGTTATGTGTCAGATTTTTAGGCTACCAGAAAGACCATTGATGGGTTGAGAGAACATACAGGCCCAGAAGGGAATTCGTTATTGCATGGGATAAAATGGGGTCAAATAGGTTTTTTCTTCGATAGAGAACACCTGAATATATCATTCCTGCAAAAATACCAACAAGCCAGCGCTGATGTTCAATTCCAAAAAGAATAGAGATGAAGATGAAAGAAAACCAAGAAAACTGTCCGAGCGGCACGGATTTAAAGTCAGATTTTATGGCAAATCTAAGGGCAAACGACCTCCAGAATAATTCTTCCATCAAGGGAACAACCAAAATGGCACCGAGCAGCCTGAAAGCAATAACAACATGTACTCCATAGCCGCTTGCGTGTTTATAAGGATTGAATTCTGAATTTCCGATCTGAGGATACATCCCTTCAGGAAGTATCCATATAAAAAAGACCAAAATTCCAGCGATGATAGGCAACCAGCTAAATGAAAATCGTATTTCCTGTTTGTAGGCGTTCCAAAAGTAAATCAGGCTTGAAGCAACCAATACGGTTTTTATTGGATACATAATGCTTTGGGGAATATTAAAAAGAGGACCCGAATAGATGCAGACTGCAAAAAGGGCAAAAGGGAACACGTAGGGAATAAAAGGTTTATTTTCGTATGAAATGGTTCCGTTTATCATTCAAGAATTACCCTAAATATAAAGGCTTCCCCAAATGCCGTTGTTAACTTCGGTGCATGCTAAAATTATGTATAAAATATACGATTGACCGAAGAATAAGATGCACGCGCACCAGAGAAGCCATTTATTAAGTGCCATCTCAAACTCCCTTTTTAAGTATAACCTCGAAAACACTTGGGTGCAACGGGTTCTTTTATTTA
>Ga0316577_10000645_pt1 | contig 14533 bp, 15 predicted proteins | sample S5NA_FD_203073 | JGI IMG/M metagenome (GOLD analysis project Ga0316577, IMG submission 203073) | Rhizosphere microbial communities from salt marsh grasses in Alabama, United States - S5-7_050615r2r1 | ecosystem: Host-associated > Plants > Roots > Rhizosphere | place: USA: Alabama | collected... | reverse complement strand
TGGCGCCGCGGGACGGCGAGGAGGGTCTCCTCCTCGTCGGGATCCGGCGCCGGGGGGTGCAGCTCGCCGCGCGTCTCGCCGCCATCCTGCAGGACGAGCGGGGCGTCGAGGTGCCCACGGGCAGTCTCGACATCACCCTCTACCGCGACGACCTGCACCAGATCGGGCCGATGCCCGTGATCGGGATGACCGAGATCCCGACCGAGATCACGGGCCGGCGCGTCGTGATCGTAGACGACGTCCTGTTCACGGGACGCACGATCCGGGCGGCCCTGAACGAGCTCTCCGACTTCGGGCGGCCGGCCCGGATCGAGCTCTGCGTCCTGGTGGATCGGGGGGGGCGGCAGCTCCCGATCCAGGCGGATTACGTCGGAATCCGGGTCGCCGCGGACGAGCGGGATCTCGTCGAGGTGCGCGTGCCGGAGCTCGACGACGAGAGCTCGGTCACCCTGGTGGAGGGACGGGAGGAGGAATGAGCGCCGCGACGGCGATCCAGCTCGGCAAGGACCTGATCGGTCTCGAGACCGTCACGGGAGACACGATCCGCGCGATTCTCGACACGGCCGAGCCGTTCAAGGAGATCAGCGAGCGGCCGATCAAGAAGGTGCCGGTGCTCCGAGGAAAGACGATCGTCAACCTGTTCTTCGAGCCCTCCACCCGCACGCGCATCTCCTTCGAGTTCGCCGAGAAGCGGCTCGGGGCCGACACGGTGAACGTGGCGGCGAGCGGCTCCTCGGTGGTGAAGGGCGAGACCCTCGTCGACACCGCCCGGAACCTCGAGGCGATGCGCATCGACATGGTCGTGATCCGGCACGGCTCGTCGGGGGCGGCGCAGTTCCTCGCGGACCGGATCCCGTCGAACGTGATCAACGGTGGCGACGGGCAGCACGAGCACCCGACGCAGGCGCTGCTCGATCTGCTGACGCTGCGCGACGCGTTCGGCCGCATCGAGGGCCTGAAGGTCTGCATCGTGGGCGACATCCGCCATTCCCGTGTCGCCCGTTCGAACATCTTCGGTCTCCGGAAGCTGGGCGCCGAGGTGGCCGTGTGCGGGCCGCGGAGCCTCATTCCCGTGGGGATCGAGGATCTCGGCGTGCGGGTCTTCGGGCACGTCGAAGAGGCGATCGAGTGGGCGGACGCTCTCAACGTGCTCCGGCTCCAGCTGGAGCGGATGAACGCCGGCTTCATCCCCTCTCTCCGGGAGTACAATCGCGTGTTCGGCGTCACGCACGCCCGGCTCGAGAGGGCGCCGCGCCGGACCGTCGTCCTTCACCCCGGTCCGATGAACCGGGGGGTGGAGATCGACTCCGACGTGGCCGACGGACCCCAGTCCGTGATTCTCCCCCAGGTGACGAACGGCGTCGCCGTGCGGATGGCCGTGCTCTACCTGCTCGCGGGCGGGCGCCCCGAGCAGGCGGAGGAAGCGAAGAAGGGCGAAGAATGAGCCGACCCCTCTGGATTCGTGGCGGACGCGTCGTCGACCCCTCGCAGGGGCTCGACGGCCCGGCGGATGTCGTCGTGCGGGACGGTCGGATCGAAGCGATCGCGACGGGCCTCGGGGGCCCCGAGGGCGCCGAGGAGGTCGACGCCTCGGGCCTCGTCGTCGCGCCGGGCCTGATCGACGTACACGTGCACCTTCGCGAGCCCGGCGGCGAGCACAAGGAGACGATCGCCTCCGGCGCGCGCGCGGCGGTCGCCGGCGGCTTCACCACGATCTGGGCGATGCCGAACACCGATCCCCCGATCGACGACCCGGCGGCGGTCGGGTTCGTCAAGGCGGCCGGCGAGGCCGCGCACGCGGCGCGGGTCATGCCGATCGGGGCGGCCTCGATCGGGCAGAAGGGCGTGCAGATGACGGAGATCGGGGAGCTCGTCCACGCGGGCGCGGTCGCGGTCTCCGACGACGGACACCCCGTCCACGACTCGGGGCTCATGCGCCGTCTCCTCGAGTACGTTCAGACCTTCGACATCCCGGTCCTGCAGCACGCGGAGGATCCCGGGCTGAGCGCGGGCGGTGTGATGAACGAGGGAGCGGTGGCGACGTCGCTCGGCCTCAGGGGCATCCCGAACGCGGCGGAGGCGGCCTGTGTGGCGCGCGACGTCCTCCTCGCGGAGCTGACGGGGGGGCACCTGCACGTCTGCCACGTTTCGGCCCGCCAGTCGGTGGACCATCTCCGCCTGGCGAAGGAGCGGGGCCTGCGCGTCACGGCCGAGGTGACGCCGCACCACCTGCTCCTCACGGAGGATCTCGTGCGCGGCTACGACAGCCAGGCGAAGGTGAACCCCCCGCTGCGGACTCAGGCGGACGTCGACGCGGTGCGCGAGGCACTCGTCGAGGGGGTGATCGACGTCGTCGCCACCGACCACGCACCGCACCACTACGAGGAGAAGGAGCGCGAGTTCGACGACGCGCCCTTCGGGATCAACGGTCTCGAGACGGCGCTCTCCATCTGCCTGGCCGCTCTCGTGGAGCCCGGACACCTGCGGCTCTCGGACCTGGTCGATCGGATGTCGTGCGCCCCCGCGCGGATCATGGGACTTTCCGGGGGCACGTTGCGGGTAGGAGCGCCGGCGGACATCGTGATCTTCTCCCCGGACGAGCGCTGGGTCGTCGATCCCGCGCGCTTCCACTCGCGAAGCCACAACACGCCGCTCGCGGGTCGGGAGCTGCCGGGCCGGGTCCGTCGTACGATCGTCGCGGGGGAGACCCGGTTCGAGCTGGAGGAACGCGAATGAACGCTGAGCGGGAGGGGGACGACCAGGTGATTCCCGACGCGATCAGGGACCTGCTCGAGCAGCGGGCCCGCTACCACGACTGGCTCGAGAAGCTCGACGATGTCGGCGGAAAGTACCGCGCCGAGGTCGCCGACCGGGTCCGGGAGGACTATCGGTCGCGCCTCGGCTCCGTCGAGAAGGAGTTGCACGACCACCGTTCGGAGCTCGAGGGGAGTCTCGAGGAGCACCGGGGTCGGCTCGCGGAGCTGAGCAGCCGGCACGACGACCACACCGCCCGGCTCGAGGAGGCGGAGCTGCGGTTTCAGGTCGGGGAGTTCGAGCAGGCGGACTGGGATGAACGGCGCACGGAGGCGGAACGGGTGCTGGCGGAGATCGGGGGCGCGCTCGAGACGGAGCGGGCGGCGGTCGGGGAGCTGGAGGGCGTCCTCGCGGAGGTCGCCGGCGAGCCGGAGCGCGCCGCCACGAAGCAGGTCGAGCCCGGCGCCTGGTCGGGGAGCGCGCCGCCCGCCGCCGCCGCGCGCGCGGAACCGGAGCCCGCGGTCGAAGAGTCGGCGCTCGCGGAGCCCGAGCCCGAGGTCGACGAGGCAGAGCTGACCACGCCCGGCGGGCCGGAGGCCGACGTGCTCGACGTCGAGGCGCTCGAGGTCGACACGTTCGAAGTCGAGACGGAGGAGGACTTAGCCGCGGAAGAACCGGACGGCGTCGGGGACGAGGTCGCCGGAGAGGAGCCGGCGGCGGATTCGGAGAACGACTTCCTCGACGAGCTCGAGTTCCTCGAGTCGCTCAGTCTCGACGATCCGGAGAGCTTCGACGCGGTGTCGCGCATGCTCGAGGAAGAGAGCGGAGACGCCGACGACGACGAATCCGAGAGGGGAGGCGCGGGCTGAACCACCGATCCCGCGCCCGCCCCTGGCGCCGTTCCGGCGCCGAGAGACGGCGCGCGGGATCGCGTGCCGCGCGGAGGCCGCTCCGGGCGGCCGGAGGATCAGCCGCCGAGGCGGCTCACGTGCCGGGCCAGTCTGGCCTTTCGTCGGTCGGCGGCATTCGACGGGATCACGCCGCGGCGCGCGGCCCGGTCGATGAGCGACGTGACCTGCTGGAGCTGCTCCGCCGCGGAGGCCTGGTCCTCGGTCCCGAGCAGCGCCTTGACCCGCGTCCGGATCTCGGAGCGCACCGCGCGATGGCGATCCCGGCGCTTGCGCGATTGCCGCAGCCTCTTCTCGGCACTCTTGATGTTCGGCACGATTCCTGTCCTTCTGTGATCGAGTTCTGGTCGAGAATCGCAAAGATTAGCCGCCGAAGGCCGCCGAATCAAGGCTTGGGCGGACCGTGAGCGCGGTCGCGGCGGAGACGGCGCGCGCCGCTCGCGGGGCCTCCTTCGCGACCGGGGGCCCGGGCGAGCCGTTCTCCGTGGAGCTCGAGCGGTTTCAGGGCCCGCTCGACCTGCTCCTGCACCTGATTCGCTCCCAGGACATCGACGTGTTCGACATCCCGATCGCGTCGATCACGCGCCAGTTCCTGGACGCGATCCAGGACGGGCTCGCCGCGATGCCGCTCGAGCGGGCCGGCGAGTTCCTCGAGATGGCGGCGACCCTGGTCCGGATCAAGGCGCAGCTTCTGCTCCCGCGGCCGGAGAAGCTGGAGTGGGAGGAGGATCCCCGGGCGGAGCTCGTGCGGCGACTTCTCGAGTACGAGCACTTCCAGGATGTGGTGCACGTTCTCCAGACGGCCGAGGCCCAGCGGGGGCGGCACTTCGGAAAGGGGTACGTGGAGCCCCGCCCGCCGCCCGCGGTCCTGCGACCCCCGCTCGAGGTCACCCTGGAGGACCTGCTGCGCGCGGCCGCCCGCATCCCGGAGCCCCCGCCGCCGATCTCGGTCCGGGCGCCGTCGAAGCTCGTCACCGTGGCGGAGAAGGTGTCCCTGCTCCGCCGGCTCATTCGCGGCGCGAAGCGTCTGACGCTCGACCGGCTCATCCGACCCTGGGGGACGCGCGCGCACGCCGTCGCGGCGCTGCTCGCGGCGCTCGAGATGGCCCGGCAGCAGGTGCTCCGGATCGAGCAGGCGACCCCGTTCTCGGACATCTGGTTGTTTCCTCGGAGGGGTCAGGCGGAGGAGCCCGGAGTGGAGGAGTCCCTGGCGGAGGAGGAGGCGTGAGGCCGGACCAGATCGTCGAGGCGACCCTGTTCGCCAGCCAGACGCCGCTCGCCCCCGAGGAGCTGGCGCGGGCGGACGAGTCGCTGACTCCGGAGGAGATCGAGGAGGCGATCCGGGTGCTCCGCGAGAGATACGAGAAGGAGGACCACTCCTTCCAGATCTATCAGCTGGGAGACGGCTATCAGATCCTGACGCGGCCCGAGTTCGCGCCCTACCTGGAACGGTTCGACTCGGTTCCGCGACCTCCGCACCTGTCGGCGGCGGCGCTCGAGACCCTCGCGATCGTGGCCTACCGTCAGCCGATCGGGCGGATCGAGATCGAAGAGGTCCGGGGCGTGAGCGCGAGCTCCGTGCTGAAGACGCTCCTCGACTGGGAGATGGTGACCGTGGTGGGACGGGGCGAGGGGCTGGGCCGACCGCTGCTCTACGGGACGACGGAGCGGTTTCTCGAGCACTTCGGTCTCGCGTCCCTGTCGGAGCTCCCGCCGCCGGAGGAGCTCCCGGTCGCGCTCGGCGCTCCGGCGGCGGAGCCGGAAGGCGCCACGGACGGTCCAGGGGAGGCGATGGACGGGCCCGACGACGCGACGGACGGGCCCGGCGACGGGACGGAGGGGCCCGGAGACGCGGTGGAGGGCCCCGGGCCCGGCCCGGACGGAATGGCGGCCGTCGAGGTGCCCGGCGACGGGCTGCCGTTCGTGCGGGTGGCGGGGGACGACGCGGACGACGGCCCCTGAGCGGGTGGCAGGACGCATGCGCCTGAACAAGTTTCTCTCCCGGGCCGGGGTGGCTTCGCGCCGTGCCGCGGACCGGATGATCGGGGAAGGGCGCGTGCGAGTGGACGGGACGGTGGTCCGGGAGCTCGGGGTTCGGGTGGACCCGGACGGCTCGCTCGTGGAGGTTGACGGGCGACGGGTTCGTCTCGCGCCCGCCACGTGGATCCTGCTTCACAAGCCGCCGCGGGTCGTCTGCACGCGGAGGGACCCGCGCGGGCGTCCGACCGTGTACGATCTCCTGGCGCCCGAGCACCGGGGCCTGTTCCACGTCGGTCGTCTGGACGTGATGAGCGAGGGCGTGCTGCTGTTCACGAACGAGGGAGACACGGCGCGAGACCTGCTCCACCCGAGCCGCGAGGTCACGCGCCGGTATCGCGTGATGCTCCGCGAGCCGGTGCCGGACGACCTGGTGGCGCGGCTCGAGGCGGGCGTGGAGCTCGACGACGGCCCGGCGAGACCGGAACAGGTGCGCCTGGGGCGAACGCGGGCCGGCCGGCCGGTGCTGAGGCTCACGCTGCGCGAGGGTCGGAACCGGGAGATTCGGCGCATGCTGCGCGCGCTCGGAGTCGGGATCCGTCGGCTGCGTCGGGTGGGATTCGGGCCGGTCGAGCTCGGCCGGCTCCCGGCGGGACGGTGGAGGACGCTCGAGGCCGGTGAAGTGGAAGCGCTTCGAACTCAGTCCGAAAGGACGCGTTGAATGGACATACAGGGCAGGACGGTGCTGTTGCTGGGCGGATCGGGCCTCGTGGGTCTGGCGATCGGTCGCAGGCTGATGCCGCTGCGGCCGCAGCGGCTCGTGATCGCCGCGCTCCGCCGGGGCGAGGCGGAGGAAGGGGTGGAGACGCTCGCGGACGAGGACGATGCCGCCGGCGTGGAGCTCGTTCCCGAGTGGGGCGACGTCCTCCTCCGGGCCTCGCGCCGGGACGAGTCGCGCCAGGATCTGCTCGCCACCGAGGAGGGCCGGGCCGAGATTCTCGACGACCTGTTCGCCCGGCAGCTGGGCGAGGCGGACTTCCGGCGCTCGCTGCTCTACGACCTCCTGGCGCGCCACGAGCCTCAGATCGTGATCGACTGTATCAACACGGCGACGGCGATCGCGTATCAGGACCTGTTCCGGTCGGCGTCGCGTCTCCGGGAGCGGACGCGCCGCGGGTCGGAGCCCGGGGTGGCGGAGGTGGAGGCCCATCTCACGACGCTCTATCTGCCGCAGCTCATCCGGCACGTCCAGGTGCTCCTGCACGGAATGCGACGTGCGCGGACCGAGGTCTACCTCAAGGTCGGTACCTCGGGAACCGGAGGCATGGGGCTGAACATCCCGTTCACGCACTCGGAGGAGAGGCCCTCCGCGATGCTGCTCTCGAAGTCCAGCGTTGCCGGTGCCCACTCGGCGCTCCTCTTCCTGATGGGCCGCACGCCCGAGGCCCCGGTCGTGAAGGAGGTGAAGCCGACGGCCGCCGTCGCCTGGAAACGGATCCGGTACGGTCCGGTTCTGCGCGCCGGGCGGCCGATCCCGCGCTTCGACTGCACGCAGCCGCTTCCGCGCGCCGAGGCGTTCGACGCGAACGTGGAGCTGCACTGTTCGCAAACGGCCGACGCGCTCGAGTCCGTCTACCTGGACGCCGGGGAGAATGGGCTGTTCAGCCTCGGGGAGTACGAGACGATCTCGGCGCTCGGACTCATGGAGGTGATCACGCCCGAGGAGATCGCCGACGCGGTGATCGACGAGATCCGCGGCCGTCCCACGGGCCGGGACGTCGTCGGGGCGCTCGATGCCGCCACGATGGGACCGACCTACCGGGGCGGCGCCCTTCGCGAGATCGCCCTCCAGACGATGGAACGGATGGAGACCGAGCACGGAGTCCGCTCCGTGGCGTTCGAGATGCTGGGCCCGCCCCGGCTCAGCAAGCTCCTGTTCGAGGCGGAGATCCTCCGTCGCCTCTACGACGGCGTGCGGGAGGCGGCGGGGCTCGACCCGGAGGACGCTTCCGTCCGGGCGAAGGCTCTCGTCGAGGGGGACGCGACGCTCCGATCGGACATTCTCTCGGTCGGAATCCCGATCCTCCTGCCCGACGGAGACGGCATCCTCCGGGGACCGAGACTGGCGTTCGTTCCCGACACGGACGGCGGCCCCCCGGGTCCGGAGTGGGCGAACCGCGGCTGGGTGGACCTCCGACCGGAGTCGTGGTCCCGATGGCGGGACCGCTGCGCCTCCTTCCGCGATCGTGTGATCGAGGCGCCGGGCGCCGAGCACGGTTCGGGGGGCGACCTCGACCCGCGCGCCCGGAGCGGCGCCATCCGGCCGGGAGCGCTGGCGGCGTTCGTGTTCCGCTACGAGGACGAGGGCGAGAGGATGAAGCGCTAGTGACCGGCGAGACCAGAAACCCGGCAACGGACGGCTCCCCGGGGTACGGTGCGGACCGGCCCGTGGCGGCGGATGAGCTGGAGCGCCGGGCGGAGCGGCTGCGCGAGGCGAGCCACGTGTTCGATCGGATCCGGACCGCGGTCGGCGCGCGCGTGGTCGGCCAGGACGCGATGATGGAACGGCTCCTCGTGGGGCTCCTCACCGGAGGCCACGTGCTTCTCGAGGGCGTGCCCGGGCTCGCCAAGACTCTCGCCGTGCGCACGCTCGCCGACGCGATCCACACGACGTTCCGGCGCATCCAGTTCACGCCCGACCTCCTTCCGGCCGACCTCATCGGGACCCTCGTGTGGGACGAGTCGCGCCGCGAGTTCGTCCCCAAGAAAGGGCCCGTGTTCGCGAACCTCGTGCTGGCCGACGAGGTGAACCGGGCCCCGGCGAAGGTGCAGTCCGCCCTGCTCGAGGCGATGCAGGAACGCCAGGTCACGATCGGCGACGCGAGCTGGCCGGTACCGGTCCCGTTCCTCGTGCTCGCGACCCAGAACCCGATCGAGCACGAGGGGACCTATCCGCTTCCCGAGGCGCAGGTCGACCGGTTCATGCTGAAGATCCGGGTCGGGTATCCCGAACGGGAGGAGGAGCGCGAGATCCTCCGCCGGATGGCGTCCGACGCGCTCGCGCCCATGCGCCCCGTGGCCGAACCGGGCGAGATCCTCGCCGCCCGGGAGCTGCTCCCGGCCATCCGGCTCGACGCGCGCGTGGAGGACTACATCCTCGATCTCGTTCGTGCGACACGGGACGCGGGCGAGGTCGAGCCGGAGCTGGGGCGCTGGATCGAGTACGGGGCCTCGCCGAGGGCATCGATCTTCCTGGCCCGCGCGGCGCGCGCGCACGCCTTCCTCGAGGGACGTCCGTTCGTGATCCCGGAAGACGTACGCGCCTTCGCGCTCGACGTGCTTCGCCACCGGGTCGTCCTCACGTTCGAAGCCGAGGCGGAGCAGGTCACGGCCGATTCCGTCGTCGGGCGTCTCCTCGCGGCGGTGCCCGTGCCCTGATGCCGGTCTGGCCGTTCCGCCGGACCCGTCCCCGGGACGTTCCCGGGCCCGCGCTCCCCGCGCCCGCCCTCGTCCGACGGCTCGAGATCCGGGCCCGAAGCCTGATGGAGAACCGGGCCCTCGGCGCGTACGACTCCGTGTTCCGGGGCCACGGGGTGGAGTTCGCCGAGGTGCGCGAGTACCAGCCGGGAGACCCGTTCCAGGCCATCGACTGGAAGGTCACGGCCCGGATGGGGCGCCCCTTCGTCAAGCGGTTCGTCGAAGAGCGCGAGCTCAACGTCCTTCTCGCCGTGGACCTGTCCGCGTCGCTCGCCAGTGGCACCCGGGGCCGCCCGAAGCGCGACCTCGTGCTCGAGGTCGCAGCGCTTCTCGGGCTCGCCGCGACCCGGAACAACGATCGCGTCGGGCTCCTGCTGTTCACCGACCGGGTCGAGCGATGGCTTCGGCCGCGCCGGGGCCGCGGCCGGCTCCGGCACCTGCTGCACGTCCTCGTCGCGCATCGTCCCGAGGGGCGCGGCACCGACCTCTCGCTCGCGCTGACGACCGCACTGCGGGCGCTCAAGACGCGTTCGCTCGTCTTCGTCGTCTCCGACTTCCGGGCCCCCGGCTTCGAACGGGAGCTCGCGGTGGCGACGCGCCGACACGACGTCGTGGCGATCCAGGTGCGGGACCCCTCGGACGACGGCCTTCCCGAGGCGGGAATCGTCGAGGTCGTCGATCCGGAGACGGGGGCTCGACGGGTGCTCGACCTCGGACGCCCCGAGATCCGGGAGGAACTCCGCCGGCGGGCCGGGGAGCGGGAGGCGGAGCTGGAAGCCCTGTTCGCGCGCACCGGCGCGGATCGCGTCGTCCTCCGGACGGACCGGCCGTACGCGGCCGACCTCGCCTCGTTCTTCGCGCGCCGGGCGAGGGCGCGTCTGCGGTGAGAGGGCCGGGGATGGGGACGGGCGCGCGCGGCTCCGCCGCGCGGCGGGGCACTTCCCCTGCCTGGCGCTGGCGCGTCCCGCTCCTGGCGGTGCTCGGCGCGGGCGGGATCGGAGCGCCGGTCGGGGCGGCGGCACAGGAGACGGGTCCCGCGGCCGCGGCGGTCCTCGTGCCCGACACCGTGCTCGTGGGCGAGCCCGTGACCCTCGGGATCTCCGTGCGGACCGGGGCGGAGCCGACCTTCCCGCCGGTCCTCGCTCTCCCGGAGGATCTCGAGCAGCTCGGGCCTCCGCGCGTGGGACGGACGGAGGACGGGGCGTGGCGGGCGGCCTACCGCCTCTCCGGCTGGCGCCCGGGGTCCCTCGCGCTGCCGTCCGTGAGCGTCGAGCGCCGGGACGGTCCCCCCGTGCGGGTCACGCCACCGTCCCTCGTGGTCGAGTCGGTGCTGCCGGCGGAGGAGGAGCCGTCGTTCCTTCGGCCGCCGCGCGCGCCCGACGTCGGGCGCGACGCTCCGTGGGCGCTTCTCCTGGCGGCGCTCCTCGTCGTCGCGCTCGCCGCCTGGCTGCTCGTCCGGCGTCTTCGGTCGCGGCGGGAGGGGGAGATGCCGCGACCGGTCCCGGCCGCCCGGGACCCGCTGGAGGAGGCGCGCACCGGCGTGTCCGAGCTGAAGGTCGCGGTCGACGAGGGTCGGATCGGGGCGGCCGCGTTCTACGACGGCCTCGAGGAGGTGCTGCGCCGCTACCTCGCGCGGGTCCGGGGACGACCGCCCGAGCTCCCGATGCGCGGACTGCCCGACGATCCGAGAGCGGGCTCGGCCGCGACGCCGCCCGAGCTCGCCGCGCTCGGCGCGCGGGCCCTTCCCGTCCGGTTCGGGGCGCTCGCGGTCGGCCGGGAGATGCTGCTCTCCGACGCCGACGACGTGCTGGCCTGGCTCACCTCGGAGGAGGCGGCGTGAGCGGGCTCGGGCTCTCGGCGTGGCCCTTCCTCGGGCTCCTCCTGCTCGTCCCCGTCGGGGTCGCGCTCTCGCGTCGGCGGCGTCGGCGCCTGCCGCTCGCCGCGGCGGGCGACCTGCCGGGGAAGAGAGGGTCCGGGCTGTGGGCCTCGTGGCCGCCCGCATTGCGGGTCGGAACCCTCGGGCTGACGGCGGTCGCGCTCGCGGGCCCGGTCCGCATGATTCGCACCGTCGAGACGCGGTCCGAGGGTGCCAACATCGTGATCGCGTTCGACGTCTCGAGCTCGATGCTCGCCGAGGACTTCCGGCCGGAGAACCGGCTCGGCGTGGCTCGACGGGAAGTGCGGCGCTTCGTGGAGGGACGGGACGGCGACAGGATCGGCCTCGTCGCCTTCGCCGGCGAGGCGCTGACCGTGGTCCCGGGGACCCTGGACCACGACCTCCTGCTTCGGGCGGTCGACGGGCTCGAGGTCGGACAGCTCGAGGACGGGACCGCGATCGGCACCGCGCTCGCGACCGCGATCCACCGGCTGCGCTCGGCCCGCGAGGGATCCCGGGTCGTGGTCCTGCTCACGGACGGGGACAACAACCGCGGCGCGGTCGATCCCCGCCGGGCGGCGGCCGCGGGCTCCGCGCTCGGCGTCCGGGTGCACACGATCGGCGTGGGGACGGATGGCGTGGCCCCGGTGCCGATCGGACGGACGCGGTTCGGATTCCAGTACGCGAACATGCCCGTCCAGGTGAACGACGAGCTCCTCTCGGACGTGGCCCGGACGACGGGGGGACTCTATTTCCGGGCCACGGACCCGGAGGGGCTCGCCCGCATCTACGACCGGATCGACGCGCTCGAGGCCGCGCCGATCCGGGAGATCCGCTCCGTGGAGCGGGCCACCGTGCGAGGCGAGGTGGTGATCCTCGCGCTGGCGTTCCTTCTCCTGGAGCTCGCGGGCGCCGCGCTGCGCGGGCGGAGGTCGCTCGGCCCGTGATCCCGCTCGAGCTCTTCCCGAACGGCGTCCCGGGCACGCCGGCGCTCGCCGCCGCCGCGGCCGCCATCGTGGCGCTCGGCCTGCGGGCGTGGGCCGCCCGCCGGGCCCGTCGCGACAGGGAGCGGATCGGCGACGCCGCCGTCCTGGACGCCGTGTCCCGGCCCCCCTCCTCGTTCGGCCGCCTGGTCCGGGCGGGCCTGCTCGCGGTCGGGGCGGGCGCCCTCGCCGCCGTGGCCGCTGGCGGGGACGCGCGGGCGCCGACCTCCGATCCCGCCGGCCGGCCCGGCCTCGACCTCGTGCTCGTCCTCGACGCGTCGAACTCGATGCTCACGCGGGACGTGGCTCCGAGCCGGCTCGAGCGCCAGCGTCTTCTCGCCCGTCGCCTCGTCGCCGAGCTCGACGCGCGCTTCGGGGTCGTCTACTTCGCGGGTGGCGGGTACGTCCTCTCGCCGCTCACGGAGGACCGCGACGCCACCCTGATGTTCGTCGAGACGGTCGACCCGATGCTGGTCGGGCGCGGCGGAACGGCGATCCCATCCGGGATCCGGCAGGGTCTGGCCGCGCTGGGCACCGCGGAGACGGGACGCCCGCGCGCTCTTCTTCTGCTGTCCGACGGGGAGGCGACCCGCGGGGAGGAGGATCTCGCGGCGGCGCTTTCCCTCGCCGCTGACCGGCGCACGCCGGTGCACGCGATCGGGATCGGCACTGTGGAGGGAGGCAGGATTCCGCTCCCGTCCGCCGGTCCTCTGGAGACTCTGACCGACGCCGCCGGGGCCGCCGAAGCCGCGCGCCCGGACGGCTCCTGGCTTCGCGACGCGGACGGCTCTCCCGTCGTCAGCCGGCTCGAGCAGGAATCGCTTCGGAGGATCGCGGCGGCGACGGGCGGAATCTACGTGCCGGGCACGGAAGCCGGCGTCGAAGCGCTCGTGCGGCGGCTTCCCGGCGCCCGGTCGCCGGGCGCGGGCCGGGCCGGACTTCTCCTGCTGATCGCGTTTCTGGCGCTGTTCGCCGAAGCGTACCTGTTCCGGAGGGCTTGATGGGCTTCCGTCGCCGCGGGACCGCCGTCCTGGCACTCGGGCTCGCGGGCCTCGCGTCCGGGATCGGCGGCGGCGCCCCCGGCGGCCCTTCCGCGTCCGTCGCCCAGGACGCGCGTCCGCCGGACCGCGCGGGACGGAATCCGGGTCCGTGGGAGGGCGTCGCGTCGCAGGTCCCCGGGCCGGAGCCCGGCGACCTCGCGCGTCTCCGGGCGCGCGCGGAGTCGAGGGACCGTCCGCGGGACTGGCTCGCGTTCGGCGCGGCCCTCCTCTCCACCGGGGACTGGGAAGGATCGACCGGGCCCCTGCGGAGAGCGCTCGAGTCGGACGACGCCGGCGTGAGGGAGGATGCCGCCTACGACCTGGCGCTCGCGTTCGCCGTGGCGGGGCGGCCGCCCGAGGAAACCGGCGCCCCGCGGGCCCGGCCCGCCGAGGGTGCGGACGAGGTTCGCCAGAAGCTCCTCCAGGCCCGTGACGGCTTCCGGGCGGTGCTCCGGTCGAACCCGGAGGCGGCGGACGCCCGCTGGAACCTCGAGCTCGTCGACCGCTGGCTGCGCCGCGAGCAGCAGGGCGGTGGGGGGGGCGGGGGCCCGCAGGACGCCGGCGGGGGCGGCGACGGGGCCGGCGCGCGCGACGCTCCGATGACCGAACAGGAGGCGCAGCGCCTGCTCGAGGCCGCCGCGGGGGCCGAACGGGCGGTGCAGGAGCGCCGCCTCGAGAGAAACCGCTCGCGCGACCCGGCGGCCGACCGGAACTGGTGAGGGGACCGGGCGCCCGCCTTCGCCGAGCCCGTGGCCCGGCGGGCCATCAGCCGTCCGGCGTGCGCGGCTCCTCGATCAGGGGCACGAAGCGGGCCCCCTCGATGTCCTTCTCTTCCCAGCCCCCGTCGCGCCGGCCGTACCGTCGGAGCATCTGTCCCCGGTCGCTCCCCACGGGCGCCACGAGGCGACCGCCGGGCCCCACCTGATCGAACAGTCCGGCAGGGACCGCGTCCGCCGCCGCGGTGACGAGCACGCCGTCGAAGGGGGCCTCCTCGGGCCATCCCCGCGATCCATCCCCGAGACGCAGTCGAACCCTGTCGCCGTAGCCGAGCGACCGCAGCACCTCCCCGGCCCGGGCGTGGAGCTCCGGAATCCGCTCCACGCTCCACACCTCGCACCCGCACTCGGCGAGGACCGCCGCCTGGTAGCCGGACCCGGTACCCACCTCGAGCACCCGAAGGCCGTCCCTGTCGATCCCGAGGGCGGCGGTCATGAGCGCGACGATGTACGGCTGGCTGATCGTGGCCCCGTACCCGATCGGGAGAGCGCAGTCGGCGCAGGCGGCGTCCCGCTCCATCGATGGCACGAACAGGTGTCGGGGCACCGTCCGCATCGCCTCGAGGACGCGCTCGTCCCGGATCCCGCGCGCCCGGATCTGGCGATCCACCATCGCGCGCCGGAGCTTGGCCTGATCGGGGCGTCCGCGGATGCGCATGCCTGCCTCCGGGTCGGTCCGCGGTTCCAGTCTCTCCGCAAGATGGACCGCCAGACGACGTTGCCGCAAAGGACGGGCGGCGTC
>Ga0316577_10000644_pt1 | contig 14535 bp, 12 predicted proteins | sample S5NA_FD_203073 | JGI IMG/M metagenome (GOLD analysis project Ga0316577, IMG submission 203073) | Rhizosphere microbial communities from salt marsh grasses in Alabama, United States - S5-7_050615r2r1 | ecosystem: Host-associated > Plants > Roots > Rhizosphere | place: USA: Alabama | collected... | reverse complement strand
CGAGTCGGTCACCGCGATCAAGTGCCCTTGGGAGCGCAGATGGCGGGCACATGAGAGACCGGTCTTGCCGAGGCCGACGACCAGGGTCTTTGTCTTCCCCACTGACGACCTCATCGGGCCAGTCCCGGAGACAGGCGCGAATCACGCCCGCAGACTCCCTTCTCGATCGCTTTCATTCTCCCCCCCAGTCGAATCAAAGCCTGTCCCAGCCCAAACCCCTGCGACGGCCTCACCGGATCTTGAGGCTCGCCAGCCCGACCAGCACCAAGACTACGGTAATGATCCAGAACCGGACGATGACCCGCGGCTCGGGCCAGCCCTTGAGCTCGAAGTGATGGTGCAGCGGCGCCATTCTGAAGATGCGTCGCCCGGTGAGCTTGAAAGACATCACCTGCAGCATCACCGAGATCGTCTCGGCCACGAAGACACCGCCCATGATGAACAGCACCAGCTCCTGACGCGCGGCGACGGCCACGACACCCAGTGCAGCCCCCAATGCCAGGGCGCCGACATCGCCCATGAACACCTGCGCCGGATAGGCGTTGAACCAAAGAAAGCCCAGACCCGCGCCCACCAAGGCGCCGCAGAAGATCACGAGCTCACCGACACCACCAACATGCGGAATCAACAGATAGTTGGCGATCTCCACATGGCCGGCGACATAAACGAACACGGCAAGGGCTCCGGCCACGAGAACGGTCGGCATCACGGCCAGGCCGTCCAGGCCATCGGTCAAGTTCACGGCATTGCTCGCACCGACGATCACGAAATAGGTGAGCAGGACAAACCACGGCCCGAGCTGGATCGAGACGTCCTTCAGGTAGGGGATCAGCAACTCGGTCTCCGCCGGGGAGGCCGCACTCGCATAAAGTGCGATCGCCGCAGCGAAGCCGGCGACCGTCTGCCAGAGGTACTTCCACCGGGCCGCCAGTCCCCGTGGATCGCGAAGCACGAGCTTCTTGTAGTCATCCACGAGACCGATCCCACCGAAGGCGAGAGTCGTGAGCAGCACGATCCAGACATGGCGGTTGTCCAAGTCTGCCCAGAGCAGCGTGCTGACAGCCACCGCCACGAGGATGAGTGCGCCGCCCATGGTCGGCGTCCCGGATTTGGACAAATGGCTCTGAGGTCCGTCGTCGCGGACAGTCTGACCGATCTTGTAGGCGCGCAGACGTTGGATCATCGGCCGACCCACCGCCAACGCGATCATCAGTGCGGTGAGGACCCCCAGGATCGCGCGCAGGGTCAGATACCGGAAGACATTGAACCCGGTCTGAAACTGTGTCAGCCAGTCGATCAGGTAGAGGAGCACCTAGTGTCCCCCATCCGGGCACAGGGCCTCGACAATGCGTTCCATCCGAGCCAGTCGCGAGCCCTTGACGAGGACCCGATCAGCCGCGCCAAGCTCCGCCTGGAGACTGCGGATCAGGGTGCCCTGCCCGTCGAAGTGACGCGCGCCGTCTCCGAAGGTCTCCGTCGCAGCCGCACTCAGGCTACCAACGCTCCACAGGCGCTCCACGCCGGCCGCGCGGGCCACCTCGCCGACCTCGCGGTGCAGTCGCTCGGTGTCCGGCCCCAGCTCCCCGAGGTCACCCAGGATCAGCCACCGCCGCCCTGACAGGCCGACCAAGACCTCGATCGCCGCCGCGATCGAGTCCGGATTGGCGTTGTAGCTGTCGTCGATGACCGCCAGGGCGCCACATCGACGTGGGCAGAGACGCCCTTTGACGGGGGTGACCGCAGCGAGTCCGGCCTGGACTGCCGTGGGCTCGATCCCGAGCGCCAGCGCCGCCGCAGCGGCAGCCAGCGCGTTACGGACATTGTGTTCTCCAGCCAGAGAAAGGCTGATCGGGATCCTGCGCTCGCGGTCGCATGCGACGAAACGGGTGTGGAAACCCGCGTCCGCCCACTCGACCCGGATGGAGGCGCGCTCCGCAGAGACATCCGCATCACCATCCAGGCCAAAGGTAAGGACCTTTCGACCCGCCGCCAGATCCTTCCAGAGGACGCCGTAAGGAGAGTCGGCAGCGAAGACGAATACACCGTCGTGCGGCAATCCGCAGGCGATCTCGCCCTTGGCGCGGGCGACCCCGTCGAGGCTCCCGAATCCCTCGAGGTGGGCACGCCCGGCGTTCGTGATCAAGGCGACATCGGGTCGAGCGATCCGGGTCAGATAGCCGATCTCGCCATGCTGATTGGCCCCCATCTCGAGCACCAGGAAGTCCTCGTCCTCGGCACCCAGGAGCGTCAGCGGCATACCAATGTCGTTGTTCAGATTGCCCCGTGTCGCACGGACCTGACCAACCTGGGAGAGGACAGCCGCGATCATCTCCTTGGCCGTGGTCTTCCCGTTGCTGCCCGTGATGCCGACGACCCGGCCGGGGAACCGGTCACGCCAGGCCGCGGCCAACCGACCGAGGCCCAAGCGGGTGTCGTCGACGACCCATTGGGCGATCCCCAGGGGCAGCGGGTGGTCGACCATCGCCGCTGCGGCGCCCGCCCTGCAGGCAGCGGCCACATGGTCATGTCCATCGAAGCGCTCGCCTCGCAGAGCGACGAAGAGCTGCCCGCCGCAATCCGCACGGCTATCGGTGGCGACGCCCGAGAACATGCAGTCGCCACCTTGGAGACGGCCACCCGCCTTCGCGATGGCTTGCGCGAGCGTCCACATCAGTGATGACCCTCCCGCCATTCGCGCAAGGCCTCGACGACTTGAGCGCGGTCGCTGAACCGCAGCTTGAGCTCGCCCATGTCCTGAACGGTCTCATGACCCTTTCCGGCGACGAGGACCGCGTCCCCGGTCCCGGCCAGCGCAATCGACACCCGGATCGCAAGTCCACGCTGGCGCTCCACCCGCACGCGGCCCGGCTCGGCGATGCCGGCAAGGATGTCTTCGATGATCGCTTCACCGCATTCGCCGCCGGGGTTGTCGTCGGTGAGAATCAGTCCATCGCTCCAATGCTCGGCCACCGCCCCCATCAGTGGCCGGGTCTCGCGGTCACCGCCCCCGCTGCAACCAACGATCGTGATGACGCGCCGCGGATTGTGCGCTCGCAGGTTGATCAGCGCCCTCTTGAGCGCCTCGGGATGACGCGCATGATCGACCACGACCAAGGGCGCCTGTTCGCCTCCGAAACACTCCATTCGTCCCGGGACGGCACGCACGGTCGCAAGCTCCCGCGCGGCGCGCGCGAGCGGAAGACCACGCGTGAGCAGGACAGTGAGAACGGCGAGAAGATTGGCGGCATTGCAGACGCCGATGAGATCTGAGTCGAAGCACGCCTCGGTGCGTCCGCTCGGCGTCTCGCCGACGACATGCAGACGCAGACCTCGCGGCAAGGCGTGGATCGCGCGAGCATGCACCCGCAGGTCACAGCGCGGCAGGGCTTCGGCGTCGGGACGCAGGCTGAAGCCGGCCACCCCGACGCCGGGCGGCGTCGCCCGCAAGATCGCCTCTGAGAACGCATCATCGAGGTTCAGGACACCCCAGCTGAGCTCGGGGTTGCGAAAGAGGCGCAGCATCGCCTCGGCGGAGCCCGTCGCGGCCGTGTGCCGCGGCGCCTTGGGGTCCAGGCTGGTGAAAATGGCGTGGCTGAAGTGGACGGCCGCGAACCTGGATCGGCCGAGCGCGGCGGGCGATACCTCGACTGCCACGGCTCTGGCCCCCTGGAGCCGGAGACTCTCGAGCGACTCCTGAAGGTGCACCGCGTCCGACTCGCCTTCGGTCGCGGCTCTCAGATCGCCGGCAAACCCATTGCCGATTGTGCCAATGATGCCGCAGGGAAGCTCGATGGACAGAGCCTGGGCAAGCAGATGGGCGACGCTGGTTTTGCCACGTGTTCCGGTGATGCCGAATGTCTCCATCGCGGCGCTCGGCGAGCCGTAGAATCGATCGGCGATCGCACTGATGCGCGCGCGGAGCCCTTGCAGGCCGATCACCGGCAACCCAAGACGCGCTTGCAGAGCTGCCATGTCGTCGGCCGACCAACTCGGGGTCATCTCCGCGAGGATCGCACAGGCACCGCGCTGCCGCGCCTCTTCCGCGAATTCCAGGCCATGCGCGGTCTGCCCTTGGCAGGCGAGGAAGATTGCACCCCGGGCAAGCGAGCGACTGTTCGGCGAAAGCCCCCAGACCTGCCGGTCGCCGGCCTGCCCCGCATCCGCGAATCCGGCCAAGAGGTCGGCGAGCCGCCAGGCATGACGGTCGCTCGGCAAGGCCATCATTGCTCGCCCTCCCGCCGGGCCAGCAGCATCGACGGCTCCGGGTCGTCTGGCGGAACGTTGAACAGCCGCAGCGCCCCCTCCATCACCTTTTGGAAGACCGGCGCTGCGACCAGCCCCCCGTAGTAGGCCCTCCCCTTCGGCTCGTCGATCATCACGACCATCACGAGCCGCGGCGCACCGGCCGGGGCGAACCCGGCAAACACAGCCTGGTATCGGCCACCGCCGTAGCGTCCACCGACGGCCTTCTTGGCCGTTCCCGTCTTACCTGCCACGCGGTAGCCGGTGATGGCGGCGCGGCTCGCGGTCCCCTCTTCCGAGACCACCGTCTCCATCATCGCCCGGACCTTTCGCGCCACGTCGGCGCTCAGGACACGCGCCCCCTCCACAGCAACCTCGGGACCCGACCGATCTCGCTTCAGCAGGGAGACCGGGCGTTTCACACCGTCGGCTGCAAGGACGCCATAGGCCTGAGCGAGCTGCAACGCGGTTACGGAAAGTCCGTATCCGAAGGCCTGGGTGGCATGCTCGAAGACGCGCCAGGTCGAATGATGGCGCAACACGCCGCGGCTCTCGCCCGGGACGCCGACGTTGGTTGAATGTCCGAACCCCAACTGATCGTAGAGCCCCCAGAGATCGCCATAGCTCATCATCTGCGCGATCCGGACCACACCGACATTGCTCGACTTGGTAATGACACCGGTCACATCGAGGTTGCCGTGGTTGCGGACGTCACGAACCGTGTTGCGACCGACCTTCAGCTTGCCGCCCCGCGTTGCGATCAGCGTCGTCGGCTTGACCAAGCCGCGCTCCAACGCGGCCGCCACCACGAAGGGCTTGAGCGTCGAGCCGGGCTCCATCACGTCTGTCACCGCCCGATTGCGGCGACGATGACTGCCCCCATCGCGCTCCGCATTGGGGTTGTAGCCTGGCTGATTGACCATGGCCAAGATCTCGCCGGTCGCGACGTCCAGGGCCACCAGCGTCCCGCCGACCGCCTTGTTCTGGGCGACCGCAGCCTTGAGCTCACGGTAGGCGAGGAACTGCAGTCTCCGGTCCAGGCTCAACGCAAGGTCCGCGCCCTGGCGCGGAGCGCGGACCTGCTCGATCTCCTGGACGATCTGCTGGCGGCCGTCGCGAATCACGCGACGCAGGCCCGGCTCGGATTTGAGCCAGGAGTCGTAAGCCAGCTCGATCCCCTCCTGTCCGCGATCATCGATGTCGGTGAACCCGAGAACATGCCCAAAGACCTCCACGCCCGGATAGAAGCGGCGGTATTCGGTCTCGAAATCAATGCCGTCGATCCGGTATCGGGCGATCAGCTCCCTGACTGCCTTTGCCTCCTCGAAGCTCACCCGCCGTTTGAGGTAGAGAAATCCACGGTCCGAGTTTGCGAGGAGACGTTCTTGCAGCGCCTTCGGCGCGAGCCCAAGCGCGCTCGCCAAGGATGGAATCGACTCCATTTGGTGAACCAGCTTGCGCGGCTCACCCCACACGGTCTCCACGGGCGTGCTCACCGCGAGCGGCTCACCGTTGCGATCTGTGATCATGCCGCGGCGGGCAGCAATCTCGCCCACACGCAGATAGCGGCGCTCCCCCTCGGTCCGGAGAAACTCGGTTTCGACCACCTGGCGATAAAAGACCACCGCGGAGAGCACGATGAAGGCGCCCGACAGGGTGCTGACCAGGAGACGACGACGCAGCTGAAGATTGGGTCTCGCACGCCGGGGCTCGGCGCGCTTCGAGCGACGCCTACGGATGGACACGACCCACCTCCTCGATCAACAAGACGTCGTTGAACCTGGGATTAAACATCCCCAACTGCTCACGCGCCTTGCGCTCCACCCGGACATGCGTGGACAGCGCCGCCTCCTCGAGTCGCAGACGGTTCCATTCCACGTCCACGGCATCACGCTGGGCGCGCAGATGCTGCAACTCGCTGAACAGGGTCCGCGTCTCATACTTGGTGTGGACGACGGCGATCGCGGAGAGCATGACGGCCAGCACCAGTGCGACCAGCAGCCAGACGCCATGCAGCGTCATGGGAGGCGCTCCGCAACCCGCAGAACCGCGCTTCGCGCCCTGGGATTGGCCTGGATCTCCGCTGCTGACGGACGGAGCGGCTTGCCGAGGACACGCAAGCGCCCGTGCAACTCCGCTGAAGTGACCGGAAGCCCCTTGGGCAGGGCGAGGCCGTCGGACTCCCGGCGCATGAAACGTTTGACGATGCGGTCCTCCAACGAATGGAAGCTGATCACGACCAAACGCCCGGTCGTTGCCAGAAGGTCACAGGATTGGCGAAGGCAGCGCTGGATCTCGTCCAGTTCCTCGTTGATCCGGATGCGAAGCGCCTGAAAGGTTCGCGTCGCCGGATGCTTCCCTGGCTCGCGCGTTGGGACCGAACGCGCCACCACTCCGGCGAGCTGGGTCGTCGTCGCCAGCGGCTCTTTGCATCGCGCGGAAACGATGCTCCGCGCGATGCGCCTCGCGAAACGCTCCTCCCCGTAATCGCGCAAGATTGTGGCGATCTCGTCCTCCGATGCATGCGCCAGCCACTGCGCTGCAGATTCACCCTGCTCGGGGTCCATTCGCAGGTCGAGTGGGCCTTCGACCGCGAAGCTGAAACCACGTCCCGCGGTGTCCAGCTGCGGGGAGGACACGCCGAGATCGAGCAAGATTCCGCTCAGACCGCCGCGAACGCCGACTTGGGCGAGCAAGTCGGTGATTTCACCAAACCGCCCCCTCACCGCGCAAAACCGTCGGTCCGCCGCGGCAAACGCGCGCCCCGCAGCAACTGCCTCCGGATCGCGATCAATCGCGATCAGGCGTCCGGCATCACTTAGACGAGTCAGGATGGCTCGACTGTGCCCGCCGCGGCCAAAGGTGGCGTCGACATAGGTGCCGTTCGAATCCACGACCAAGGCGCGCACACTCTCCTCCAATAAAACCGGCCGATGTTCTTGTTCGATCAAGGCCCCGTTCAGAGCGTCAGGGACCCAAGTCCCGCCGCCATCGCCAACTCCCCAATCCCGGCGTCACTGAGCGCGGCTTCGTTTCGCGCATTCCAGGCCTGCTCATCCCAGATCTCGAACTTTGAGCCTTGACCAACGAAGGCGACGCGCTTGTCGAGCGCGGCGAAATCACGCAGATACTGAGGCAGCAGGATTCGACCCTGGGCGTCCATCTCGACCTCTTGGGCGTTACCGATGTAGAGACGCTGGATCGCCCGCGCCGTGTTATCGAAGGCGGGCAGGGCCGCAAGCTTACTCTCGATGAGCTCCCACTCCGGAGTCGGGTACAACAGCAGGCAGCGATCGCGATCGACCGTGACGACGAGCTGAGAGTCGCACGACGACTGCAGACGCTCGCGATACTTGGCCGGAACCGCGAGACGCCCTTTGACGTCGAGATTGACGATGAAGACCCCCCGAAACACCCGCGCCCCCCTCGGTGACTCCTGCCTGGCGGATCGCTCCCTAATTCCCCACTTCCCCCCACTCGGCCCTCATCTTAGAGGTGCGTTTCGCGATCGTCAAGGTAGAAAGCAACTTTAATTCTTGGCAGTCAGCCACTTAGGGATCACCCGCCATCGAAGTTGGCAACTCTGATTTACATACGTATTTTCAGCGGACTAACGAACAAAGCTGAGAGAGGAATTGAGGATTGGCGCGGGAAAACCGCTCGCAGGGGAGCAGCGTTAACGTCGGTCGGAGGGATCGAGAAGGGGGAGTCGGCCTGTAAGCCGGGTTCTGTCGGGGACAGCCATTCATCTTGGACGTGCGTCGCCACACGTCTCGAGCGACCTACCCGAGGGCACGCGCGGGCCACGCGCCGCAGCCTGAGCTGCATGCCCTCCTATTTGGTCTTGCTCCGGGTGGGGTTTGCCCTGCCACTGATGTTGCCATCAGCGCGGTGCGCTCTTACCGCACCATTTCACCCTTACCTCCCGCTGCAACCGCGGGTTCGGCGGTATGTTTTCTGTGGCACTTTCCGTAGGCTCACGCCTCCCAGGCGTTACCTGGCACCCTGCCCTGCGGAGCCCGGACTTTCCTCCCTCGCCGCGGGGGCGAGCGCGACTGTCCGGCCGACTCCCGCGGCACAAGTATACGTCAGACCTAACCCTTAGGTCTCTGCCGAAATCCCAAGCATCTCGCATAGGAGCCCGTCGGACTTAGGGGGATCGAAGCGAGGGAGTGGGAGAGCGAGGTCAATTCGTTCCGGTTTCGAGGCGCAGAGTGGGGGTTATGTCACGAAAAAGCGGGGCGAAATGGACCGTTCTCCCGCTTCCGTAGCCGATTCATCCTTAAGTCGGACAGGCTCCTAGCCCTCCGCCCCGCCCAAGCCCAGCTCGAGACCCAAGCGGTAGAGCATGTTCTTCTTCGTCCCGGTCAGGCGGGCCGCGATTGCGGCTGCCTGGGACAGCGGCAGGGTCTCAGCAAGGATCATTAGCACGCGCTGCTGCTCCATGCGCTCACCGCCCCCCTGATTGGCCCGCCCCTCGACGAGGACCACGAGCTCGCCCAGTCGTTGCTCGGTCTCCGCCTCCAGCCGCCGCACCAACTCCGCCGGGTAGCCGTGCAGATAGGTCTCGAAACGTTTCGTCAGCTCGCGCGCGACCACGACACGCCGCGTCTCCCCCAGGGTCTCGCCACAATCGCGGAGTGTCGCGACGACTCGCTTCCCGCTCTCATAGAAGATCAAGGTCCCCCGCTCATTGGCGAGGCCGGCGAGCCAAGAACGCCGTTGCGACGGCGTACGGGGAGGAAAACCGAGAAAGAGAAAGCGGTCGGTCGGCAGGCCGGCCGCCGAAAGGGCGCAGATCGCGGCGTTCGCGCCCGGAACGGGCACAACGGTCAAGCCGCGCTCCCGAGCGGCGGCCACCAGACTGAATCCGGGATCACTGATCAAGGGAGTGCCCGCATCCGCGACCAATGCCAGGTCGCGACCCGCCTCGAGAGCCGCCAGAAGGCGCGGGGCGGCTACCGCTTCATTGTGGTCGTGATAGGCGACGAGCTTGGCTGAAATCCCGAAATGCGCCAGCAGCCGTCGCGTTTGTCGGGTGTCCTCCGAAGCAACCAAATCTACGTCGCTCAGCACCTTACGTGCGCGATCGGTCATGTCGCCCAGATTGCCGATCGGGGTCGCGACCACGTATAGTATTCCGCGTCGTTGCTGCACCCTACGCCCCACTTCTCTCGCATCGGAACGGACCATGCCCAAGAATCGCGTTGACCGCCGTCGCTTGTCCACGCCGCCGGCGCTGTCATGCCTGCTCCTAGTCGCCATCACACTCGCCGGATGCGCGGTCAACCCGACTCAGGAGGAAGCAAGTCTGCTCGCACCGGTCGCGGGCGAGCGATTGAGACAAGCCGACGCGCTCGCAGCCCAGGGTCAAGCTCGATCCGCGGCCCAAGCCTATCTGGACATCGCCAAAGGCGTCGGACCGCCTGCTCGCGAGCAGCTGCAATTGAAGGCGGCGCGTGCCTATCTGGACACGGGCGATACCCAGCAGGCGCAGCAGGTTCTGGGGCAGGTCTCCCGTCGCAGCCTCACGAGCGGCCAGCGCGAGCAACTCCGCCTCGTCGAGGCCGACCTGGCTCTCCTGGACGGACGTCCGAAGGACGCGATCGGGCGCCTCCAATCCATGCAGGTCCAGACCCTGTCCAAAGATACCAAAATGACACGCCTGGGCACCCTCGCCGCTGCGCAGCGCCTGTCCAACGACCCCATCGCGGCTGCCGACTCGCTGGACGCGCTCGATCGGCTGCTCCAGGATGACGAAGACCGCCTGCTCAACCAGGTCTCGCTGATCTCCACCTTGAGCGCGTTGAGCAGCGACGAGCTGCGCGAGCTCGCGCGCAGCGGCAGCGGCGCCATGAAAGACTGGGCGAAGATTGCGCTCCTCGCGCGGAATGCGGGCGGGGATCCGGCGCAATTTCAGAGCCGCTATCGCCAGGAGGTCCGCGGACCGGGCAACCGCGCCCACCCCCGGCTCGCCCAAGCCTACATCGAAATGCTTTCGGGCGGGTACGCTACGGGCGACAGCGTGACGGTCATGCTTCCGCGCCGCGGCCGTTTCGCGCCGGCGGGCAGGGCGGTCAAAGAGGGGATCGAGGCCGCCAGGCAGGCGGACACGAGCGGGCACCAACCAGTGCTCAGTCTCGTCGACAGCACCTCTGCGGGGCGCACCAGGGCCATTCACGCGGACGCCGTGAAAAGCGGCGCCGACTATGTGCTCGGCCCCCTGGAAAAGGAAGCGGTGGATGCCTTGGCCGCCGGACCTGCTCTCACGGTACCGACGCTGGCCTTGAACCAGACGACCCGGGACAGCCGCGCTGCCGGGAATCTCTTCCAGTTCGCGCTCTCGCCGGAGAACGAGGCGGCAGAGGTGGCGATCAAGGCCGCCGAGATGGGCCACCGGCGGGCCCTCGTCCTCTACCCTGAGGGTGCTTGGGGCGAGCGCTTGGCTAGCTCCTTCCGCAGTCAATGGCGTAGGCTGGGTGGAACAGCACTGGCAGGCCAGGCGGTCTACAACCCGACGGCGAGGAGCTACGAAAGGACGGTCGCCAACCTTGTCGGCGGCGCCGACGCAGATGTTCTCTTCCTGGTCGCGACCAATGATCTCGCGCGACGACTCTATCCACAGATTCGACTGGCCTCATCCCCGCTGACCGTGATCGGCACCTCGCATGTCTACTCCGGCGCCTTCGATCCCGCCCGTGATCCGGTGCTGGCGGGACTCTATTTCGTCGACATCCCATGGATGCTCGACAGCGGTGGGGACGGCCCCTTGTCACGACGCCGTCTGACCAGCTCTTCATTTGAGGTGGCGAACCCGCTGGCCCGTCTCTACGCGATGGGCATCGATGCCTACCGGCTCGCGCCGCGACTCCCGGCCCTGGCCAAGAGCCCAGGTGCATTCTACCCCGGCCAGACCGGCGGCCTCTCGATCGACTCGCTGGGTCGAGTCCAGCGTCAGCTCGCGCTCGGGCGCTTCAGCGAGACGGACGTGCGCGAAGCCGCCAAGGTCGCGGCCACGACCGCGTCCCGGTGAATGCCGAGCGACCGCAACGAACGGGCAGGACCCGAACGGATCAGGGATCAACCGGCATCGGTGACGCCAAGGAGCGGCTCGCCGAGGACTATCTGAGACGGCACAAGCTGCATCCGGTGGCGCGCAACCATCGCTGTCGTCACGGCGAGATCGACCTTGTCATGCGTGATGGCGAGACCCTGGTCTTCGTCGAGGTCCGATACCGCCGCTCGGACCGCTACGGTACGCCGGCCGAGACGGTGAACCCGCGCAAACAAAGGCGATTGGCGGCAGCCGCAAGCCACTACCTGCAACGCCACCCGAACATGCTACCCTGTCGCTTCGACGTGGTTGCGGTCGGAGCTGAAGACCGAATTGATTGGATCAAGAATGCCTTTCTGGTCGAGATCTAGCTTCCGGGCAGGTCGCGTCCCGCAGATCCGCGACCACCAAGCCGCCAGGTGTGCTCGACCGCTCGCGCGCATTCCCGCTCGGCGGATGGCGTCCTCCCCAGCGGTCCTGATCCTGTTGCTCATCGGGGGCAGTCTGTTGCAGGGGTGCGGCCCGTTGCTGGTTGGCGGGGCGGCGGTGGGCGCCGCCTCCGCGGTTCACGACCGACGCACCTACGACGCCTTCATCGACGATCAACAGATCGAGTTGGCGGCGATGAGCGCACTGCTCAATGACCCACGGGCCGCCCAGGCGTCGCGCATCTCTGTGACCAGCTACAATCGCAAGGTGTTGTTGACCGGACAGGCCGACACGGACGAGGTTGCCGAACGGGCCAGCAGCTTGGTGAGTCGTCTACCCAAGGTTCAACGGGTCATCGATGAGATCGTCGTCGGATCCCGGCTCAGCCTGGCCCGCGAGACCGAGGACGGATACGTCACGTCACGTGTTAAGGCGGCCTTGATCGACGTCGCGTTGCCCGGATTCGACCCCACCCGCGTCAAGGTCGTGACGGAGGACGGAACCGTCTATCTCATGGGGATCTTGAGTCCCGCTGAGGCCGATGCGGCAACCGAGAAAGTGCGCTATGTACCCGGCGTCAAAAGCGTAGTAAAGATCTTTGAATACGTCGACCGCGGCAGCTGAGCTCTCGCCGGGCTTCCTGAGACACCTCACCCAAATCGCCGGGGCCGGGCACCTGCTGACCGATCCGGCCGACTGCTGGCCCTATGGCTATGACAACAGTCGCCGCCACGCACTGCCCCAGGCGGTGATCTTCGCCGCCGACGAGGGTCAGATCAGGTCACTGGCAAGGCTCTGCCATGACGCCGGGGTGCCGTTGATCGCCCGCGGGCGCGGCACCGGCACGACTGGCGCCACAGTGCCGGACCGCGGAGGCATCGTGCTCTCGTTCGAACGCATGGACGAGATCCTGCGCATCGCCCCCGACGATCGCCTCGCGGTCGTGCAGCCGGGGGTGATCAACGATCGGCTCCAACAGGCGGTCGGCGCATTCGGTTTTTTCTGGCCGCCTGACCCGACCAGCGCGTCGAGCTGCACCATCGGCGGCAATCTCGCATATAACTCCGCCGGGCCGAGGGCGGTGAAATACGGGACACCGCGTGAGAACACACTCGGTCTGGTGGCGATCAGCGGGCGGGGCGAGCGGCTGAAGACCGGCGTCACAACCACCAAAGGGGTGATCGGATACGACCTGACCCGCCTCATCATCGGATCGGAAGGCACCCTGGCCCTCATCGCCGAGGCGACACTGAAGCTCACACCCCTGCCCGAGGCGCAACGAACCCTCCGAGCCACCTATGCCGACATCCACGGCGCCGCTGCGGCCGTGTCGGCGATCATGGCACAGCCGGTCACGCCCTGCGCCTTGGAATTGATGGACGCCGCGGCAATTCGAACGGTCCAAGGCCACGGCGGGCTCGCACTGCCGCAGGATGCGCGTGCGCTCCTCATGATCGAGGTCGACGGGCCGGCGGCCTGCATCGATCGAGCCGCCGCGGCTGTGGCAGAGGCAGCGCGCAACAAGGGCCTGATCGACCTGCGTCGAGCCGCCACCGCCGAGGAGATCGGCATGCTTTGGAGTACCCGCAAGGCCCTCTCGCCGGCCCTCCGTCGAATTGCGCCCAAAAAGATCAACGAGGACGTGGTCGTTCCAGTCTCGCGTATGGGAGAGCTCATCGATGCATTGGACGAGCTGTCTCGGGAGAGCGGCGTGGCCATCGTCAACTTCGGTCACGCGGGCAACGGCAACATCCATGTCAATCTGTTGATCGACCCGGATGACCAAGGCGCAATGACCCGCGCAGCGCAGTGTTTGGATGCGATCTTTTCACTGGTGCTCAAGCTCGGCGGCACGCTGTCGGGGGAGCATGGCGTGGGCCTCGAGAAACGCGATTTCATCAGCCGCGAGATCGACATGCCGGTTCTCAGCCTCATGCGCGACATCAAACGGCAGTTCGATCCGGCTGGCATCCTCAATCCTGGAAAGGCTCTGCCGGAAACGCTCGGCTGAACGAGTCGCGCCGCCCATCGAGGCGCAGGATCGCGCGGCGGGACGATCGAGGGAGCCTGCAAACGGCCGGCATCCCCCCACTATTTCCCGGGACGCACCAAGCCGCCTAGACCGACCGCCTCAAGCGCGTCCAGGAGTAGACGCCTCACACCCGCTGCATCCTCGCAATTCAAGGCGACCTTCAAGACCTCGCGTCCCCGTGCCCGACTGATGCTGCGAATCACCCGCTTGACGCGCAACAGGCTCCCCGCACCCATGCTCAGGCTGTGAACACCCATGCCGAGAAGAAGAAATGTCGCCAGCGGATCGCCCGCCATCTCGCCACACACGCTCACCTCCCGGCCATGGACCCGGGCACCGGCCAGGATCTGCAGAAGCGCACGCAGGACCGCCGGATGGAGCTCGTCATAGAGCTTGGCGACATGGGCGTTGTTCCGGTCGACGGCCAGCAGATACTGGGTCAGGTCATTGGTGCCGACGGACAGGAAATCCACGCGTCGTGCAAGTGCCTCGCACTGGTACACTGCGGCTGGAACCTCGATCATGACGCCGATCGGCGGCAGCTGGACCTGATATCCCTCTTCGCGGAGCTCTTCGTGCGCGCGATGGATGAGCAGCAGCGCCTCATCCACCTCTCCGACCGTGCTGATCATGGGCAAGAGGATCTGCAGGTTGTCGAGCCCGATCGAGGCGCGCAGGATCGCGCGTATCTGGGTCAGGAAGATCTCGGGCTGATCCAGCGTGATACGGATGCCTCGCCACCCAAGGAACGGGTTAGCCTCTTGCATCGGAAAATAGG
>Ga0316577_10000643_pt1 | contig 14538 bp, 12 predicted proteins | sample S5NA_FD_203073 | JGI IMG/M metagenome (GOLD analysis project Ga0316577, IMG submission 203073) | Rhizosphere microbial communities from salt marsh grasses in Alabama, United States - S5-7_050615r2r1 | ecosystem: Host-associated > Plants > Roots > Rhizosphere | place: USA: Alabama | collected... | reverse complement strand
CGGCCGCGGCGGAATCCCCGTCCGCGCTCGCGCTGTCCCCGCCCGCCGTGACCTCCGCCTGGCCGGCCGGCTCCCCGAGCAGCTCGGTAAGCGCCCGGGGCTCCTGCGGCGCCTCCTCGACCACGTCGGCCGGAAGGTTCTCCGCTCCGACCGACTGCACGATCGTCCGGTCGAGCCGCGGCAGCGCGTTCCGGAACCCGTCGTCCTCCCGGACGATCTTGAACTCGAGGAAGGCGGTCCTCTCGACGATCTGCTTTGCCCGCTGGGGATCGTCGATCCCGGCCAGCTCCACGATGATGCGCTCGTCACCGACGCGCTGGATCGTGGGCTCCCGGACCCCGAACTCGTCGATCCGGTTCCGGATCGTCGTCAGCGTCCGCTCGAGCGCGTCGACCCGCGCTTCGTCGGTGAGGCTGCCGGTGGGATCGTCGACCTCGACGGCGAGGTGCATGCCCCCCTGGAGGTCGAGTCCGAGATTGATCGGGGAGATCCGCTCTCCCTCCGGTCCCGTCTTCGGGAGCAGGGCCCAGGCGCAGAGCGCGACCAGGCCGGCTATGACGATGAGGCGATTTCGGATGCTGTGCATGTCAGGAACGGACCCGCGGCAAACGAAGTCAGGCACGCTCCCCCGGTGCGGGAGCGGCTCGATCACAAGCGGAGGAAGCTACGCCCGGTCCGGCGGAAAGGAAAGAAGCGGCGCCCCGGGGCAGCCCGGGGCGCGGCCCGACGCTGTCGGCGCGGGCGCGTCCGCTCAGGCCCCGGGAACCGGGTCCCTGTGCACGCCCGTCTTGCGCAGGATGTCCTCCATCAGGCACCACCCCGTGATCCCCGACTGCAGGAGGTTGGCGCCCACGAACGCCGTGAACAGAAACCACCAGGGGCTCACGAACCAGCCCAGCGCCAGGCTGACCAGCACGAACGTCCCGGCGATCACCCGGATCTTCTGGTCCATCGTCATGTCACGCTCCTCCGCCCCCTCACGGGGGCCGTCCCCTCGTTCCGCTCCCCGGGGGGAGCCACCTCGGGGCCCCGGCGCCGGCCGGGGCCGCGCTCACTCCTCGGCGTCCGGCTCCTTGCAGCCGCAGGCGGTGTGGCGGCCGACGGCGAGCTCGAACGCCCGGATCGGGTGCCGGGGGTCCTCGACCCCCGTGCAGGCCTCCACCGCGGCCAGGATCCGCCCGGCCGTCTCGTTCCCCACGAAGGCGAACACCATGCGCGATCGGAAGGGAGCGGTCTCGCCGTACCAGCCGACCGGGACCCCCTTCCCGTGCCCCTCGATCGACATCTGGCTGTAGGCCGTCACCTCGACCTGTGCGAGAAGTCGCTCCACGCAATCCTCGTCGCCCTCGAGGTACGTCAGCACGATCATCTTCATCGCCATCTCTCCCGGTCGGAGATTCCCGTCACTTCGTGGGCGCGGGCGTCGAAGCCGGCTCCGCCGCCGTCGCCGCCCCGCCGTCCTCCGCGTCACGCCGGATCAGGAAGTAGATTCCCGGCACCACGATCAGGGTGAGCACCGTCGACGCGAGCGCGCCGAAGATCAGCGACACCGCGAGGCCTTCAAAGATCGGGTCGAGCAGGATCACGAACGCCCCGATCACCACCGTGCCCGCCGTGAGCGCGATCGGACGCGTGCGAACCGCGCCCGCCTCGATCACGGCCTGCTTGAGCGGCACGCCGGCCCGGATCCGCGCCTCCAGGTAGTCGATGAGCAGGATCCCGTTGCGGACCATGATCCCGGCCAGCGCGATCATCCCGATCATCGACGTCGCCGTGAAGAACGCGCCCAGCATCCAGTGTCCCGGCGCGATCCCCACCAGCGTGAGCGGAATCGCCGTCATCATCACGAGCGGCGTCACGAAGCTCCCGAACCAGGCCACCAGGAGGCCGTAGATCAGGAGCAGGGCGCCGGCGAAGGCGATGCCCAGGTCCCGGAAGACCTCGTAGGTCACCTGCCACTCGCCGTCCCACTTCATCACGGGCTGCTCGACGGCGCCCGGCTGTCGCGTGTAGAGCTGCCCGAGGGTCGCGCCGCTCGGGAGCGGGATCGCCCCGATTTTCTCCTTCAGATCGAGGATCGCGTACACCGGGCTCTCCTCCTCGCCGGCCACTTCGGCGAGGACGTAGATCACGCGCTGGCCGTTCTTGCGATCGATGACCTGCGGCACCGTCGCCTCCTCGAGTTGCCCGAGGGCGCCCACCGGCACCATGGCGCCCGTCATCGAGGCCACGTGCAGACCGGCGATCCGCTCGGGCCCGGAGCGCTCGCCCTCGGGCAGGCGGACCCGGACGGGAACGGGCTGCCGGGCCTCGGGCGCCGACAGGTACGTCGCGACCCGACCGCCGAGCCCGACGCCCACCGCGTGGACGACCTGCTCTTTGCGGACCCCCGAGAGGGCCGCCTTCTGCTCGTCGACCCGGAACCGAAGCTCACGCTGGGGCGCCGTGAGCGACCAGTCGACGTCGACGACGCCGGGCTGCTCCTCGAACAGCCGCTTCACCTCTCCGGCCACCGTCAGCTGGTTCTCGACGTCCGCGCCGTACACCTCCGCCACCAGCGTGCTCAGCACGGGCGGGCCCGGGGGAACCTCGACCACCTTGGCCCGGACTTCCACGGCGGCCGCGGCGGCCACGGAGTCGACGATCGGCCGGATCTTCCGTGCCACGTCGTGGCTCTGATCCTTCTTGAGAAGACCGCCGCGCCCGCGCAGCTCCTTCGGGATGTTCACCTGGATGTCCGCCACGTTGGGGCCCTGACGCAGGTAGTAGTGACGGATCATCCCGTTGAAGTTGAACGGGGCCGCCACGCCCGCGTAGACCTGCACGTCGTGCACTTCCGGCACCGCCCCGAGCGCGTGCGCCATGTCGAGCGCGACGGACGTCGTCCGCTCGAGCGAGGTCCCCTCGGGGAAGTCGAGGATCACCTGCATCTCCGTCTTGTCGTCGAACGGCAGCATCTTCACGGCGACCGCCCGGGTCAGGAACAGCGCGGTCGACGCGAACAGCAGGACGACCACCACCCCCAGCGACACCACGAGCCGCAGGGGCCGGTCGAGGAGGGGCTCCATCAGCTTCCGGTACCAGCGGTAGATCTTCGTCTCCTCGAGGACGTATCGGGGCTCGTGCTCGTCTCCGTGCACCTTTCCGAGCAGCCGGAACGCGAGCCACGGCGTGCCGATCAGCGCCACGAGGAGCGAGAACGTCATCGCGAGGCTCGCCCCGATCGGCATCGGGCTCATGTACGGGCCCATCAGGCCCGACACGAAGAGCATCGGGAGCACCGCCGCGATCACGGTGAGCGTGGCCAGGATCGTGGGGTTGCCCACCTCGTCGACCGCGCTCCGCGCCGCCGCCCGCAGCGGGCGGTCCCGCATCTTGAAGTGGCGCTCCATGTTCTCGGCGACGATGATCGAGTCGTCGATCACGATCCCGGTCACGAAGATCAGCGCGAACAGCGTCACCCGGTTCAGCGTGTACCCGAAGACCTGGTAGACGAAGAGCGTGAGAGCGAACGTGATCGGGACGGCGAGCATCACGACGAGCGCGCTGCGCCAGCCCATGAAGATCGCGACCACGATGCCGACGGCGATCACCGCGCCGACCAGGTGGTGCTTCAGCGTCTCGACCTTCTCGCGCGCCGTCTCCCCGTAGTTCCGGGTCACGACCGCCTCGACGTCGGACGGGACCACGCGCCCCTCGAGCCGCGCCAGGGTGGCCTCGAGCGCATGGCCCACCTCCGTGGCGTCCGCCCCGGGACGCTTCGACACGGCGATCGTCACCTGCGGCCGAAGAGCGCCGCCGGGCTCGCCGTGGAAGGTGTAGCTCGTCACCTCGGCCGGGCCGTCGCGGACGTCCGCGACGTCGCCCACCTGGATCAACTTCCCGTCCCGCACGTCGAGCACGACGGAGGCGACGTCCTCGGCCGTGGTCAGGAACGGGCCTCCCACCACACGCACGACCTCGTCGCCCCGGGCGTAGCGGCCCGTCTCCATGCTCACGTTCGCCGCCCCGAGCCGCTGGACCACGGCGCCGGGATCGATCCCCAGCTCCGCCGCGCGCTCCGCCCGCAGCTCGACCCGGATCTCCCGCGGCGAGCCGCCCACCACTCCGACGTCCCGCACGTCCGGCACCGCCTCGAAGGACGTCGCCACCTCCTCCGCGATCCGGCGCAGGTCGCCCGGCGCCCGGTCCGCCGCCAGCGTCGCCGTGAAGAAGGGCACGTCGTCGATGCTCACCGTCTTCACGAGCGGGAACTGCAGGCCCGGCGGCATCCGGTCGGCGAACTTCATCAGCGTCGAGTACAGCCGGACCAGGCTGTCCTCCAGGTCGCTGCCGACCACGAACCGGACCGTGACCAGGCCGAAGCCCGGCTGCGCGTGGCTGTAGACGTACTCCACGCCCTTGACCCCCGAGAGCACGTTCTCGAGCGGGATCAGGGCCCGGTTCTCGATCTCCTCCGGCTCCGCGCCCGGCATCGGGAGGTAGATGTCGGCGAGCGGCACGATGATCTGCGGCTCCTCCTCGCTCGGGAGCGTCGCCGCCGTGTAGAGGCCGATCGCGAGCGCCGCCGCCAGCAAGAGCGGCGTGATCTTCGAGACGAGGAACGCGTCGGCGAGCCGTCCGGCGATTCCGCCTTTCATCGCGTCCCCCCGCCCGCGACCGCGGGGCTCCATTCCTCCCGGCGCACCGATCCCGCCTCGAGCCCGTCGTGCAGACCCGCCGGGGGATCCCGGACGACGACGGCACCGGGGCTCAGGCCGGACAGGACCTCGACCGCGTCGCCGCGGACCCGTCCGGGCCGGATCCAGCGGAGACGGAGGGTTCCCTCCTCGACGGCGAAGACCCCCGTGAGCTGGCCCTGGCGGACCAGCGCGTCCGAGGGGACGAGCAGGCTCGCGCCCTCCGCCCCGGGCAACTCCAGCCGCGCGTACGTGCCCGGAATCGGGAGGGTCCCGGCCCCCTCCGCGAAGCGCGCCTCGATCCGGAACCGGTTGCTCGCGCGGTCGATCACGGGGACCACCCGGGTCACGACGGCCGGCCACGTGTGGCCCTCCGGATCGACCACGAGGATCCGGTCCCCCGTCGCGACCCGCCCCGCCAGCGCGGCCGGCGCGTCGGCCTCCACCTTCAAACCTCCGCTCCCGGCGATCGCGAGCACGGGCATGCCGGGCACCGCGAGGTCTCCGGGATCCACCATGCGTGCCGTGATCGTGCCGTCGAACGGGGCGCGCAGGCTGACGTACTCCCGCTGCGCGCTCGCCTCGCCGAGCCGGGCCTCGGCCATCTCGAGCTGGGCCGTGGCCTGGTCGAGCTCCTGCGCCGTGGCGGCCCCGTCCCGTACGAGATTGTCGAGGCGTGCGTGGGTCTTCCGGGCGACGGTCACGGCCGCCTCGGCGGCCGCCACGGAGGACTCCACCCCCGCGTCGTCGAGCCGCACGAGAGTCTGCCCCTTCCGCACCGTGGCACCGACGTCCACGAGCACCGAGGTGACGGTTCCGCTCGTGCGCGTGGCCAGCCGGGCGCTCTGCGAGGCCAGAACCCTCGCGGGCACCTGGGTCGAGGACGCCGAGCTCGCGACCTCGGTCACGGTCACGTCCAGCGGCTCGCCGGCCCGCTCGAGGCGTCCCGGCTCGTCCCGATCACAGCCCGCGGCCAGGACTACGAGCGCGGGCAGCAGATATCGCGTGGATCGCATCATGGGATTCACTCGCTCGTGTGTTGCGTGGTGACGAACCGTAGACGCGCCTCCGCGAGTCTCTGTCCGGCCACCGCGTCGATCGCCCTGCTGCGCGCCTGCGCGGCCCGGGCCTCCGCCGCGAGAAGGTCCGTCGCCGTGGCGAGTCCCTCCTCGAACCGTCGCTTCATGAGGTCGCGTCCGAGGGAGGCCGCGCTGTCCCCGACCACGGCCGCGGCTGCGGCCCGCCGGGCCGCCACGACCGCCGTGCGAGCCTCCTCCACCTCGGCCCGGGCCGAGCGGAGCGCTTCATCGTAGCGGGCCTCCGCGATGGCCCGGCCCGCATCCGCCCGCTGGGCGTCGGCGCTGCGGCCGAAACCCGAGAACAGGTTCCACCTGAGCGCCAGCCCCGCGATCCAGTTGTCGCCGTCGTTGGCGAAGGCGTCACCCCCGTGCATCGACCAGCCTCCGAAGCCCTCCAGCTCCGGCAGGTAGCCGAGCCGCGCCCGGGTCGCGCTCGCGGAGGCGGCGGCGCGCGCACGGTCGAGAGCCTGCAGGTCGGCCCGCCGGGTCGGGTCGAACCCGGTCGGGGCCACCGGGGCGACGGGGGCCCCCTCCAGCGCCGCGACGTCGACCTCCGACAGGTCGAGACTGTCCGTGAGCAGCGGCCGCGTGTCGGAGCTCCAGCCGAGATGCACGGCGAGCCGTCGCAGCGCGTCCGCCTCCCGCCGCTCCGCGTCGATGCGTCCGGCGACCGCGCCCTGCAGCTCGGCCTCCGCCTGCAGGACCTCCGCGCGCGTCAGCATCCCTTCCGCCTCCCGTCGGCCGAACACCTCCCGGGCGGACCGGGCCGCCTCTTCCGCACGACGGGCCGCGGCGTGCTGCGCCGCGGCCCGCTGCGCTTCGTAGTAGCGCGCCTCCGTCATCAGCACGGTGGCCTCGCGCGTCCGGAGCTCCTTCCAGTCCGCGGCCTCGGCCGCCCGCGCGGCGGCGCTCCGGCCGGCCCAGGCCTGGGGGCTGATCAGCTTCCACTGCAGGCTCGCCCCCGTGGACCAGTCGTCGATCGCGTCGGGGGCGTTCAGGGCGTCCAGCGCGAGGTCCGCCTCCGAGAAGATCCCCTGACGCAGCTTCGTTCCGAACGCGAACACCGGGTCGTCGGAGCGCGTCCAGCCCGACGACAGGTCGACCCGGGGCCAGAGGGGGGCGGCCGCCGCCCGGGCCTCGGCCCCGGCGAGGTCCGTCTCGGCCCGTGCGACCGCCAGGGACGCGTTGCCCTCGAGCGCCTCGGCGATCGCCTCGTCGAGGCTCAGGGGACGGACGGCCCCCGGCTCCTGCGCGCGGGCCGTGGTCGGCGCCGCGGCGAGCGCCGCGATCGCGAGCCAGGCCTTCCAGCGAGATCCGTAGCGCATGTCTCTCTCGTGATTCACGGGGTGTCCGACGGCGGGGCTCGGTCGCGCCCGCCGGCTCAGCCCCGGGCCCGGGCGCGGCCGCGGCCGGATCGCCGCGGGGCCGCGTCCACGTCGCAGGCGCGGAGGCAGTTGATGATCTGGATCACCTTCTCGTCGCCGATTGCGTAGAACACGTTCACGCCGTCTCGACGGCTCTCGAGGATGCCCTTGTCCCGCATGAGGTTGAGGTGCTGGGACGCGGCCGCCTGCTCGAGCTCGAGGGCTTCCTGGATGGCGCTCACGTTGAGCTCCCCCCGCGTGTCGAGGAGCTCGATGATGCGAAGCCGAAGCGGGTGCCCGATGCAGCGCAGTACGCGCGAGGCGTCCTGCACGAGCTCGAGGCTGATCCACGGCATCGTCCGGCTCATTCCGACTCCCTTCTCCTCTCCGACTGCGGGCCCGCGCCGGGCGTCGGGCTCAAGGAACGCAGACATAGATATATTTATATGTTTCTATTGTCAAGACACACGCCGGCGCCGCTCGACAGGCCCCCGGGGTCAGCGGCGGCGGCGTCCGCGCGCGAGGCGGGATCTCGGCGCCGCATCCTCGGCCGGCGCCGCCGTCTCCCCGAGATCCCCGGGGAACGAGGGCTCGAAGCCGGGCACGGCCCGGCGCGGGATGGGCTCCCCCGTGAGCTTCTCGATCTCCCGGACCATCATGACCTCGTGCGGCGACATCAGGGTGACCGCGTCGCCCGTCTGGTCGCCCCGCGCGGTCCGTCCCACGCGGTGCACGTAGTCCTTCGGGTCGTCCGGCACGTCGAAGTTGACGACGTGCGTGATCCCGACGATGTCGAGTCCGCGCGCCGCCACGTTCGTGGCCACGAGGACCCGCGTCTTCCCGTCCCGGAAGCTCTGCAGGCTCCGGCTCCGCTCGGACTGGGCCTTGTCCCCGTGCAGGTCGTCCACCGAGATGCCGCGCTTGCGGAGGAACTCGCAGACGTAGGCGGCGGTGCTGCGCATTCGGGTGAACACGATCGCCTGCCCGTCTCCCCACGAGTCGAGGAGATGGAAGAGGAGCGCCTGCTTGCTCGCGTAGTCGACAGGATGCAGGACCTGCGTGATCCCCGCCGCGGCCGTCTGGAAGCCGACCTCGACGAAGATGTGCTCGCGCATCATCTCCTGGACGAGTCCCATGATCGCGTTCGGGATCGTCGCGGAGAACAGCATGGTCTGCCGGGCGGCCGGCGTGGCGCGAACGATCTCGCGGACGTCGTCGATGAACCCCATGTCGAGCATGCGGTCCGCCTCGTCGAGCACGAGCACCTCGATCCGGGAGAGGTCGACCGTCCCCCGCTGCATGTGATCGAGCAGGCGGCCCGGCGTCGCCACGAGCACGTCGCAGCCGAACTTGAGGTCCCGGATCTGGGCCCCGATCGGCATCCCGCCGTAGACGACGAGCGGCTCGAGCGACAGGCGCGATCCGTAGTGGACGACGGCGCGCTCGACCTGGTCGGCCAGCTCCCGCGTCGGCGTCAGGATCAGTCCGCGGACCGGACCGTGTCGCCCGGGCTCGGCCGCGAGGCGCTGGAGCATCGGCAGGACGAAGGCGGCCGTCTTGCCCGTCCCGGTCTGCGCACAGCCGAGCACGTCCCGGCCCTCGAGCGCGGGAGGGATCGCATCCCGCTGAATCTGCGTCGGCTCCCGGTACCCCTGGTCGCCAAGCGCTTCGAGGAGCGGCGTCACGAGACCCAGGTGGTGAAAGTCGCTGTCTTCGGGAAGTCGGTTCACGTCGTCTCCTGTCCCGTTTCTCCGGTCAGCGCGAGGCTCAGGTTCCAGAGCCGCTTCGCGTCGCCGTCGTCGAGGGCGGCACGCGCCGGGCGCGCTTCCCTCCCGTCCATGAAGTACCCGCCGGTCACGTGCGCGAGCTCCGGGTCCGTGGCCAGGCGCACCGGGGTCGCCGCGCCCTGGTCCGGCGTCCGCAGGAAGGGCGCGAGCAGTCGCAGCGGCGCGAACCCCGAGAACAGGAGGTTCGTGGCCACGACGCCGGGGTGCGCCGCGTTGACCGTCACCCCCTCGCCCCTCAACCGGCGTGCCGCTTCCCGCGTGAACAGCAGGTTCGCCAGTTTCGAGCGCGCGTAGGCGCGGAGGCCGCTGTACCCCCGCTCTCCCTGGAGGTCGTCGAACGGGATGCGCGCGTGCCGGTGCGCCTCCGAGGAGACGACCACGACCCGCGACGGCCTCGCGGCCGCCAGCCGCTGCCGGAGCAGACGGGTGAGCAGGAACGGGGCGAGGTGATTCACCGCGAGCTGCGTCTCGATGCCGTCCACGGTGAGGCGCCGGCGGCGAGTGTACACCCCGGCGTTGAGGAGAAGGACGTCGAGCGGTTCCCCGCTCTCCTCGACCCTCCCGGCCAGGCCCCGAATCTCCCGCTGTACGGAGAGGTCGGCGACGAGCACGCGGACGTCCGACCCGGGCACGCGTCCCCGGATCTCGTCCGCGGCGGCGGCCCCGCGCCCGGCGTCACGGACGGCGAGAAGCACGCGAGCGCCACGTCGGGCGAGCTCCGTCGCCGCCGCTTTCCCGATCCCCCGGCTCGCTCCCGTCACCAGAGCCGTCTTCCCCGCCATTCCGTTTCGCATCCGACGCCAACCTACTGCGCGCCGAGCCACGCGGGCCAGCCGCCCTCCCCGGGGGCTCGCCGCCGGGGCCTCCGAACGTGACGCGGTACGCCCCGTGTCCTGGCAGGAACCTTGCGCGGGCGGGTTCGTGGCGCCGCCGGTCGGCCGCATCGCCCGGAAGGGCGAGAGGTTCGCAAGAGCCCGAGAATCCGCGCACTTCGCGGCCCGGGAATGGAGAGACGATGCGCGGCGCCGTCTGTGGCGAGGAGGCAACACGATGCAGTCCGGACCCGGAGCCCCGAACCCGACGGCTCGCAGAATCGCGCGACGCGCCCTCCTGAGGGCCGCCGCCCTCGGCGGAGTCGCCGTCGCCGGAGGCTGCGTGCCGGGAGCCCCCGACGGAGAGGGCGGGAGCGGTGGACCGACGGGGCCCGACGCCGCCCACTCGGTGCGCCTCGCGTGGGAGGCGCCTTCGACCGACGCGGAGGGAGGACGTCTCTCCGATCTCGCCGGCTTCCGAATCCACTTCGCGCCGGGAGACGACCCGGCGGGACCCGGCACCGACGTGGTCGAGGCGGGCACCGGGACTGCCGCCCTCGTCACGAACCTCCCGTCCGGGACCTGGACGTTCGCCGTCGCGGCCGTCGACACGGCCGGCAACGAGAGCGCGCTCTCCGCGCCTCTCACCGTGCGGGTGGGCGAGCCGTGAGCGCCGGACCCAGGCCGGGAACCCCCGGTTCGGTGCGGTGGCCCCTCCTTTCCGTCCTGCTCCTCGCGGTCCTCCCGCTCGGCGCGCTCGACCCGCCGCCCGATCCGCCGCGGGACGTGAAGGCGGAAGCGCTGTCGCCGACCCGCGTGCGGGTGACGTGGCGTCGGGGCAAGGACGGGTCGGACCCCGCCTTCTACCGCGTGCTCCGGGACGGAGAGTTCGCGGGCTGGACCTGGGACGACCCGTGGATCGACAGGGAGCTCACGCCGTGGACGGTGTACAGCTACCGGGTGGTCGCCGTGGACGCACGCTTCCGCGAAAGCGAGCCCAGCGACTCCGTGCACGTGCGCACGCCGGACGACACGCCTCCGGGGGCGCCCGGGCGCCCCGTGGCGGTCGCCGCCACCGACGTGTCCCTCTGGATCTCGTGGCCTGCGGCCGAGGACGCCGAGTCGGGCATCGCCGCGTACGTGGTCGAGCGGGACGGGAAGAAGATCGCGGAGCCCGCGACCCCCGAGCTGCTCGACGAGCGACTCGAGTCGTCGAGGGCATATACCTACCGGGTCCGGGCGATCAACGGGGCCGGTGAGAAAGGGCCGGTCGGGCCGGAGGCGGAGATCCGCACGCTCGACCCCGTGCTGCCGCGGGACACGATCCCTCCCGCCCCGCCGTCGGGGCTCCGCCTCCTGGAGGGGAACTGACCGGGAGGAGAGGACGCACGAAGACCTGTCGCGGCAGGCGGGCGCTCGCCCCGCCGCGGTCGCGGGACGGTTCCATCCGGGCCGGCCGGACCGGCTCCGGACGGTGTTCGCCTCCTCCCCCGCGCGAGCGCTCGGACCCGCGCCTCCCTCCCCTCCTGTGGCGCTGGTCTCGCCCCACGCGGGGAATGCCTTTTCCGGCGTCGTCGCCGTGGACCGGGAGAGCGTCCGGGACGGGGTACGACCCCCTTCACCGCCCCCCACGATGACGCCTCCGCGACGCGCGGCGCGGCGTACGGGGGACCGGGCGACCTGCGCGCCGATCGCCCTCCTCGACGATGCCGCGGTCCACGGCGACGACGCGGGCGGGCATCGGGCTCTCGTCGGCCTCCTTCGGCTGGAACGCGAGGGCCCCGACTGAAGCCGGGGCCCGTCGCGTCCCTCCTTCGACGCCCGAACAGTTCGCCCCGTGGGGCCCGGCAGGGTTGGGCGGGGCGGGCATTCCCCCCGTGGCCGTCACCGGTCCACGGAACCCTGCCGGGCGATGCGTCACCGCGTCAGCAGCTGCAGGTTGCCGCCCAGGACCTCCTTCCAGCACAGGTGGGGAGGCCAGTCGTCCCGGACTGCCGCGTAGGTCACGGCCTCGTTCGCCACCACTGCCGCCTCGATCTCGGGCAGGAGCTGCACCACCTTGTGGGCGTCGGCCGCGAACCACTTCCAGGCGATCGCGTCGCCGTTCGTCGCGGGCGTCCCACCGTCGTAGGCCATGCCGATCACGTACTGCCCGATCCGGCAGCTCTTCCCGGACACGGGGCTCCCGGAGCCGCCGGGCTCGCCGCCGTGGCCGGTTCCGTCGCCCGCGCAGCTCCCGTCGTCGTGGGTCGTGCCGTCGTCGCCGGAGCACCCGCCGTCGTCGTGGGTCGTACCGTCGTCATGACTGCACCCGCCGTCGTCGTGCGAGCATCCCGCGCCGTCGTCGTGCGAGCATCCCGCGCCGTCGTCCCCTCCGCCGCCCGGCGAGTCCGAGCAGACTCTGGTGTCGGAGTCGACCAGGCCCATGTACCAGACCCGGCTCTCCGACTCTTCGATGTGCGCGTAGATCAGCGTCGCGCCGATCTCGCGGTGAACCGTTCCGTCCAGCGCGTTCCGCACGCGGAACGCGAATCGCCCGGGTCCAGGGCTTCCCGGCTCGATCCCGGGAAACGCCGCGAGCGTCGCCTGCGCCGTCCGCTCCCCGTCCGTCGGGGCCCCGGCACCCTGGCCCCCGATCCAGACCAGATCCGCGGTTCCCGTGAACCGCACCAGATCGGCTCCGGGGCCGCCGCGCGCGGCGAGTCCGTCCACCTGGGCTCCGGTCGGGGCCGTGACCGGGGAGTCGGAGCACGCCGCCGCGGCGGCCAGCAGGAGCGCGGAAACTGACGTCCGTGCGAGGAATCCGATTCGGTGCCCTCGGTGCGCCCTCATCATGGCCCCCTTTGGGTCCTCCGCCGGCCTCTTCGCTTCTGGCGGAGCTCCTCGAATCTCCGTCTCCGGGCCGGCCCGGCCTGGCCGGCCCGGGTATTGGGCTCTCGGTCAGCGGTTCGGGTTTCCGCCTCCACCACCGCCACCACCGCCGCCTCCTCCTCGCTCGAGGATGCGGACGTCCATGTAGCTGAGGTTGTTCAGGAAGTCGAGCACCCCCACGGCCCCCCCGTCGTCGCCTTCCTCGGCCTCGGCGGCCACGGCGGCCTCGATCTCTTCCTCGAGCGGGAGCACGATCTCCGTCGTGCCCTCGACGAAGTAGGTCGCGAGGCTCGTAGTGCCGCAGACGTCGTCGAGGCTGAACGTGATCCGGTAGTCGCCTGCGGCGGTACCGTCGGACATGTCGTTCAGACGCCGGACGTTCCAGGTGTACCCGAAGATGATCCGGCCCTTGACGTTGATCTCGGCGGAATAGTAGCCGGGTCCGTCGCCGCCCTCGTGCACGGAGCCGTTGAAGATGTGCTCGTTGATCAGATCGAGGTCGAACGGAGTCTCGCCGTCCGGATAGAATTCCGGCTCGGTCCACCCCTCGCCGGGAACCCATTCGAGGTATGCCAGGTTCGGGTCGTTCCGGTCGACGGCGAGCTTCTGGATCGTCAGCCGGGCGCAGTTCGTGTAGACCGTGGCCTGGTCCCCGGGCCCCAACAGCGGGACGCCGGCCAGGTCCGTGGCCATTCCGTGCACCTCGTCGATGCCCCAGCCGGACGTGTGCCGCATCTCGTACTCGAGTTGGGGCGTCGCCAGGTCCTGGAACAGGACGACCTCGGTGCGGACCTGCGACCGCGTATACCAGTCGACCGACTCGAGATTGTCTCCCCAGTCGATCCAGTCGACGTCGACGCCGCCGAAGAGATTGGGCACCAGGCCGGCCTCCGACGCCGATCCGCTGAACGCCTGCCACTGGTTGGCAGGGTCCTTCTGCAGATAGGCACGGACCAGCTCCATCGGCGTATCGGCCGGCGGCGAGCCGGCAACCAGCGCCAGATCGACCGACAGCGGGATGCCGTCATCGCAGAGCGGGAGTCCTGCGGGGTTCAGGTCGAGGCTTCCCTCGTCGGGATCTGCCGGACAGCTCGCCGGCGTGATGTCCGGATCGCTTCCGTTCGTGCCCCACTGATACCAGTACTCCCCGTTCAGGACGGGGACCATGCCGGGCGTTCCGGGGAGGACCTTCGCGACCCCCTCGGACCAGATCACCGGGAATGAGAGGTTGTTGCCGGCCTCCGGCTCGCCGCCCGGTCGTCCTCCACCCCCGCCGCCCGGCGTTCCCCCCTTTGCCATGCTCGGCTCGGTCGGCCCCGTCGCGTCGTCGTTGCATCCCTGCAGCGCGGTGGACGCGAGAACGGCGGCCACGAGAACCAGCAAGTTTCTAAGTGCTTTCATCGGGCCCCTCCTCACGTTTCGGGTCGGGGCAGACACGGCTCCCCCGTCCCTTCGCGTGAACGTCTCTCCGGCCTGAGGTCCGGAGCTCGCCGATCTATGCCCCAAACGGCGATGCGCGAAGCGGTCGGGCTCGTCGTGGAGGAGGGGGGCCGCTGGTGGTGCCGCTGGTGGCGCCGCGTCGCCGTCGAATGTCGCGGTGCACGCCCGTCCGCCGCCGGGTGTCACGGGGGCAAGCGACGTTCCCGATCCCGGAGAGAGGCCGGGTCCGCGCCAGAACACTCCGCCCGTCAAGAACTTGGGGTCCGTGGACGTCGCTGGTGCCGCGGAGTCCGTTGTCGCGCTTCGTCCCATTCGGCAGGGGCGGATGTCGCGAACTACGACATCCCCTCTTGCGGTCGGGCCGGAGGCATCCGAATTTGCCGCCGGAGGCGGCCCCGCTTCTGTTCCCACCCCCCTCGCGTGGGAGCGCCGCCATGACCGAGCGACCGTCACACGCCCCCCGCCTGCTCGTGATCGCGAAGACGCCCGAGGAGCGCCAGGTCGTG
>Ga0316577_10000642_pt1 | contig 14539 bp, 12 predicted proteins | sample S5NA_FD_203073 | JGI IMG/M metagenome (GOLD analysis project Ga0316577, IMG submission 203073) | Rhizosphere microbial communities from salt marsh grasses in Alabama, United States - S5-7_050615r2r1 | ecosystem: Host-associated > Plants > Roots > Rhizosphere | place: USA: Alabama | collected... | reverse complement strand
CAGGACGGGCCCGGATGTGGTCTTGATATTGACCCCCATTTCCCGGGCCAGAAGAACCGCGAGCGTGGTCTTTCCAAGGCCCGGCGGACCGTGGAAGAGCAGGTGGTCCAGGGGGTCACGGCGCTGCCTCGCCGCTTCGATGGCGATGCTGAGGGCCTCCTTGACCTTCCCCTGCCCGATGAATTCCACCAGTCGCTGAGGGCGAAGGGACATCTCCGACCTCGCGTCCTCCTGGAGCTCTTCGGGGGTTGTCACCTCATGATGTCGGGTCATGTGTCATTCTGAGCCTGAAGGTGGTCCCCACAAGGTGCATGCTTCCTGCGACCCTACCGGGAGACACCCCATGGATCAGTCTTTGGCCAGGGCCTTTCGGATGAGAGCCTCCGTGGTGTAATCCTCCCCTCCCGCCAGGGCCTTCCTGACCGCAGCGTCGGCGGAGGCGAATTCGTACCCCAGCGCCACCAGCGCGGCCACGGCCCCCTGAACGGTCGGGGGATCCCCCGGCTTCCCCCTGTCCGGGAGTGCCAGGTCCTTCACCCGGTCCGCCATCTCCAGGGCGATGCGCTCCGCCTTCTTCTTCCCCACACCGCTCACCTGCGTCAGCGCCGCCAGGTCCCGCTCCACCAGAGCCTGAGCCAGGCGCGGGGCCGAGAATGTGGAGAGGAGCGCCAGGGCGAGCTTCGCCCCGACCCCGGAGGCCGAGAGCAGTCGCCGAAAGAGCTCTCTCTCGTGAGCTTCGAGGAAGCCGAAGAGCGAGATGGAATCCTCTCGGACCACCTGCAGAGTTCGGAGCTCCACGTCACTCCCCGCGGGGGGGAGGCGTTCCATCACGGTCAGCGGAACCTCCAGCTCGTAGACGACGCCGCCTGACGTCTCCACCTCCACAATGGACAGATCCCGTGTGAGAAGAACGCCTTTGATGCGACTGATCAACTGATACCCTGTGATTCGGTCTGGAGGTCGGGGGCACCCAGCGAGGGTGGGTACACGCCCCCCACCCTTTTGGGTTCTCTTCGGAGGACAAGATAGGGGAACACGGGGCGCCGGATCAATTCGGAAGGGATCGGGCCCTTCTCCTCCTCGAGGTCGGGACTCCCGAGCAGGAGGGTTTCTCCGTCGCGCCGGCGACCGCTCAAAGGAGTCGTCGCGCCAGAACCGCCTCGGCGGCCCTTCGGCCAGAATGAAGGGCACCCTGAAGAGACGCGGTCTCCCGGTGATCTCCACAGACGAAGAGGCCTTCAGACACCTGGACTCCTCGTTCCGCCGGGTCCAGCACACCGGGGTCCTGCGCCGGTTGGGCGTGGGGAATCCGATATGTCCGCAGGTGCACCCACTCCTCGACCTGCCCCCCGAACCACTCGCTCATCTGAGCCAGGACCGCCCTCAGGAGCTCCTCGTCCGGGAGATCCGGCAGGCCCACGCAGCCGGCCGAGACCAGGTGCCGACCCGGTGGTGCGTACGCGGGACTCACCTCGCTGAGGACGGCCAGGTTGTTCACCGGCCCGGTCCCGCTCCCGTTCAACACCAGGATCGGTCCGGCGACCGGGGGCTCGGGCGTGTCGAAGTACAGGCACGTTGCACCCTTGGAAGCGGGTCTCGGAATCCCATCCAGGAGCCGGGCCGCCTCGGGCCCTTCGGTTGCTACCACCACCACCTCGGCCCCCACCTCCTCTCCGCCCGAGAGGGTGACCTTCCCGGCCTCGACGGAAGAAACCGATGCGTGGAGGCGGATCGCTCCTTCCGAAAGCTGGCCTGCAAGCTGAGCGGGGATCTCTCCCATTCCTCGTTCAGGAATGGAGATGTTCCCCTGGGAGAACATGCGGAAGACGTAGCGGAAGATCCGGCTGGAATCCGAGAGCTCAGGGCTGAGGAGGACTCCTCCCAGGAAGGGGCGGAAAAACCCCCGAATCATTCCGGAGCTGAAGCCCATCGCCTGGAGATCCGCCAGCGTCGTGCGCTCCGGCCCGGAGAGGAGGGCCTCGGCATCCCCCTTGAGAACTTCCTTTCTCAGGCTGGTTACCTTGAGCTTGTCCGATAGAGTGCCCACGGGAGATGCCAGGGTGGCCATTGCGTCCTGAGGACGCCGGTAGGGATCGGAGAAGCGTGTGAACTCGCCCCCGGTCCAGATCTCGACCCCGGGAAAGAAGGGCCTGAGCCGGAGAGCCTCGTAGTCCAGAAGCCGCCTGCACTCGGGATACGCCTCCAGGAGGACCTGGAAGCCCCGGTCCAGGAGGAACCCGTCCCGGGCGTCCGTCCTGACCCTCCCTCCGACGCCATCACTGGCCTCCAGGATGAGGGGGCGCGCACCCTGGTCCTGGAGACCGAGGGCACACGCGAGGCCGGCCAGCCCCGCCCCTACGATGACGACGTCATGGTCTGGCATGTCTCTTCTCTCGTGGAGTCTCGGGGGGCCGGGCTCGCGTCTCGGGGGGCCGGGCCCACGTCATGGGGTGCCGGGCTCGCGTCATGGGGGTCCGGGCTCGCGTCATGGGATGCCGGAACGGGGTCGTTTCCCGCTCCTACCGGGTGGGGAGCCCCGTCACGAGAAAATGGCAGAGGGCAGCGGCCACTCCATCGGCGGCATCGGCTGGCGCCGGCGGCTCCCTGAGCCGAAGCTGACGCTGCACCATGTACCCCACCTGTTCCTTGGTGGCGTTTCCGGTTCCCACCACGGCGCTCTTGATCTCCCGGGGGGAATACTCGGCGATCCTGATATCCTTCAAAGCTGCCGCCAGGAGGATCGCACCCCGGGCGTGCCCCAGGGTCAGGGCGCTGCGAACGTTCTTCCCCTGGAACACGTCCTCCACCGCCATGGCACCCGGCTGGAAGCGAAGGATGATCTCCTGGATCCCCTGAAAGATCTCACGGATCCGGACGGGCAGGGCTTCCTGGGAGGAGGTCCGGATGACACCGCACTCCAGGAGGGACAGTGTGTCGTCGTCCCGGCGGGCCACCACCCCGTACCCGGTCACGGCCGTCCCGGGATCGACGCCCAGGACGATCCGGTCCGAGGGGGATTCGCCTCGGTCGGGTCCCCTTCCTTCTATCCCCACGGCCGGCGCGTCCACGCTTCACTCGGCCTGGGCCAGGACGTCCTCGTCGATGTCGGCGTTGGAGTGCACGGACTGCACGTCGTCATTCTCCTCCAGGGCATCCAGGAGCTTCAGGAGCTTGTCCGCGTCCTTTCCCGCAACGGAGACCTCGTTCTTGGCGACGAAGGTGAGCTGGGCTTCCGAGAACTCCACACCGGCCGCCACCATTCCCTCCTGAACCGTGTGGAAGGTGGTTGGATCGGTGGTGACGATGTACTCGTCCCCTTCTCTGGTGACGTCCTCCGCCCCCGCATCGATGGCCGCTTCGAAGACGGCCTCCTCATGGTAGCGGTTCGCGTCCACGTAGATCTGACCCTTTCGATCGAATTGCCAGGCCACCGACCCGCTGGTGCCCAGGTTTCCTCCCGCCCGGTCCAGGAGATGACGGATGTCGGCAACCGTGCGTTTCTGGTTGTCGGTGAGAGTCTCGATATAGAGGGCCACGCCCCCGGGACCGTATCCCTCGTAGGTGACCTCCTCGTAGCTGACCCCTTCCAGCTCCCCCGTCCCCTTCTTGACGGCCCGGTCGATGTTCTCCGCAGGCATGTTGGCGGCCTTGGCCGTATCGATGGCCAGACGGAGCCGGGGGTTGAAGCTGGGCTCACCTCCTCCCGACCGGGCGGCTACCGTGATCTCCCGGATCAGCTTGGTGAACATCTGTCCACGCTTGGCGTCCGTGACCGCCTTTTTCCTCTTGATCTGCGCCCACTTGCTGTGTCCGGACACGACTTCCTCCGATCCTCATTGCGGCCCCCTTCCTCGAGGCGGGGGCGGGTCCAACCGGGAATTGTGAATCATACGAAAGACCGCCGCCGGGTGGGAGCCCGGCGGCGGCAGGGTCGAGGCAAGCGGGAGAGACCGGAGCTCCAGGGCCCCGATGGACACCCTCCCGGCCTCTCCCTAATCGTCTTCCTTCTTGGCCTCAGCGATGATGGCCTTTGCCGCATCGTGAGGAACCGGCTCGTACCCGACGAATTTACGGGTATGGTGTGCCCGCCCCTGGGTCATGGAGCGAAGGGCCGCTGCGTACTTGTAGAGCTCTGCCTCGGGGACTCTCGCCTTGATGGTCGTGCGGCCACCATCCGAATCCATCCCCATGACCTTTCCTCGCCGGGACGTGATGTCGCCGGTGACATCCCCCATGAACTCATCCGGGGTCGTGACGGAAACCTCGATGATGGGCTCCAGGATCGCCGGCCCGGCCATCTGGGCTACCTTCTGAAAGGCGATGGAGCCGGCCAGCTTGAACGCGATGTCCGAGGAGTCCACCGAGTGGTAGGATCCGTCGTAGACCTCGGCGCTGAAATCCACCACGGGGAATCCAGCCAGGATTCCCTTGGAGGCCGCCTCCTGGATGCCCTTGTCCACGGACGGGACGTACTTGCCGGGGATCACGCCACCCTTGATGGAGTCGATGAACTCATACCCATCGCCCCGGGGCTTCGGCATCAACCGGATGTAGCAGTCCCCGAACTGGCCGCGCCCTCCGGACTGCTTCTTGTGACGGCCCTGCCCCTCGGCGGTCCTCGTGATGGTCTCCCGATAGGCGATCTTCGGAGCCTCCGTCTCGACGGTTACCCCGTATTTCCGCTTCATCCGCTCGAACTGGACGTTGAGATGGAGCTCCCCCAACCCACGGCATATGGTCTGCCCCAGCTCCGCATTGAACTCGTGGTGGAAGGTCGGCTCCTCCTCGTGGATCTTGCCCAGCACCTCCCCGAGCTTGTCGTCATCGGCCCGGGAGGCCCCGTGAATCGCCACCGAGATGTCCGGTTTGGGGAAGCGGACGCCCTGGACGACCATCGGTCGATCGATGGCCGATAGGGTGTCGTTCGTGTGCGTGCCCTTCAGCTTGGCGACCACTCCGATATCCCCCGCGTGGAGTCGGGGAACCTCCAGCCGTTCTTTCCCCAGGGGGACGCTCAGGTGGTTGAGCTTCTCTGTCACGTTCCGCTCGGCATTCCTGAGCTCCATCCCATTCTCCACCACCCCGCTGAGGACCTTGAAGAAGGAGAGCTCTCCCACGTGGGGTTCGGTGGCCGTCTTGAAAACCAGAGCCGTCGTGGGCCCTCCGTCCTCCGCCACCAGATCGACTTCCTGATCCAGTCCGGGACGGCTCCCCTTCTCCGGGGCCATCTGTCCTGGATGGGGGAACAACTCCACCATCTTCCGCAGGAACGCCTTTATCCCGTAACTCTTTTTCGCCGAGCCACAGAAGAGGGGAATGATTTCGCCGCGCGCCATCCCGGCGGCCATGGCCTCCACGGCCTGCCCCCGGGAGATGGTCTCTCCTTCCAGGTACTGTTCCAGGAGCGCTTCGTCGGTGGTGGCGACGGTCTCCATCAACTCCATCTCCCATTCCTCGAACTGGCCCCTCAGATCTTCAGGGACCTCACCCTCCTTGTATTCACCCGACACCGTCCCGGCCTCGTAGAAGTGGGCTTTCTCGCTGAAGAGGTTGATGATCCCATGGAAGTCGTCTCCCGCGCCGATGGGGATCTCCACCGGCACGACGTTGGACGCGAGGCGCTCCTTGATATCCGCGTACACCTTGTCGAAATCGGCATGTTCCTTGTCCATCATGGACACGAAGAACATCCGGGGAATCTTCCGATCCTCCACGTACCTCCACACGACCTCCGTCCCGACTTCGACACCGGAGGTCGCCCCTACCACGATGACGGCTGCGTCCGCTACGCGAACCGCCGCCATGGCGTCACCGGCGAAGTCCAGATAGCCCGGAGTGTCCAGGAGGTTGACCTTCACGTCCATGAACTCGGCGTATGCGGGCGTCGTCTGCATGGAGATTCCGTGATCGAGCTCCTCCGGAGTGGTCATGGTGAGGACATGGCCCTCCTCGACACTCCCCTTCCTGCGGGAGGTCCCCGAAGCGAAGCAGATCGCGTCGATGAGGGTGGTCTTTCCGGACCCGCCGTGCCCGAGGACGGCCACGTTCCGGATCTGCTCCGTGGTATATTCTCTTCCCGATGCCGCCATGCTGCCTCCTGAACGGGATCACAATCCAACAACCAAAGTGGGACCGGATTCTAGAGAGGGGGGGGGAAAGGGTCAAGGACAGGGAAACGTGGGAAAAGGCAGGGGAACGGAGGCGTGGCCAGGCGCCACTGGCCCCGGTTCGCCACGGGAACGGGATCGAGCGGGCCGGGAGCCGGTCTCCCGGTCGGCGCCTTCAGGTGGGGGGCACCCCCGGAGCGGAGTCCTCCCTACGACGTCATCCACCCTCCCGCGCTACCGAGAATGTCCCGGAGAGGTAACCGTTGCAGGAGTCGTTCACCCTGACTCGACCGGCGAGGGAACCACCCCCGGGCTCCACGGTCCCCGTTGCGTCCAGGTTTCCACCACAGCCGTCCGTGGGGTTCAGGTAGTCCAGAGAAAAACGAGCCGTGTCGGCAACGATCGTTCCCACCAGAGGGCCGGACGTGCTGATCGGACTCGTCACCACGTAGGACCCGTCGAAGCCCCCTCCGGAATGCGTCTGGATATCCATTTCGAAGGAGAACGCCATCCCCTCCACCACGACCTCCCCGGCGTACGTTCCCAGGAGGTTGAAAGGGTATTCGGCATCCCCGGGGCCCGGGGTGCCCGCACAGGCCCAGGTGCCTACCACCAGGGCAGCGACGATTCCTGTCGGCATGGTCTTCCGCATGGCACGTTCCTCAGCTTTCCGTAGTCGGAGCTCGCCCGAACCGTCGGTCGCCGTTCCGGCGCCGCCCGAACTCGAGGGGATCCCGACAGTTCTGACCTCTCCCGCCTCCCTCAACGACGGGCGTCGGCTTCGGCCTCCGTCCGGGCGAACGCCCCGGTGGTGATCTCCAGGACCAGCCGGTCCGCCTCGAAGACCTCATCCAGAGCCTCCAGAATGCCTCTGGCATCCACTGCCACTGCCCGGTTGCGCTCCGGGAGGTAGATGTAGTCGCCCGGGAGGCTCTCGATGTTCCCGTCGAAGATCAGTCCCACGATCTGGTGGTCGCGGTTGATGACGGGAGATCCGGAGTTCCCGCCTATAATGTCCGCCGTGCTGATGAAGTCGACAGGGGTCGAGAGATCGAACCGGTCCGGTGGAGTGACCCAGCGGGCCGGGAGGTCCCAATCGCTTCCCGGGCCATAGGAATAATAATGGTCATACAACCCGTAGAAGGTCGTGTTGACCGGGGCCAATGTCCCGTTGTACTCGTAGTTGGCCACAACCCCGTCGGCGATCCGGAGCGAGAAGGTCGCATCGGGGGGCACATCCGTGCCGTACACCTCGAAGTTGGCTCTGCCGATAGCGCTGGCAATCTCGGCCTCCTCGGGCTGCACCTCCTGCTGCACCTGCTGGGCCAGGACCAGCTGCTGGATCAGGGATTGGGCCAGCTGGACTGCCGGATCGTTCATGGACAGGGTGCCTTCTTCCACTGCCCTGGCCGTAGAGGCGGAATCCGTCAGAACCGATCGACTCAGAATCGAGGAGGCAGCCCCTTCCGGAGATCTCCCCTCCAGGACTTCCTGCACGAAGGGATCGTCGGGTCCATAGTCCCTGACGAAGTCCTGAAAACGCTGGGCCATCTGCGCTTCATTGATCTCCCGGGGCTGTTCCGGGACCTCCAGCAGAGCGTCCCGGATCTGGTCCAGCATCGCCTCCGGGGCCCCCCCGGACTGGGCCGACAGATACTGGAAGGCAGCCAGAGCCCTTCCCACGGTGCTGGAGCCCAGCGTTTCGTTTCCCAGAGCAAGAAACGCCGAGAGCTGGGGCGCCCTCTCCCTCTTCACGTCCTGAAGCTCCGCCATCCTGGGGATGAGGTCGCCGTACCGCTCCCGTAGTCCGGGATCCGCGTCGATGGCCGCCCGGAACGTTCTCTCGTGGTCCCGTCGCTTCGCCATGATCACGGGGTCGTGGAGCCCCTTCACCACCCCGGTCTGGCTCTTGAGATAGTTCAGCCAGCTGAAGATGGTGTTTCGAAGATCCATCTCCCGGGCCTGTTCCGGATGGTCTGCGGCGTATTCCTCCAGGATCGGTGTGCGGGTGCGAAGCAGATCGAGAATCGCCTGGTCCTCGACGTCCCGTCGGTACTCCAGCTGGGCCACGGTCTGGAGACGGGTCGTGTTTCCCGGGTTCCCGATGACGAAGACCAGGTCTCCTTCCGACACCCCTTCCGGGCTGAACGGGAAGTAGTGATCGGTGCGAAGAGGCGCACCGTTCTCGTCGTAGACCCGGTAGAAGCTCATGTCCAAATCGTACCGGGGGTAGGTGAAGTTGTCCCAATCCCCCCCGAAATAGGCGATCTGCAGCTCCGGAGACATGACCAATCTGAGGTCGGTATATCTCCGGAAGATGTACACGGAATACCGCCCGCCGGCATAGAGCTCCACCATCTCGACGTTGTAGCCGCCGTCCTCCCCTCCGAACTCCTCGGTGACCTCGGACACGATCTCGTCCTGCACCTCCTCCCGGCGTTGAGCTCGGGCCTCGGTCCCCTCGACTCCCTCCAGGGCGGCATAGACCCGATCCGTCACGTCCCGGATCTCGACGAGCTGATCGGCATAGTAGTCCTCGATGGGGCGCTCGTCCTCCACCGACGCAGCGTAGAAGCCGTCTGCCACCAGATCCTCGCCCTCCCGGCTCACTTGCTCGATACTCTCCCGGGCACAGTGATGGTTCGTCATCACGAGACCATTCGGGGAAACGAAGGAGGCGGTACAACCCGGAATCCGGAGGGCACCCAATCTGGCTTTCTCGAACCATGCCGCGTCGGCAGAAAAGCCATAGGTGTCCCGGAGATAGTCGATTGGCGGGTACTCGAAGGTCCACATCTTCCCGTTGTCGAAGGCCCCGGCACGTACGGTATCCAGTGCCGGATCGGAGACGGGCTCCACAACGGGAGTCGGCTCGGCAGCGGGCCTCTCCGCCGGTGGGGCCGACGGCGCCGGCATGGGTGCGGGTCGCGAAGATCCGGCACAGGCCGAGAAGGAGAGGAATACCAGAGACAGGAGCCCCGAGGGGCGAACGGCGGGAATCTTCGCAGACATGGAGTGCAGTCCCATCCAGAGTATACACCGTGGATCCCCTGCGGGACGTTTCCGTCTCGCCGGATCCGGTGAACGAGTCAAGCCCTATCCCGGGATCGCGCCTTCAGGGGGAGGAGTGGACCCAGGCCTCCAGGTGCAACAAAGCGGCATGGATGGGGTGTCCCGCATCCTGCACCGAGACCCCCTTGACCGCCTCCAGAACCGACTCCGCCTCCTCGTCGGACACGATGGTGAAGATCATCTTGGAGCTGTGCGTGGCGATGTCCCCGTACCATCCCCCCGCCTTCCCAGCCCCGTGGCCTTCCAGGGGGAGGCGGCTATACGCGCTGACCCCCTGATCCGACAGGAGCTTCGTGACGGCGGGTCCGTCTTCTTCCAGATAAAGCAACAGCACGATCTTCATGGCTTCTCTCCAATCAGGAGGCCCTGCCCCTTTTCGGGGCCGCCCCTAGATATCCTGGCATTCGCTTCGGGGTCCTCGACCCCCGTGAAGTCCTTCATGATCCGCGCCGGGCGTATACTCCCGAAGGAAGTCCTCCACCCGGCGCATGATCTAGCCAATCCGAAGGGAGGCCACAAGATGCCGAGCGAAGGCGGGTGCCGTGGAATCCCGGATGAGGGTCCACACCCGAGCGGCCCGGTCCAGCGACCTCCAGGAACCGGCTCCCGGCGGTCCGATCAGTTCGATCGGTGCTTCCGGGAGACCTCGTCCAGGACCTTCCGCTCTTCAGGAGTCAGAGAGGACATCCCATGAGCGGATATCTTGTCCAGGATCCGGTCCACCTCGTCCAGGACCACGTCCTCCCGTCCCGACCAGCCTCCATCCGTCCTGGTGCGGCCCCCGGAGTTCTTCTCGGCATCCTCCCGGGGTACGATGGCCATTCGACGCACCCGCACGTGTCCCGACCTCCCCTTCCGGGGAATCCCGGGTCTCCATTCGCTCTTGAGGTAGAGGAATCCAGTGATGACCCCACCCAGATGGGCAAAGTGAGCGATTCCTCCTCCGGTGCCGCCGAAGGCGTTGAACACGCTTACCACGAAGAGGAACCCCACCAACCACTTCGCCTTTACCGGGAAGACCCCCCAGATGTAGATGGGTGCGTTGGGCCAGGTCATGGCGAACGCCAACATCAGGCCGTAAAGGGCGGCAGAGGCTCCAATGATCCAGTTCGGCACGAAGAGGAAGCTCAGCGCAACGCCCCCGAGACCGCACACGAAGTAATACTTCAGGAAGTCCCTGGAGCCCCAGCGGCTTTCGAGGGGAGGGCCGAAGAAGAAGAGGATCAGCATGTTCCAGAAGAGGTGCCAGAAGCCCCCGTGCAGGAACAGGTGTGTGAAGACACCCCAGGGACGGGTGAGGATGGCGGAGGGGGCGAAAGCGAACCACCGGTTGACCAGGTCCGGTCCGATGACCATGGCCAGGAAGAAGACGACCACGTTGGCCAGAAGCAGTCGCTTCACCCACGGAGTAAGAGCGAAACCGAGTGGTGCTTGGTAGGTGGCGTACCGCATCCGAACGAAGAACCTCCAGGTGACCGGGGGCCCACCGAGCTCGCCCCCCCTTCCAGTTGAAAACTAACCCCGCACCCCGTCAAACCCCCACCCCACCAGAGGGGTTCCGAAACGACGGACAGACCATCTCACCGGTGCGCCTCCTTCCTTCCCTCCCGCTTCAGAGCCATCTCCGCAAGGCGGTGGCAGAGGACCGGAAAGGAGATCCCGGCGGCCAGAGCGGCTTTCGGGAGGAGGCTGTTCGCCGTGAGGCCCGGGAGGGCATTCACCTCCAGGCACCAGGGCACCGCGTTCTCGTCCAGAATGAAATCCACCCGGGAGAAGTCCCTCATCCCCAGCGCCCGGTGGGCGGATAGGGCGAGCTCCTGCACGGCGGTCGCGGTGGAACCCGCCAGGTCGGCCGGGAATATCTCCCGAGCCATTCCCGGCCGATATTTGCACTCGTAGTCGAAGAGCTCGTGCTCCGGGATGATCTCCCCGACGGGAAGGGCCTCGCCTCCCAGAATGCCCACTGTCAGCTCCCTTCCCGGGACATACGCCTCGAAGAGGACCCTCTCCTCGAACTCCAGGGCCAGTTCCAAGCCCTCGGCTAGCTCTACTTCGTCATGGGCCAGGGTGAGGCCCAGGGTGGATCCGCCGGACGGAGGTTTCACGATGACCGGGAACCCCAGCGCCTCCACCACTTCGGCCAGACGGCTCTCCGCTTCCGCTTTCCCCCGGACGGTGACCCAGGACGGGGTGGGGATCCCCGCATCCCTCAGAAGCCTCTTCGAGAGGTCCTTGTCCATGGCCAACGCGCAAGCCACCCGGTCACTCCCGACGAAGGCCATGCCCGCCAGCGCCAGGAGGGTCTGGATCGTCCCGTCCTCTCCGCTCCCCCCATGGAGTGCCGGGAAGACCACATCCGTCCCGGCGACCCTTGGATCCCTCGTCAGTGCCGCCGTATCTCCGGTTCGGAGGAGATCCCGGCTGAGGGCCCGAGTCTCGGGCTTCTCGATCCCCGCTCCCAGTAGCGCCTCCTCCTCCCCGCTGGTCAGCACGCCCCGGGAGGTATCGACGGCGAGGACATGATGGCCCGCCTCCCTCAGGGCTCGGGCCACCTGTGCCCCGGAGGCCAGCGATACCTCCCGTTCTTCGGACACGCCTCCCATGAGGACGGCAATCTTCATCCAGACCTCCTCTCCCTCATCCGGTCCCCCCTCGCCCCTCCGGGGATGTGGAGTCCACGCCTCCATCCGGCCAGGCCCCACTCGCCTCGGGATGCGCACCTCCTCCCTCACCCCGGAATCCACCTCCGGATTTCATACTGTACAAGTTTCGGGCCGTGAGAGAGGGGGCCATCCCCCCCGGGGCGGGCGGGAGAGCAAGCAGAGTCTGTGGGAACACACCCTAGGATTCGTCCTTGGCAAAGTGCACCGGCACTTTGGCCCAGACGGTGGTTCGCTGTCCGTTCTTCCGGGCGGGGCTGTAGCGGAGGTTGAGGGCCCCCCGGACGGCGGCGGAGTCGAAGGCTGGATATCCGCTCCCCTCAAGCACTTCCACGCTGTCCACGATTCCCATCTCCGTCACTCTCACCCGGAGGAGGGTCACCCCCTCCACATCCGCGTCCCAGAGGTCCAGGGGGTAATCGATGGGGACCTCCCCATAGAGGGGAGTGGGCTCCTCCATCTGGTCTCCCCCGCCGCACCCGACGGCGGGAACCACGAAGAAGGCAACGGAAAGGGCTACCGAAGCGAATCGGGTCAGAAACCCCGGGATCGGGGCATCGGTCCCGGGCAACCCGGTGCCGGGCACACACCTCACCCGTGTTCGACACTCCATCACTCGTCCCCCTTCCTCTCACCCAGGAGGTCACCCCTGAGGGAAGCCAGGGCGTTCATTGCCTCCAGGGGCGTCATGTGGTCGACTTCCAACTCACTCAGCCGTTTCAGCACGGGATGAGACCCGCCAAAGAGGGAGAGCTGGTCGGGTGGGGGCTCGGACAGGGGCCTGTGCCTCCCCCGTCTCCCCAGCCCCTCACCGCCTCCGGAATGCGTCCCTTCCAGCTCCACCAGAAGCTCCCGCGCCCGTTGAATCACGTCCTTCGGGATGCCTGCCAGGCGGGCCACCTGAATCCCGTAGGACCGGTCCGCTCCACCCTCCTCCAGGCGGCGGAGGAACACGATGTCTTCTCCCACCTCCCTGACAGCAACATTCAGGTTCTTGACTCGGGGAAGGAGGTCTCCCAGCTGCGTGAGCTCGTGATAATGGGTGGCAAATATCGTCTTCGCCCCGATCTGTTCGTGAAGGTACTCCGTCACGGCCCATGCGATGGACACCCCATCATACGTCGAGGTTCCCCGGCCGATTTCGTCGAGGAGGATGAGGCTACCCTCCCCGGCCCCATGGATGATAGCCGCCGTCTCGTTCATCTCCACCATGAACGTGGACTGGCCACGGGTGAGGGAGTCGGAAGCTCCGACGCGGGTGAAGATTCTGTCACAGACCGGTACGTGAGCGGACGTCGCCGGGACGAAGGATCCCATCTGGGCCAGGAGCTGAATGAGCCCCACTTGGCGTAGGACCGTGCTCTTACCCGCCATGTTCGGCCCCGTGAGGATCACGATCCTCCCCTCCTCGTCCAGCTGGATATCGTTGGGGATGAACTCCTCCGTCGGCATCATGGTCTCGACCACCGGATGGCGCCCGGCACGGATCTCCAGACGATAGCCCGTGTGTACTTCCGGGCGAACGTATGCCCTGTCACGAGCCACCTCGGCCAGGGCGGCGAGGACGTCCACTTGCGCCAGTCGGCTCGCCGTGTCCTGGATCCTGGCCACCTCCCGGCCCACCGCCTGCCGGAGCTGACCGAACAGCTCCGTTTCCAGGGACAGGATCCGATCCTCTGCGCCGAATACCTTCTCCTCCCACTCCTTCAGCTCAGGCGTGAAGTACCGCTCCCCGTTGGCCAGGGTCTGCTTCCGAACATACTCCTCGGGAACCCGATCCAGGTTCGCTCGGGTCACCTCCAGGTAATACCCGAAGACCTTGTTGAATCCCACCTTCAAGGAGGCGATCCCGGTCCGCTCCCGCTCCCTTGTCTGGAGGCCCGCGATGAAGTCCCGCGCCCCGTCCCGAACGGACCTCAACTCATCCAGCTCCGCGTCGAATCCTTCCCGGATCACTCCTCCGTCCTGGAGGTTCGGAGGAGCTTCCGGTGAGAGCCCTGCCCCCAGGAGATCGCCCACGTCATCCAGCGGGTCGAGCTTTGCCAACAGGTCGGCCAGGAGCTCGGAGGGAACACCGGACCCCATCTCTCTCAGGGCCGGTAGGCATGACACCGATCTGGCCAAACCCAGGAGGTCCCGAGGTCCCACTCGCCCGGTCCCCAGCTTTCCCCCCAGCCTCTGCAGGTCGCTCACGCCGCTGAGCGTGTCTCTGACGGAGCGACGAAGATCCGGGTCCCGGCAGAGCTCCTCCACCGCGCCCTGGCGTCGCCAGATCTCCCCCGGCTCCACCAGCGGCCTGAGGACCCATCTTCGGAGCAGTCGGGCACCCATGGCCGTTACGGTCTCGTCCAATACCTCCAGGAGCGTCTTCCCCTCCCCGGCTCGGATGGACTCCACGAGCTCCAGATTCCGCCGCGTCATGTCGTCCAGGACCATGGAGGCGCCTGCACGAATGATGCGGGGTGGGCGGAGATGATCCACCCCTCGGGGGCGAATCTCACGGACGTAGCTGAGGAGGGCACCCGCGGCCCGGACCAGGGCACCATCGGTCAGGTGGAAACCGAAACCTTCCAGGGACTGGACCTCGTACACCCGCTCCAGCTCCTCCCTGGCCAGAGCCTCGTCGAAGAGCCAGTCATCCCTGGTGGTAACGGGCGATCCGAGAGAAGCGGGCGCTCCACTCGAGGTCAGCTCCTCTTC
>Ga0316577_10000641_pt1 | contig 14541 bp, 8 predicted proteins | sample S5NA_FD_203073 | JGI IMG/M metagenome (GOLD analysis project Ga0316577, IMG submission 203073) | Rhizosphere microbial communities from salt marsh grasses in Alabama, United States - S5-7_050615r2r1 | ecosystem: Host-associated > Plants > Roots > Rhizosphere | place: USA: Alabama | collected... | reverse complement strand
CGGGATCGCGGCGGGCCGGGTCGCCTCGGCCGCGCTCCTCGCGGCCTGGATCGCTCTGTGGGCGACCGCGGTGCTGCGCCGGGGGCGGATCGCCGAGCTGGCCGCGGCCGGGGACTGGGACGGGTGGCTGGCGATCGCCTCGCTGGTGACCGGGCTCGCCGGGACCTGGTGGGCCGCAAACCGGGGTCGCCTCCTCCACCACCCGGTAGCGGCCGGCGACGGCACGCCGGGAGCGGTGGCCGGGCAGTCGCCGTGGTCGCTGGCGCGACGGCGGTTCCGTCGCCACAGGCAGGCGATGGTCGGGCTCGGGCTCCTGCTCTTCCTGACCCTGGCCACGCTGCTGACGCCGATCCTGGCGCCCTTCGACCCGGACGCGGTGAACCTCGCGACGGGACGGCTGCTCGGCCCCTCGGCGTCCCACTGGATGGGCACGGACGAGCTCGGTCGCGACATCCTGAGCCGGGTCCTGTACGGGGCGCGGATCTCGCTCGCGATCGGGTTCCTCGCGGTGGGGATCGCGGTCACGCTCGGCACGGCGGTCGGGGCGGTGGCGGGCTATGCGGGCGGCCGGGTCGACACGGTGCTGATGCGGACGGTGGACCTCTTCCTCAGCTTCCCGCGACTCGTCCTCCTGATCACGGTCGTGGCGGTGTTCCAGCCCTCGATCCCGCTGATCGTGATCGTGCTCGGACTCACGGGCTGGATGGGCGTGTCGCGCCTCGTGCGGGGTCAGGTGCTCAGCGTCCGCGAGCGGGAGTACGTGCAGGCCGCGCGCGCTCTCGGCTACCGGCCCTCGCGCGTGCTCGGACGCCACGTGCTGCCGAACGTGCTCACGCCCGTGATCGTCGCGGCCACGCTCGGGATCGGGAACGCGATCCTCGCCGAGGCGGCGCTCAGCTATCTCGGCCTCGGCGTGCAGCCGCCCACGGCCTCGTGGGGCAACATCATCCAGTCGGGCGGCGACCGGATCGTGGACGCCTGGTGGATCACGACCTTTCCCGGCCTCGCGATCGTCCTCACGGTGATGAGCTTCAACCTCGTGGGCGATGGCCTGCGCGATGCCTTGGACCCGAGGCACGTGTCGTGACGGCCGGGCCGAGCCCGAGCGCGGCGGGCGCCGCCGCGTCGTCGCCGCTTCTCGCGGTCCGCGATCTGCGCACCGGATTCCGGGACGACGAGGGCGAGACCGTAGCGGTCGACGGCGTCAGCTTCACGATCGGGCCGGGCGAGACGCTCGGGCTCGTCGGGGAGTCGGGATGCGGAAAGTCCGTCACCTCGCTCTCGATCCTGCGTCTGGTGCCGGAGCCGCCGGGCCGCATCCACCCGGGCTCGAGCGTCCGCCTCCGCGGAGAGGAGCTGCTGGAGGCGACGCCGACCCGGATGCGGGAGGTGCGGGGCGGCGAGATCGCGATGGTGTTCCAGGAGCCGATGACGAGCCTCAACCCGGTGTTCCGGGTCGGGGACCAGATCGGCGAGGCCGTGCGTCGTCACACCGATCTGCGCGGGAAGGCCGTCCGAGAGCGGGTCGTCGCTCTGCTCGACCGGGTCGGGATCGCGGACCCCGCGGCCCGCGCCGACGCGTACCCGCACCAGCTCTCCGGGGGAATGCGACAGAGGGCGATGATCGCGATGGCGCTCGCCGGAGACCCCGCCCTCCTGATCGCGGACGAGCCGACCACCGCGCTCGACGTCACGATCCAGGCCCGGATCCTGGACCTGCTCGCGGACCTCCGGCGCGAGCGGCGGCTGGCCCTCCTCCTGATCACCCACGACCTCGGCGTCGTGGCGCAGGTGGCGGACCGGGTCGCCGTGATGTACGCGGGGCGCATCGTCGAGGAGGCGGCCGCCGTCGACCTGTTCGCGCGCCCGGCCCACCCGTACACCCGCGGCCTGATGCGGTCCATCCCGGACCCCGACCGCCCGGGGACACGGCTCGAGCCGATCCCGGGCGCGGTGCCCCGTCCCGGCGCCTGGCCCACCGGATGCCGCTTCCATCCCCGCTGCCCGCACGCGATGCCCCGCTGCCGGGCGGACGAGCCCCCGCTGCTCGACGCCCCGGCCTCGAGGGCCGCCTGCTGGCTGGTGGAGGAGGAAGGACGGTGAGCGCGCCGATCCTCCGGGGGGAGGGACTCGAGAAGCGGTACGTGGCGGGGCGGGCCGGACCTTCCGCGGGGCGCCGCGGGAAGGAGGTGCACGCCGTGCGCGGCGTCGACCTCGAGGTGCGGGAGGGCGAGACCCTGGCCCTGGTCGGCGAGTCGGGGTCGGGCAAGAGCACCACGGGACGGCTCCTGCTCGGGCTCGAGCCCCCCTCGGCAGGCCGCGTGCTGTGGCGCGAGCGGGACATCGCGTCGCTCGACCGCGCCGAGCGTGCGGCGTTCCGGCGCCGGGCCCAGATCGTGTTCCAGGACCCGTTCGGCTCCCTCAACCCCCGGCTCACGGTGGGCGGGATGCTCCGGGAGGCGCTGAGCGTCCACGGCCTCGCGCGCGGCCGCGAGGCGACGCGACGCGTCGGGGAGCTGCTGGAGATGGTCGGACTCGATTCCTCGGCGTCCGCCCGGTATCCCCACGAGTTCTCGGGGGGACAGCGCCAGCGGGTCGGGATCGCGCGCGCGCTCAGCGTCGAGCCGGAGCTCGTCGTGTGCGACGAGCCGGTCTCGGCGCTCGACGTCTCGGTCCAGGCGCAGGTTCTCAACCTGCTGGCGGACCTGCAGGGGCGACTCGGGCTCGCCTACCTGTTCATCGCCCACGACCTGGCGGTCGTCCGCCACGTGGCGGATCGGACCGCCGTGATGCACCTGGGCCGCATCGTCGAGGAGGGGCCCACGGCGGAGCTGTTCACCCGCCCGCGGGAGTCGTATACGCGAGAGCTGCTCGCCGCGATCCCGCGTCTCCCGGGGCCGGGCGGCGTGCCGACTTTCCGCCCCGTCCGCGACGGGCCGGACGCGGAATTCCCTTGACACCGGCGGAGAGGGCCGGGTAGCTTGCGGGCCCCGTGTTTTCGCGGGGCGGGATCGGAACCCAACACCGGCGGAGGACACCTTGGCTAGCTTGACAGGCACGGCGCTCTGGCTGATCCAGGAGACGCCCGTTCTCGGACAGGGGCAGGAGCTGAACCTCGGCGACCTGTGGACCGCCGGCGGGTTCATGATGTGGCCGCTCGGGCTCTGCCTCTTCATCGGCTTCCTGATCATCCTCTGGAAGTTCTTCGACCTCACCGTGAAGTCGGCGCAGAACCGGAAGCTCCTGAGCGAGGTCGACGGTCTCATCGCCCAGCAGCGTCTGGACCAGGCGCTCGGCCTGTGCGAGGAGTCGAAGGCGCCGGCCGCGAAGATCCTCACGGCCGGGCTGCGCCGGTACCGCGAGGGCACGGAGCGCGTCACGCAGGCGATCGAGAACGCGGGCGCGATCGAAGTCTCCAAGCTCGAGCGCGGTCTCGTGTGGCTCGCCACTCTCTCGAACGTCGCCCCGCTGCTCGGCTTCCTCGGGACGGTGATCGGGATGATCCAGGCCTTCCAGGCGATCGAGATCGCCGGCGAAGTGGAGGCGACTCTCGTCGCCGGCGGCATCAAGGTGGCCCTCATCACGACCGCCACCGGTCTCGCGATCGCGATCCCGATCAACATCGCGCACAACTACTTCGTCTCCCGCGTCGACCGCATCGTGATCGACATGGAGGAGAGCGCGCAGAAGATGATCGACGCGGTCCACGCGGTGGAGCGCGGCGCGGCCTGACGCGACGCATCTCGAACAGCGGGTTCCGAGCCGACGGCGCGTCCGCCGGGCGGACGTGAGGACGGGCCCGGGAAGATCGCTTCCCGGGCCCGTCGTGCATCCGGGGGGCGTGTCCGCCGCCGTTGTCCGGGCCGGACTGCTTGCGCGCGGCGTATCGGCCCGCGAAACTTCCTCCGACTGCGTTCCGATGGCGCCCGCCGCCGCGGAGGCACGGCGGCCCGGCGCATCCTTCACAGCGACCACAGTGAGGATGTCCCGATGGAGAGACGCGCTGTGCGATCATGGCAGTTCCTCCCGATCCTCTTTCTCGCCGCCCTGGGGTTCCTCCTGGTCGGTGCCGACCCGGCGGTGGCCCAGGAGGGCGCCCTCTCCGGGCGTGTGACCGACCAGAGCACCGCGCTGGGCCTCTCGACCGTCGAGGTGGAGGTGCTCGATGGGAACGTGGTCACCGCGGGCGCGCTCACGGGCGGGAGCGGGACGTTCCGGATCACGGGGATCGCCGCGGGCACCTACACGGTCCGATTCACCCTGGCGGGCTGGAGCGTGGAGACGGTCGAGGGCGTCGTCATCCGGCCCGGCGAGACGACGAGCCTGAACGCCGCGCTCACGGAGCGCAGCTTCAACCTGAACCCGATCACGGTCACGACCTCGAAGCGGGTGGAGAAGGCGCTCGAGGCGCCGGCGGCCGTGGAAGTGGTGACCACCGAGGACATCCGGGAGCGGCCGACGGCGACGCTCGCCGACCACGTGAAGGAGAAGGCCGGCGTCGACGTGATCACGACCGGCGTCCAGGGCAACTACACCGTGGTCCGCGGGTTCAACAACATCTTCTCCGGCGCGACGCTGACGCTCACGGACAACCGGATCGCGCGCGTTCCCTCGCTGCGCGCGAACATCTCCTGGTTCCAGCCCACGAACAACCTGGACATCGACCGGGTCGAGATCGTGCTCGGACCCGGGTCCGCCCTGTACGGACCGAACGCCGCGAACGGCGTGATCCACTACCTGACGTCCTCCCCGATCGACCGGCCGGGCGTGGCCGTGAGCGTCGGCGGCGGGCTGCGCCAGCAGGACGCGTTCACGACGAACGTGGACCTTCCCGTCTCGGGCCCGACCGCGATCCCGACGGACGGGAGCAACGAGGCCATCTGGCAGGTCGAGGGCCGGGCCGCCTACAAGGCGAGCGAAGAGTTCGGCGTGAAGCTCTCCGGACAGTACTTCGCGGGCAACGACTACTACTTCACGGACGTCACGGAGGCGGAGCAGCGGGACCTCGCCGGGACCTGCATCGCGCTGGGCTACGATGAGACGCAGGTGCCCTGCCTCAACTTCACGGGCGACCTCCCGCGCGGGCCGACGGGCGCGCTCACGCCGGAGGGCCAGGCGGCGCTGCGGCAGAGGGTGGGGAACGTGGCCGGCGGCCGCGACTACGGCCTCGAGCGCTGGGCGCTCGACCTGCGCGCCGACTGGAGGCCGACGGAAGACTGGGACATCATCTTCTCCGGTGGCCGCACCTCGGCGGTGAACAGCGTCGACCTCACCGGGATCGGCGCCGGACAGGTGCAGAACTGGGGCTACTGGTACGGACAGGCCCGCGCGAGCTACAAGCGGCTGTTCGGCCAGGTGTTCTTCAACAAGAGCGACAACGACGAGACGTACCTTCTGCGGGCCGGCCGTCCGCTGGTCGACAAGTCCTCCCTCACCGTGGCCCAGCTCCAGCACGCCTACGACATCAACGAGGACCACCAGCTGATCTACGGGCTGGACTATCTGTACACGAACCCGCAGTCCGAGGGGACGATCAACGGACGCCACGAAAACGACGACGACGTCACCGAGTTCGGCGGCTACGTCCAGTACGACGGGCACCTGAGCGATCAGTGGAACCTGGTGCTCGCCGCGCGTCTCGACGACCACTCGCGGCTCGAGAACCTGGTATTCTCGCCGCGCGCCGCGCTCGTGTTCAAGCCGACGCCCGAGCGCAGCATCCGGTTCAGCTACAACCGCGCGTTCTCGACGCCGACCACGCTGAACCTGTTCCTCGACATCTCGGCGCAGCCGATCCCGATTCCAAACACGCCCTTCCGTTACGACGTCCGGGCGCAGGGGACGACGGAGAACGGCTTCACCTTCGCGGCCGACGACCTGGGCTATCCGACGCAGCTGTCGCCGTTCGCGCCCCTGATCGGGCAGACCGCGCGGACGCCGCTCTCGACCCAGACGCCGGACGTGTTCACGCTGGCGAAGGAGATCGTGCGCGCCTCGAACCCGCAGGCGGGCGCGCTGCTCGACGCGGCGACGAGCCCGCTGCTCGGCGGTCTCCCGACGAACACGCAGATCCCGGTGGTCGGTCTGATTCTCGACCCGGAGTCGGGCGCGTACGTCCCGAGCACGGCGACGCCCGTCCAGCAGATCCCGAAGGAGGTCGCCCCGCTCGAGCCGACGATCTGGCAGACGTTCGAGGCCGGGTACAAGGGGTTGCTGTTCGGCAGCAACCTGCTGCTCGGGGCGAACGTGTACTTCACGCAGGTCGACAACTTCGTGTCGGCCCTGCGTCCGTTCACACCGAACACCTTCCTGCCGGAGACGCCGACCCAGGCGTTCCTGCAGGAGCGGTTCCGCCTCCTGGTCGGGACCGCGTTCCCGGACGAGGCGACGGCCGACGCCACGGCCGCCGCGATCGCGGAACAGATGGCGGCGATCCCGTACGGCACGGTCGCCCCGACGACGGCGGGCGGCCTCACCGACGCTCCGATCCTCCTCACCTACCAGAACCTCGGCGACTTCGACTACTGGGGCGCCGACGCCTCGGCCACCTACGTGTTCAACGACACGTGGGAGGCGACGGGGACGATTTCGTGGGTCGAAAAGGACGTGTTCGACGCGGGCGCCGAGGAGGTGGCCCTTAACGCGCCGCGCTGGAAGGGATCGCTGGGCCTGCAGTACCGGGGCAAGGGCGGGCTCTCGGCCGGGGTCCGGGGGCGGTACGTGGACGCCTTCCCGGTCGCCTCGGGCGTCTACGTCGGCGACGTCGAGAACTACACGGTCTTCGATCTGAACGTCGGCTACAAGATCCCCGGGACGAGCCTCTCGGCGCAGCTCGACATCTCGAACCTGCTCGACGACGAGTACCAGAGCTTCCCCGGAACGCCCGTGATCGGGCGCTTCTCTCTGCTCCGGCTCCTCTGGGCGACGGACTTCTGAGCCCGGACCCGGCGGCGGGCGCACGCGATCCCGTCTGCTCGAGCTGACGCACGGGGCGCCCTTCCGGGGCGCCCCGTCGCGCATCCGGAGGCTGCTGGCGCCGGCCCGCCCGCCTCCCGCACATTCGGCGTCGGAGCCGGGGCCGCGGGCCCGCGGACGGGAGCGGGGACGGGGTTCCCCGGAGGCGGACGGAGCGCGGAGCTGGGATGCGGAAGCGGAGGGACAGGGTCGGGCGGTGGGCGGGAGACGCACGGGGTGGCGCCGCGCTGGTCGTCACGGCCCTCGCGCTCGCCGGCTGCGGCTCCGGGAATCCCGAGATCGGCGGTCCCGTGACCGCGCGCTCCGCACACGTGGCTCGGATGCTCGAGTCCTACCGCGACCGCGGCTTCCTGGCCGGCGAGCCCGAGTTCCCGGTCGTGGGCCGCCTGCTGTTGCTCCCCGGCCCGGCGGATTCTGCCTGGCTCGGCTTCGCCGCCTCGATGCCGCCGTCCGCGCTCCGGTTCTCCCGCGAGGGCGACCTCTACTCGGCACGGTACCAGGTGCGGCTGACGGCGACCGTGGACGGTGACACCGTGCTCCGGCGTGTACGCCGCGAGACCGTTCGGGTCGATGACTTCCCGGAGACCGCGAGCGGCGAGGAGCGGGTGTTCTTCCAGCGTTTCGTGACGATCGCTCCGGGCGTCTACGAGGTCGAGGTCGCCGTGCGCGAGCTCACCTCCCGGCGGGTCGCCTCGCGCCGCTTCGAGGTCGCCTGGCCCGAGCCGGGGACGACGCTCTCCGAGCCGCAGCCCGCCTTCCGCGCGGCCCCCCGCTCGTCGTTGGCGCAGGAGCCGCCGATCCTCGTCGCCCCGCGGGCCACCGTGAGCGCGGGACGGAAGCCGCTCGAGCTCGTCGTGGAGGATGCGGCCGGCGCGGAGGGCCCCCTCGCCGTCGAGGTCGTGGCCGAGTCCGACGCCTCGGCGCCTCTGTGGACGGACACGGTGCGGCTGACGCGCGCGGGCCAGGGGCCGGCCACGGCGATCGGCCCGCTCCCGCAGAGACGGGTCCCGCCCGGCGTGGTCCGGGTCCGGGTGCGACGGCCCGACGGGGGTCCGTTCCGGGAGACCGCGCTGCTCGTGGCGCTCGACGACGAGTGGGCGTTCGGCGACTTCGACCGGAACGCGGAGGTCCTCGCCTATGCCGTGTCCGAGGACAGCCTCTCGATGTGGCGCGCCGCGCCGCCGGCCGAGCGGGCCCGCCTGTGGGAGGCGTTCTGGGACGAGTCGGACCCGGACCCGTCGACGGCCCGCAACGAGTTCCTCGCGACCTACTTCGACCGGATGTCGATGGCGAACCTCCGGTACAGCGAGCCGGGGATCGCGGGGTGGCGCACCGACCGGGGGCGGGCGCACGTGCAGCTCGGGCCGCCGGACCGGGAGATCCCGCACCGGCCGCAGCGCGCCGGCGAGCGGATGGAGCTCGAGTGGATCTACGACGAGTCGCTCCCGATCCGGGTCCGGCTCGTGTTCGAGGACACCGGCGACTTCGGGATCTACACGCTCGACTCCCGCTCGCGGGTCGTCCTGCGGGACGCGGTCCGGGATCTGGCCGAGATCCGTCGCGGCGCGCGGGCCGGCGAGCCCTTCGCGGCGGAGGGCCGGTGAGCCCCGCGTCCTCGCGTCTCCGACCCCCGGTCGAACGCCTGCTCGTCGTCGTGATCGGGCTCGCGTTCGCGCCCGGCGCGCGGGCGCAGGAGGACGGCGCGGCGCACGCTCGGCCGGACTCCTCCGAGCGGCCGGTCGCTGCCTCGACGCCGGTCGGTACGCCCATCCCCGACCCCACCCCCACCCCGGCGGCGGCACGGGTCGACTCGCTGATCGTGCGGGGCATGCCTCTCACCGCCTCCCGTGTGGCGGTCGCGCGCCTGGCGGAGGTCGGACCCGAGGCCGCTCCCGCCGAAGTGCTCGCCGCGGCCCGGGCCGAGGCGGCAATGGGGGCGTGGGGCCAGGTGCGGCGTCTGCTGGCGTCCCGGTCCTGGCTCGACGGGCTCGGAGGCGGCGAGGGCCGGCTGCTCGACGGGCTCGCCCGTCTCGAGACCGGCGACGCGGCGGGCGCGCTCGCCGCGCTGGACGCCGCGCTCCCGTCTATCCTCGCCCGGGCGACGGAGTCGGCGGCCGGGTCCGACCCGCACGGCGCCCGCGCCGGGGCGCCGTTCCCGGCCGCGCCGCCGGTTCCGGGCGACGACCCGGCGCTCGCGGCGCTCGTCGGCCGGGCCCGCGCCCTCGCGCGGCTCGACCGGGATGCCGAGGCGGCCGAGACCTGGCTCGAGGCCGCGCGGCTCCGACCGGCGATCGCGGCGTGGCTCCGGCTCTCGGCGCTGCAGGCGCTCGGGCGGGCGGGGGATCCCGGCGCGGCGCTCGAGGTCGCGCGCGGCGTGGCCGGCGAGCGAGCGCTTCCTCGCGACTCGGTCTGGGTGGAAGTGACGCGGGCGGCCTTCGCGGCCGGGGACACGGCGGCGGGCCTCGCCTTCGCCGATTCCCTGGGCGTCTCCACGGCCGCGGGGCTCGCGGGCCGGTGGCTGATCCCGGCCCGCCTCGCCCGAGGAGACACGGTCGAGGTCCGCCGTCTCGCCCGCCAGGCGCTGGAGAGCCGGCGGGCGGACGCCTCGGTCGGCGAGGTCTGGCTGGCGCTCGACACGACGCTCGCGGGCCTCCGCCTCGTCGCGGAGACCGACCGCGCCTCCGGCCGGACGGCGCGCGCCACGGAGCTCCTGGAGCGCGCGCTCGTCCGGGCGCCGGAGGCGGACAGGGCCGCGATCCGGCTGGAGCTCGCGGAGGCGTGGTTCTCCCGCGGGCGGTACCCGGAGACGCGCGAGACGCTCGCTCCTTGGCTGTCGGGCGCCGAGGCGGCGCGCGCCGCCGGTACCGAGCGGCAGGAGTCCGAGGCGCTGTTCCTCGCGGGCCGGGCCTGGTACCGGCAGGGGAGGTGGGACGAGGCGATGGCCCTGTGGCGCCGCGTGGCGGAGATGCCGGGGGCGCCCGACGGCGCGTACGCCGCGTTCCTGATCGGGGACATCCACCACGACCGGGGCGAGCTCGAGGAGGCCGCGGCCGCGTACGAGCGAACGGTGGAGCGTCATCCTCGCTCGGGCTACGCGGGGACGGCCCTGTTCCGGCTGGGCATGCTGGACCTGCTGGCCGAGCGTCCCGAGCGGGCGGTGGAGCGGTTCGAGACCTACCGGCGCCGCTCGCCCGGCGGGAACTGGTACCACGCGTCGGTCTACTGGACGGCGCGCGCGAAGAGGGCCGCGGGGGACAGCGCCGCGGCGAAGGCGCTGTACCGCGAGGCTCTGGGCTACGACCCGCTCGGCTACTACGGGATCCTCTCGGCGCAGGCCCTCGGGCTCGACGCCTGGGACCACGTCCCGCGGCGCGCCGGACCACCGGCGCCGTCGCCTCGGCCCGTCGACCTCGCCCTCGTGGGCCGGCTCGACGCGCTCCGGTTCCTCGGCTGGCGCGGGCGCGCGGTGCGCGAGCTGTCGGCCCGCGACCGGGCGGGCGAGACCCCCGCGGTCCGCCTCGCCCTCGGGCTGCTGCTCAACGACCACGGCTGGACCTGGCAGGGCACGGCCCTGGCGGACGCGGCGCGACGCTCCGGGTCGGGGGGGTGGACGGACGACATGCTGCGGGGCGTCTACCCGCTGGTGTACGCACCGGCGCTGCTCGCGGCGGCGGACCGCCAGCGCCTCGACCCGGCGCTCGTGGCGGCGATCGTCCGGCGCGAGTCGCAGTTCGACCGCGAGGTGGCCTCCCCGGCGAACGCGATCGGCCTGATGCAGATCCTCCCGCGGACGGGCGCGGAGCTCGCCCGGCGCTCCGGCCTTCCGGACTTCGACGCCGGCCAGCTTCGCGTCGCGGAGGTGAACCTGCGTCTCGGGACGCTCTACCTTCGCGAGCTCCTCGACCGGAACGGGGGGGCGCTGGCGCCCGCGCTCATCTCCTACAACGCCGGCCCGCACCGGTACGCCCGGTGGCGCGAATTCCCGGAGTTCTCGGCCGATGCCGAGCTTCTCGTCGAGCGGATCCCGTACACCGAGACGCGGATCTACGTGAAGACGATCACCGCGTATCGGCACATCTACCGGCGGCTCTGGGGGCTCGATGTCGGTCCGGTTGACGCTCCTCCAGCCGACCGGTAGCATGGCCGTGGCCCCGCTCGTCGGGAGGGGGCCGAAGGTTCCTACCCCCAGCAGGAGGACGTTCGATGTCCAGAGGCAAGGTCAAGTGGTTCCACGACGCCAAGGGATACGGCTTCATCGAGGACGAGAACGGAAAGGACGTTTTCGTCCACTATTCCGCGATCGCGTCGGAGGGCTACAAGTCCCTCGCCGAAGGGCAGGAAGTGGAATTCGAGATCATGGATGGCGACAAGGGTCCCCGTGCCGCCAACGTGACGAAGGTCTGACGGGCCGCTCCGCGACCCCGCGGAGAACCCCGCGCGCGGCGCCCCGGCGATCAGGACCCGGGGCGCCGCTTCTCGTTTCCCCCCCTCCGACGAGCCGCACGTGAGCGAAGCGAGCGAGACCGGACGTGCCCCCGACGCCGCCGACGGGCGTCCGACCCTGTACCTGCTCGACGGGCACGCCCTCATCTACCGGGCGTTCTTCGCGATGATCAGCCGCCCTCTCACGACCTCGAAGGGGGAGAACACCTCCGCCCCGTTCGGGCTCGCGCGCTTCCTGATCCGGATCCTCGACGAGCAGCGCCCCGATTACGTGGGCCTCGTGCTCGACGCGGGCGACAGCTACCGGACCGAGCTCTACGAGGACTACAAGGCCACGCGGGAGAAGATGCCGGACGAGCTCGCGGCCTCGATGGACCGGTGCCGCGAAGTCGTGGAGGCGTTCCGGGTCCCGGTGATCGAGGTGGAGGGCTGGGAGGCCGACGACGTGATCGGGACGCTGGCCCGCCAGGCCTCGGCGGAGGGCCTCCACACCGTGATCGTGTCGGGGGACAAGGACTTCTACCAGTTGATCGATGAGGACATCCACCTCCTCAACCCCGGGCGGGGCGGCGCCGGGGCCGTGGAGGAGAAGGAGGTCACGCCGGCGAACGCGTCGGAGCGGCTCGGCGTGCCGCCGTCGCAGGTCGTGGACTACCTGGCCCTGATCGGCGACAGCTCCGACAACGTGCCCGGCGTGCGGGGGATCGGTCCGAAGACGGCGCCGGACCTCCTCGCGCGCTACGGCTCCGTCGAGGCGCTGCTCGACGCCGCGGAGGAGATCGAGGGGACACGGGTTCGGAACGCCCTGCTCGCGCACGGCGACGAGGCGCGCCTCTCGAAGGAGCTGGTCACGATCCGGCTGGACGCCCCGGTCGCGCTCGACCTGGCGGCGCTGCGGCGCGAGCCGCCCGACCGGGCCCGGCTGCGCGAGCTCTTCCTCGCCCTCGAGTTCCACACGCTGGCGCGGGAGTACGCGCCCGAGGAGCCCGAGGCCGACGAAGCGGCGCCCGGACCCGCCGCGGACGAGAGGGTCTACGAGGCGATCACCGCCGCGGAGGAGCTCGCGCCGGTGCTCGAGCGGCTCCGGGAGGCGGGCACGATCGCCGTCGACACCGAGACGACCTCGATCGACCCCGTGCGGGCGAAGCTCGTGGGCGTGTCGCTCGCCGCCGAGCCGGGCCGGGCCTGGTACCTCCCCTTCGGCCACGTGCCGCCGGCGAGCACCCCGGACTCGGAGGGGAACCCGAGCTTCGCGTTCGACGCGGCGGAGGTCCCGAACCTCCCCTCGATCCGGTCGGAGGAGATGGCGCCGCTCCGCGCCCTGCTCGCCGACCCGGCCGTGAGGAAGGTCGGCCACAACATCAAGTACGACATGATCGTGCTGGAGCGGGCCGGCGCCCCGCTCGGCGGCGTCGACTTCGACACCTCGCTCGCCTCCTACTGCCTGGACCCGGGAAAGCGGGCGCACAGCCTCGACGTGCTGGGGCTCGAGCGACTGAAGCGGAAGCTGATCTCCTACTCCGACGTCACGGGCAGCGGCCGCGCGCAGATCCCGTTCGCCGAGGTCCCGCTCGACCGGGCGACCGAGTACGCGGCCGAGGACGCCGACGTCTCGCTGCAGCTGTTCGGGATCCTGCGCGACGACCTCGCGGCGCACGAGATGCTGGACCTCCTGCACGAGGTCGAGATGCCGCTCGTGCCCGTGCTGGCGGCGATGGAGATGCGGGGCGTCCGGATCGACGAGGCGTTCTTCGCACGGCTCGCGGAGAAGTTCGCCGGCGAGCTGCAGCTGCTGGAGGAGGAGATCCACAAGCTGGCGGGCGGCGAGGTGAACCTCCGCTCCGTCCCCCAGCTGCGGGAGCTGCTGTTCGAGACGCTCGAGCTCCCCGTGGTGAAGAAGACGAAGACGGGGCCCTCGACCGACGAATCGGTGCTCAGCGAGCTCGCGGAGGACGGGCACCAGGTGCCCCGGCTCATCCTCGAGTACCGCGAGCTCGACAAGCTCGACTCCACCTACGTCCGCAAGCTCCCCGCGATGGTGAATCCGGAGACGGGGCGGATCCACACGAGCTTCAACCAGACGGTGGCGGCCACGGGGCGACTCTCCTCCTCCGACCCGAACCTGCAGAACATCCCGATCCGCACCCCGCTCGGGCGCGAGATCCGGAAGGGGTTCGTCCCGGCCGACGGACACCGCTTCGTCTCGGCGGACTACTCGCAGATCGAGCTGCGCGTGCTCGCCCACCTCTCGGGCGACCCGGCGTTCGTGGAGGCGTTCCGGTCCGGCGGCGACATCCACCGGGAGACGGCGGCGCGGATCTTCGGCGTGCCCGCGGCGAAGGTCACGCCCGCGATGCGGGACCGGGCGAAGACGATCAACTTCGGGACGATCTACGGGCAGGGGCCCGTGTCGCTCTCGCGGCAGCTCGGGATCTCCCGCGGCGAGGCGGAGGACTTCATCGAGGGCTACTTCGAGCGGTTCGCCGGCGTCCGCGACTACCTGGAGGAGATGAAGGAGACGGCGCGCGAGAAGGGGTACGTCGAGACCCTGCTCGGCCGCCGCCGCTACATCCCCGAGATCCGCTCCCGGAACCCCGGCGTCCGCGGGTTCGGCGAGCGCACCGCCACGAACTCGCCGATCCAGGGCACGGCCGCCGACCTCATCAAGCTCGCGATGATCCGGCTGCACGAACGGTTCGGGAACGGGCCCGCCCGGATGCTGCTCCAGGTTCACGACGAGCTCCTGTTCGAGGTGCCCGAGGACCGGGTCGAGGAGGCGTCGGAGGTCGTGCGGGAGGAGATGGAGGGAGCGATCGAGCTGTCGGTGCCGCTCCGGGTGGACCTCGGGAGCGGCGACTCCTGGTACGCCAGCAAGGGCGGCTGATCAGCCCTCGATCCGGAGTCCTGCCATCCGCAGCCCGTCGAGGAACTCCTCGCGCACGTCGGCCGACGCGACGGACCGGGGCAGGAGCTCGCGCACGCGCCGCTCGAAGTCCGGTTTGAGGCGCCGCAGCTCCCGGATCGAGGCCTCCGCCTCCGCGCCGCGGCCGAGCTTCCCGAGCGCCGCCGCCCGGAGCGCCGGGTCCCAGAACGCGACCTGGTGCCCGACCTGGTCGCCCTCCC
>Ga0316577_10000640_pt1 | contig 14560 bp, 13 predicted proteins | sample S5NA_FD_203073 | JGI IMG/M metagenome (GOLD analysis project Ga0316577, IMG submission 203073) | Rhizosphere microbial communities from salt marsh grasses in Alabama, United States - S5-7_050615r2r1 | ecosystem: Host-associated > Plants > Roots > Rhizosphere | place: USA: Alabama | collected... | reverse complement strand
GCGGCGGGCCCGGTCAAAGTCGCTACCACCGCGCCGGGTGCGGACGTAGCGCAAGGCCAGTGCGCCGTCCATATGATAGACTCCCGGCTCGAGGATCATCTCTTCCTGTTCGGAGGAGGTGGGCGGCCGATACTGGAGGTTGACCGGGCAGGCAACCGTCATTTCCACGCCACCCAATTCATCGACCACCCGGGCAAAGCCCTGGAAATCCACGCGAGCCCAGTGGTCGATGGGGATACCGAGATTCACGCGGATGGTCTCGGCCAACAGCCCCGGGCCCCCGCCCGGATAGCCGGTGCGATGTCCATGCTTGTGGGCTATGTTGATGCGGCTCCAGCCATAGGTCGGGATATAGACCCACAGATCGCGCGGAATAGACAAGAGAGAGACCTGTTTGGTATTCTTGTTAATCACGGCGATGATAATCACGTCCGTGTTCTGAGCCCCGAGGTTGTTGGCAGAATCGACGCCGATGAGCAGGAGGTGCATGAACTTGCCGGTATAGCTGGGGGTGGGCATCGGCGTGGGGCTGAACATGGGCGTGGGCGTGAGCGTTGGAGTCAGGGTGGGCGAGAGGGTCTCGGTAGGCGTGATCGTGGGCCCCGGGGGCGTGGGGGTGTGGCTCGGAGTGGCTGTGGCGGACGGGGTGAAGGTCGGTGTGGTCGTGCTGGTGTTGGTCGCGGTCGCCGTGTTCGTGCTCGTGGCGGTGGTGGAGGGTGTGACAGAGGGTGAAGGACTGGGCGTCATTGTCCTGGGCGCCGCAGCGACCAAGGTCGGGAGGGCGGTCCAGGTTGGAGCCAGGGTGGGCGCGGCGGTTGTCGACACAGCGGCTACGGCGGAGGTCGGTGCTGTGGCGGTCGTGCAACCGCTCAGGATGCAAAGCACGATGAGCAGTAACAAGAATGTAGCCAAAGCTGGCTGTCTGGACTGTACTTTTCTTCGGTGTATTGGCAATCTTTCCGTTCTCATTTTCCCACACAGAATCTGCTAAAGATCAGTTCCACGAGATCCTCGCCGGCGGTCTGGCCCGTGATCTCGCCCAGGGCATTGACGGCGGCAGTCAGATCGATGGCGACGAGATCGGCCAGCAGCCCCTCTCGATGGGCAGAAAGGGCCACCTGGGCGTGGTCCAGGGCCCGGGCCAGCGCCTCCTTATGGCGTGGGCTTGTCACCGCTGGCGGTTCCGCTGCTGCGACCTGCCCAGAGAATACGGTATCTACAATGGTCTGCTCCAGGTCCTGGATCCCCGTGCCCGTCAGGGCGGACACGTGGACGGCCGGGGCATTCAGGATCGAGGCAACATCCCGGTGTACGGCATCGGTGAGGTCAATCTTGTTCAGGACGACCACAGAAGGCTTGCCGTCCATGATGCTGGCGATGGCCCGATCGGCCTCCGTGGGTGGCTGGCTGGCATCCAGAACGAGAAGCGCCAGGTCAGACTGGCTCAACGCGGCGCGGCTGCGCTCAATGCCCAGGCGCTCGATGACGTCCTCTGATTTGTCGGTGATCCCGGCCGTATCCACGAGGACCACCGGGATGCCCTGGAGGTTCACCGTCTCTTCGAGCGTATCGCGGGTAGTGCCGGGGATGCTGGTGACGATGGCGCGGCTGGTGCGCAGCAAGCGGTTCAGCAGGCTCGACTTGCCGACATTGGGCCGGCCAACGATGGCGGCCCGAATGCCCTGGCGGTAGATGATGCCCCGCTCGGCCTCCTCCAGCAGGCATGAGAGATGGGCCACAGCCTGTTCCATGTCGGCGCCAATGCCGCGCTCGGGGATCTCGTCCTCGGCAAAGTCCAGGCTGGCCTCCAGGTAGACCAGGGCTTCCATGAGGCTGGCCCTCACCGCGCGAACCTGGTCGGATAGGCTGCCGGCCAATTGGCCGATGGCCGCCTGGAGAGAGACCTCGGTCCTGGCCTGGACGACGTCGAGCACTGCTTCGGCTTGGGCCAGGTCGAGGCGGCCGTTCAGAAACGCGCGCGCTGTGAACTCGCCTGGCTCGGCGAGGCGGGCGCCCTGGCGGAGGCACAGCGACAGGATGCCCCGCAAGGCGACGATGCCGCCATGGCCCTGGATCTCGACGATATCCTGCCGGGTATAGGTTTTGGGCGCCGGCATGTGGACGGCCAGCACCTCATCGATCGCCTGCCGGCTTGCCGGGTCAATGATGTGGCCATAGTGCAACACCCGCGGCTCCAGCTCAGTCTGGGATGGATCGGCACCCAGCGCAAATATGCGGTCGAGGATCGCACGGGCCTCGGGGCCGGTCAAGCGCACGATGCCGATGCCGCCCTCGCCGATGGGCGTCGATATTGCCGCGATGGTGTCGTCCAGGCTATACATGTCCTGTTAGCCCGCCCATTCCTCACGCAATACACTCATCCACAGCAGGTCCTGATACTGCCCGTTTCGGAACTCGGCCTGGCGCCAGTGCCCTTCGTGGTTGAAACCCAGCTTTTCGTAGAGATGGACGGCCCGCTCGTTCCGGGCAAACACGCGCAAGTAGATGCGGTTGAGGTTTAGCTGTTCGAAGCCAAAACGCAGCAGGGCTTGCAGGACGTCAAACCCCAGTCCTTGGTCCCACAGCTCGGGCAGGCCGATGAAGAGGCCCACTTCGGCACTGGCGTTGCGGCCGTCTATCTTGCTGAACCCGGCCCCGCCCACGTGCTGGCCATCCAGTTCCACGGCAAAGTTGCAGGTCCTGGGGTCCTGGAGCATCTCCTCGTACCACGCTTCCTCCTCGGCCAGGGAGAGCGGCCGGTAGCGCCCGAAATACTCCAGCACGACTGGGTCGTTGAACCACTCTACATAGTTCGGCAGATCCTGCCGCTCAATGGCTCGAAGTACGATACGCTTGCCCCGGATCATGGGATCCTCCGTTCAGTATCCGTCACCCGGCCCTGTACGGCGGGGTTGGCTGGGCGGATGGTGCCAGCCGCAGGCCATGGGCAAAGGGAGAGGCCAAGGCCATGGCTAAGTCGTCCCCCTCGCGGACCAGGTAGGTAAGGATGCCGCTGATGGACAGCTCGTTGACCAGATCCTCGTTGGTCCGGGGATGGCCGAAGCTGTGTGACTCGAGGAGCACGGCGACGACGTTGATGCCCCGGCGACTCAGGTCCCGCGCAGCCGAGATCCAGTACTCCTGATCTGTCGGGGTGATGACGACAGCCGTTGTGTTCCGGCTCAGGTGTGCACCCTCGGCCGCCACAATCTCGCTGATGGGAATGCGGCCTTCGGCCTGGATTACCGACAGCGTCTCGAGGATCTTGGCTAGCTGCCGTTCTCCGCGGTCAGCAGGCAACACCTGCCGCTGCTGGCTGTAAGCGATAAAGCCGACGCCACGATCCTGTTCGACAAAGTGACGGGTGAGGGACGCGGCGATGGCGATGCCGTATTCAGTGGTCGACGGCGGCAGGAAGAAGTCCGGGCCTGTTTCCCACGGGAGCCGGGGCTGAGCTAAGCCCGGGTGGCCTGCCCAAGAGAGCTCTGCCTGGGCGCCCCGTTCCAGATCCAGGAACAACCAGACGTCGGCGGTCGGATCTAACTCGAACTCTTTGGAGATCAGCCGGCCGGTCCTAGCGCTGGACGGCCAGTGAATGCGGTTGAAGCTGTCGCCGGGTGCATATTCGCGTACGCCCGACACGTTTGTCGTCACGTAGGGTGTGCGCCGCCGCATGGTATCCCCGCCGGGCAGCACCCCGATCAGGGGCGCAAAGGAGACCAGGTCGACCGTAGGTGGATAGACGATGAGGGTGGATGTGCGGGGTTCCTCCAGGCTACGGGTCCGCTGAAAGAGGCCGAAAGGATCGCCACTGGTGATGGTCAGGGGACCCAGCCTGAAGCGCCCGCGCTGCACACAGCGGGTCTGTAGCGTCCAGGCATAGCTCTTGCGCGCGCCAAGGGGGCTGATCACCCGGCTGACATGGTGATTGGGCAACGTCGAGCTGTCCCGGACTTCCAGCCAAAGCTTGGGCAGGATGCTCCTGTTGCGGACCACCAGGCGCTCCTCGGCCATTCTGCCGACCTGGGAGCGCGATGTCCGGGTATGCCGTTCGACATCGACCCATTGTACACCGGTCCAGGCCCAGGCGAAGGAGAAGATCAGGAGCGCGCTGAGGAGGTACCAGAGGTTGTAGAGAAGTTCGCGTCCCGTGCCGATGGCACCTAAACCAATTGCTACCCAAACCAAAAAGACAATACGGCTACGCGTCAAGGCAAACCTACCTCTATCGGCCTCCAACCCAATCGCGAATCCTCGCGTTGGGACAACTCGGGCCCAAGTTGCAGGAACGTGCCTGGGCAAGACCGTCGGTGTTTGGCCCGATCTTACCAGCAACCCCGCTGCGGAGAGCGGGGTTGTACATGATCACTATCGGGCAGGCGCTATTTCTTGGGAACGACCGTCACCTTGCGGCGTTCGCCCTCGCCGATGCTCTGTGTCGTGACCTTGGGATTCTTCCGCAGGGCGATGTGTACCAGCCGGCGCTCATAGGCCGGCATAGGCTCCAAAGCCTGGATGCGGCCGGTGCGCACCGCCTGCTCTGCCATACGATTGGCCAGACTCTCCAAGGACCTGCGCCTGCGGATCAGGTAGTTCTCCACGTCGACGACGAGGTTTGTCCAGTGCTTGAGCCGATGGCTGACCATGAGGCGCACGAGATATTGCAGGGCCCGCAAAGTCTCACCGCGCCGCCCAATCAAGATCCCGAGGTCCTCTCCCGTGATATTCAGCACAACCGGCGGTTCCTCATCCTCATCGGCCAATTCGGATCCCAGCTGAGTTTCCACTGTAGCCCGGATGCCCATAAGGCGCAGGACTTCGCTGAGGACCTCAAGCCCCACCGCCTCCGCCGTGGGTTCTTCGCCTTCCACCTCAGGCTCTGCGGCTGGGGCTGGGGTTGGGCTAGGGCTAGGGCTGGGTGCCTCTTGTTTCGGCGGTTCAGCAGGCGCACGCTTGACCGGTTCAGGTTTGGGCGGCGCTTTGACCAGAAGCCGTACCCGCGCGTTCTCCGCCCCAAAGCCCAACACGCCCCGGCTGCCCTCGGTAATGATTTCGACATCAACCTCGTTGCGCCGGACGCCCAACATCTGGAGACCATTGCGAATGGCCTCGTCGACGGTCTTACCGCTTGCGACGACGTTTCTTCTTTCGTTTCTTTGATCCACTTTGTGATCCCTTCCCGCTCCCGGCGCTGGTGGCCTGCGAAGACGCAGTACCCGTCTTCTGCGATGCCGCTCCCTTGGACCCGCCTCCGCCACCAAGGAGGCTAGATAGGCTCATGCCCTTCCAGAACATCAATCCTTCCCAGCCGGAGATGAATCCCTGGGTGACGATGCCGATAACGTTCGAGACGATGAAGTAGAAGGAAAGCCCGGTGGAGAAACTCAGGCTAAAGAAGCCCATCATCAGCGGCATCATCAACGTCATGCTCTGGTTCATGGAGGCTGCCTGCCCGTCTCCCCCGCTGCTCGACACCGTCGTCATCTTGGTCTGCAGCCATGATGTGAAGGCAACCAAGATGGGCAAGGCGTAGGTCAGCCCGCCGAGCTGCTGTGGTGTGAGGCTGAGATCCATGCCCAAGAAGTAGCGATTCAGCGGGATCTGGGCCGAGATGCTCTCCATGAAGGGGTAGATATTCTGGGACAGGTTCAAGAGCTGCAGCGGCTGGTGGCCGAGAGCTTGGATAATAGACTGGTATAGGCCGATCCAGATAGGAAACTGGATCACCATAGGGAGGCATCCGCCCATGGGGTTCACGCCTGCCTCCCGGTAGAGCTTCATCTGTTCTTGAGCGAGCTTTTCCTTGTCCTTGGCGTACTTTTTCTGCAGCTCCTGCAGCTTTGGCTGGATCTCCTGCATTTTCTTGGCTGAGCGCTGCTGCGGGAGCATCAGTGGCGTCATGATGGCCCGTACGATCACCGTAAAGATGGTAATCGCCAGCCAGAACTGTCCACCCAGGACTGTGTAAAGCCCTAGCAATGCATTGAGCATGGGCCGCAGGATGAGTACGGTCCATATGTCAGTAATACCCAACGAAACCTCCTAAGGTCCGACCAATCAGCCTATCTGCCCGTCTCGGCGAGAGTAGCGTCGAGGCTCATGGTTGACGAATCAGCCGCCGGTCTGGCTACTCGCTCTGCGGCGGCGAGAACGACCACTGCAGACCCCCATCCTCCGCATCCAGGACCTGCACCTGGCCGTCCATCAATACAACATAGACCCAGCCGTTGGAGACAGCCGGCGTGGTATAGATCCCGGACTGGGGAGTGCCACTGGGCCAGGACCACTGCATCTGAGCATTTTCCACAGCAATGACCCGGCCTGAACTGGCTGCAACGACGATGTAGCCGCCGGCCTCGACGGGGCTAGCCCGGAGTTGCTCGTCGGTGCCACCGAGTTCGGAGCTATCATAAGGATAGGGCGGAACGACGCTGCCATCCGAAGGATCCAGAGCATAGAGCTGGCCGTCCAATGACGTCACATAGATCTGATCGTTGGCCAATAGGGCCTCGGACCAGATCCAATTGCCCGCTTTGAAGTCAAAGCCTTCGATCTGCTCGCCCGAGTCGGCGCGGAGCGCATAGAGCCGCCCGTCAAAGGCGCCCACATACAGGGTCTGTCCTGTAGTATCCAGCACTGGCTGGGCGGCTACGGCCCCGCCGACCTCGGTTCGCCACAGTTCGTCACCGCTCTCGGCGTCGAGGGCATAGACAAAGTGATCCATGCAGGCCACATACAGCCGTCCACCAGACACCAGCGGTGAGCCCCAAATCGCTTCTTCGGCCTGGAAGGGCCAGCCATTCTTTACCCTCTGGCCTTCCACATCGACGGCATAGACCTTGCCCGCGGAATCGCCAAAGTAGACGACGCCATCGGCATAGGCCGGTGCCGCGAGTATCAGATCTTCGGCAGGTACGCTCCACCTCTCCTGTCCGGTCTCTGGGTCGAAGGCGTACATCCCGGCCGTCCCGCTTTGGGCCTCGGCATAGCCGACAAAGGCCAAGTCTCCGCCAAGCTCGACAGGGCTCCAATAGGGCAACCCGGCCTGCTCGCCCGAGGGCGCGAACGTGGCCAGCTGATCACCGCTTTCGGCATCCAGGATATAGACTTGCTGCGGCGCGCCAGTGATTACATAGACCCTGCCGCCGCCGACCGTGAGCCCGGGCCAGTTCTGGGCCACCGGCTGGGCCCCACAGGCAGACAGCAATGCCACAACTAGAAGGAGCAGCAGTCCTGCTCCGATTCTTCGACCACGCCTAGTCAAATTTGAGCCTCCTCGCAATCCCGCCGCTAAGCGTCAAGGTACGGGGTCGTATCCCCCTGGGTTGAAGGGATGGCAACGGGACACCCGCTTGACAGCCAGCCATCCGCCCTTGACCGCCCCATATTTCTGGACGGCCTCGTAACCATAGTGGGAGCAGGACGGGGTAAAACGGCAGGAGGGAGGCAATAGTTTTGAAAATGTCATTTGGTACAGGCGTATCAAGCCCATAAGTATGTACTTCACGATACCTCACCCATTAAGCTCGCCCGACGTAACAACAGGCCGATGGTCGCATCGACCTGCTGAAAACTTGCCTTCACGATCGGACGCCGAGCGATCAAAACTATGTCCCAACCCTCGACTATCTGTCCCTCTTGAAGCCTTCTCCTCACTGCTTCCCGCATCCGGCGCTTGATTCGGTTCCGCACAACAGCCTTGCCGATCCTCTTGCCGACGGCAAAGCCAAAGCGGGTATACCCTAAACCGTTGGGTAAGAACGATACTACGATAAGCGGCTGGGCCAGGGTTCGGCCCTCGCGCCGGAGGCGCTGAAAATCAGCGTTTTCTCGCAGACGACGTCGTTTTTCCATGACGGCACTGGCCTGTGGTCACAGACCACAAACCAGGCGTTGGTTAATCATACACTCAGCTTGTGGCGACCCTTCTGTCGCCTGTTCTTGAGGACCTTGCGTCCCCCTTTTGTTTTCATCCGAGCCCGGAAACCGTGTCGGCGTTTGCGTCGCCGCACCTTGGGCTGCCACGTTCGCTTCGGCATGGTAACACCTCATCCCTGTCAAAGTCAGTTTCACAGCACTCAATTATACCGTCTTTTTGGCACGCCTGCAAGTTTGCAGTGCCCCATCGAACGGACGCGTCAAAATTGTCAGCGAGACACCTCCTCGCGAAAGACTGGGGCCAGCATCTGGTCGACCGGCGCATAGCGGTCCGTGAGGGTCACCAACCGTCCCTCGGATAGAATGCTGTCCACCTGGTCGGAGCTCAGGATCCGTTCGGCCAAGAGAGGGAAGCCATCCCCGGCATCGATTTGTTCGAGGGCAGCCAGGTCCAATGGTGCATTGGAGGCAATAAGTACAAAGGTGCTGCGCGGCGCCTCGCGCCAGGACTCGATGGTCGGGGCGACATAGACGTGGGGGAAGGTCTCTCCCAGCGTATGGATATAGGCCCGCAAAAAGTCGCCCCGTGGACCATCGATGATGTTGACAAAGTATAGGCCGTCCTCCGTCAGCCAGGCACGGACCCGATCATTGAACCCCTTGGTGGTCAAGTGGTACGGCACGGAAAAATCATTAAAGGCATCGCCCATGACGAGGTCGTAGGCCTGGGTCGGTTCGCCTTCCAGGAAGAGGCGAGCGTCCTGATTGTATGTCACCACGCTCGTGTCCCGGCTCAGGCCCAGGAGTTGGTGGGCCACCTCTGTCACGCCGGGGTCGATTTCGACGACGTGGATATCGCTCCCGGGATAGACGGCCTCCATGTAGCGCGGAAAGGTATACCCACCGCCTCCAATGAAGAGGGCTGACAGGTGATCGTCCGACTCGGCGCGATAGGCGGTCAGTTCGGCATAGATCTGCTCATAACCATAGACCAACCATGTCGGGTCGTCCAGCGAGGTGTAGCTGTGGACCAGCCGGTCGAGGGTCAATACACGGACCGGTTCGCCATTGCGCTCTTCCTCGTAGACCTTGATGCAGAAATAGTCGGTCTCGCGCGTGCATGGGCCCTGAAGCCAACCTTCAGCCGTGGCGAGCCCCGTGCCACCCGCCAGGAGCAGGGCGCCCAGTGCCAGCAGCACCCAGCGTCCACGGGCCAAGAAGAGCAAACCCATCGACAGGAGCACCACGGCCACGCTCCAGACAATGACGTGGGTCCCGAACCACGAGATCAGGAAGAAGCCGGTGGCAAACGTGCCCACAATGCTACCGACGCTGCCGGCGGCATAGATGCGACCTATGGTCCTGCCGGTTCTGGCCAGGTCGCGTACGGCCAGCTTGGCGACAATGGGCGAGATGGTCCCCAAGATGACGCACGGCACGAGGAATAGTGTGGCGGTGAGGACCAGGATCTCGACCACGATGGGCCAGTCGCCCGGCAGCCGGCCCCCCAGGGCATCGACGGCCAGAATGCCAAAGGAGGCAAGGCCGGCCAGGAGCAGGATGCCGCCCAAGAGGCGGAGCGAGGCGAAACGATCTGCGAGCCAGCCCCCGAGGTAGTTGCCCACGGTGATGCCGGCCAGGACCACGCCGATGACGCTGGTCCAGGTGTAGAGCGAGACACCGACATAAGGAGCGATGATGCGTCCGGCTACCAGTTCCAGGATCATGATGCAGCCGCTCGAGAGAAAGACAATCAGGTCGGGCTGCCACAGCCTGGAGCGCTGGAAAGCTCCCGGCTCAGTACCTGCCGGAGTCGCTGCCATCGGCTCGGGGCTATAGTCCGGGCCATCCTCGTGGCGATCGTCCGTGATTCCCATCCAACCTCCCTACTCGCAGTCTGGGCCCCATTGTACCGTCACGCCGCCGATCGGTCAACTGGGGGCAGATCACCCACGGCCGACTCAACCCACCAGCCTGCACAAGAGAGAGCGTTCAACGCCGACGATTCCCTTCCCAAAAAGGCAAAAGACGATAGATTATTGCGGTTTTGTATCGATACAAAACGAAAATTGCATTTTGTGATGTTTGTGGTATAATATGACTTGTTCCTATGGGCCTTACACGGCGCGATAAGCTCAGGAGGTGATGGCGATGGTCGAGCGAGGATTCAGCTTTCGGAAACGAGGCGTCGACGCGGAAGCAAAGGATCTACCTACATCGAGCGTCTCCGAACATTCTGAGGATGCCGTCGAGGCCCAGGGATCCCCGGAGACCGATGCCGAGGCCGGCGAGGCACAGGTGGAGGATGCCCTCCTCAATGAAGCGCTCGACGGTGGCCCTGCACCGACACGGGGCAGCGATACAAGATCTGCCGGAGAAGTGGCCCCAACAGACAGCAAGAGCCCGGAGGTTGTCATGGACGGAAATGAGTTTGAGAGAGAAGTCACGATTTATGAACCTCCCCCTCGCGAGGTCGATGACCTGGTCACGGGTGTACTGCCCTCGAGGCCGATCCGTGCCGTCTTGAATGTGCGCCTGGAGCCGTCTTCGATGATGGACGTCCAGGAGCCGGATCAGAAGGTGAATCCGTTGGAGCTACCGGACCGGGACCTCACGGAGGCAGAGAAGCAAGCGATCCTGACCCGCCTGGGGGAAGAGCGCATGCAAGAGTTGGAGAAGGAGGTCGAGGAGGCGTACGAGGAAATCCGGCGCAGGGTCGCCTCTAACGAAGCCGTCTCCACCGAAGCCTACAACATGCTGCTCAAAGCCCAGGACATCCTATTGCGCCGGGATGCCTCCAAGCTTGCTCAGGCCGAGTATTATCTGGAACTGGTACAGGCCCGGCTGGAACGCGTTTCGGCCAGTGAGCAGGCTGCACAGAAGTACCAGTGGCCTCTTTTCGTCTGGGGGTTCCTGTGGAGTGCCTCTTTCCTGGTTACGCTGATCCTCATGGGCCAGGACTGGTTCCAGAGGGCGCTGGGTGCTTCCGGCGAGAGCGCCGTGCTCCTGGACACCCAGACCTTCTTGGCCTCGATGCTGTGGGGAGGCATCGGCGGTGCGGTGGCGGTGTTGTATAGCCTCTTCAAGCACGTCGGGGAGCGCGACTTTGACAGCCAGTACGTTTTGTCCTATGTGGGCAAGCCGTTCCTGGGCCTGGTCGTGGGTGGCACTGTCTACATGGTATTTAACTTGGTGATCCGGGCCCTGGGGATCTTTCCCTCTGGCATACCAGATGTCGAGGGGAACGTCGTGCCAACCGTAGCTCCCGGCGTGGTCTACCTGGTCGCCTGGGCCTCTGGGTTCAAGGAGGACCGCATCCTGGAGCTGGTTGACGCGATGATGAAGCGGATCTTTTCCAGCCTGGGCAGCGGGGACTCGGCCCAGCAAACGGACACAGCGTCGACCAGAGACTAGGTCCGGCCTCAGCGCTACCCTGACCGGCTGCTAGTCCGCCGGCTGGGATCGCTCTGCCACAGTTGCCCCGTCGTGTACTCGGCGGGGCATTTCTATGCCGGGCGGAGGCATGCGGGAAGTATGCCGTCTTGACAAAAGTCTGTGCTGGGGCTATCCTAGCCTGGGAGGCGATGATGGGAGAACAGCTCGGACAGGATCCTCAGATCCTTCGAGAACAGGAATACGCCGACGATGGGCATCTCGATGTGCGCCGCCGCACCCACCAGCTCTACACGGTCGATCCGGTCGATTTTGGACAGTGGACGCTGGAACGGCTTGTCTGGCAGGGCGACGAGCGGGTGCTTGACGTCGGCTGTGGCCCCGGTGACCTGTTGCGTGAGATGGCACGCCAGCATCAGGGCTGGGGCGCCCTGATCGGCCTGGACTTTTCAGCGGGCATGATTGCCAAGGCCAGTGGCCTGGCCAGGGACCTGCCAGTGCGTTTCTTCGTCGGTGACGCCCAGAGCTTATCCTTCCCCGACGCCAGCTTTGAGGTCGTGCTGGCGCGCCATATGCTCTACCATGTGCCCGACATTGGGCAGGCGGTCGCCGAAGCGGCTCGGGTGCTTGGACCTAGTGGGCGCTTCCTGACGGTCACCAATAGCGCGCACACAATGGCCGATTACACGGCCTTCCGCCGCAGTGCTGCTGCCCATCTGCCTGGTGTGGTCGAGCCAGAGTTGGCTTCGGGGCGCTTCTCCCTGGAGAACGCGCCCGCCTGGCTTGAACCCCATTTCCGAGAGATCGAGACCCACATCCTGCGGGGCACGTTGCGCTTTCCGTCGGCCCAGCCCTTCGTGGACTATTTCGCCAGTGCCCGGGCGATGTCCATGCAGCCGGGTCATTCCGAGGCAGAGTGGCAGGCCGTCTTGGAGTATGTGTCTGCCCAGGTGGAGGCCGTCATCGCGCGCCAGGGGCATTTTGACGTCGGCAAGGTAACCGGTGCCGTGGTAGGCGTCAAGAAGGGCTGACCCGTGACGGGACGCGCAAGCGAGCCACGATCGAGGGCTTTCTGGGGGCCGGTGCTCCTGGGCCTGATCTTGCTTGCGGGGGCGGCCCTGCGACTCTATGGCCTGAACTGGGACGAGGGCCACTGGCTGCAGCCGGACGAGCGCCAGATCTATTTCATTGCCCTGGACCTCGGCTGGCCCACCAGCCTGGCCGAGGCGCTCAGTCCTGAGAGTCCGCTCAACCCCGGATTCTTTGCCTACGGCTCATTGCCCATCTACCTGGTGCGACTGGCTGCTGTTCTGCTGGCTCCCGTATGGCCTGCCGTCCGCGATTCAGATAACCTGCATTTGGTCGGGCGCCTGTTGGCCGTCCTCTTTGACCTGGGCACCGTCTACTTCACCTACCGGCTAGCCCGCCAGCTGGGGAGGCGCCGCCGTGGTCCCCAACGAGATGCGGAAGGTGGCTGGGACGGGTCTGAGCCGGGGCAGCCTGGCGCTGAGGTTGCGCCATGGATCCCTTTGCTCGCCGCAGCAATGGTCAGCCTGGCTGTCTTGCACATCCAACTGGCCCATTTCTACACCGCCGATCCGCTACTTGTCTTCTTTGTGATGCTGACCCTAGGCCTGGCGTTCGACGTGGCCCGCGGTGCGGGGCGTTGGCAGCAGATCGGTCTGGGGGTCAGCTTGGGGCTGGCACTGGCCACCAAGGTCAGCGCTGCGCCCCTGGCCCTGGTGGTCCTGGTTGCCTACTACGACGGCTGGCCCAGGGCCGAGCGGTCATGGAAGCGATGGTCGCATTTGTGGCCAGTCGTGCGGCGGGCGGGCCTGTCCCTGCTGATCGCAGCGGCTGTCTTTTTTGTGATGCAACCATACGCCCTGATCGATTGGTCTACCTTTGTGGGACATACCCTGCGGGAGTCGCAGATCGCCTGGGGCCGCTTCGAGGTGCCCTATACCCTGCAGTATGCAGGGACGTGGCCCTATCTCTACCCAGCATGGCAAGTGGCCCTATGGGGCCTGGCTTTGCCGGTGGGCGTGGCTGCTTGGGCAGGCTTGGCGTCGGTGCTTGTGGGTTGGTTACGGCGGGGTGGCTGGGCAGCAGGGCTCATCCTGGCCTGGATCGGGGCCTACTTTGCGATCACAGGCTTGCTCCATGCCAAGCCGCTGCGCTACATGTTGCCCCTGGTTCCGGTCTTGTGCGTTTTGGCAGGCTATCTGCCCCTGCTGCTCGGCTGGCGACGGGGCGGGCTCGTGGCGGACCGACGTCTGAGGCGTTGGCTCGGAGTGGCTGCCTATGGCGCCTTGGTCGTGTGCTCGCTGGTATATGCCTTCCTCTATGTCCAGATCTATGCGAAACCTCACTCCTGGATCACGGCTTCCGACTGGATTTACCGGCACGTGCCGGCCGGCAGCACGCTGGCTGTGGAGCATTGGGATATGCTGCTGCCATTGCCCTTGGAGCTAGACGGCCGGGCGCGGCGCATCGAAGAGTACGACACGCGGGTGCTGGCCCTCTACGATGAACCGGACAATGGGGAGAAATGGGAGCGGCTGGCCGTGGACCTAGCCGGGAGCGACTATGTCATCATCGCCAGCAGGCGATTATACGGCTCCATTGTAGGTCTGGAGAATCGATATCCGTTGACGAGCCGGTACTACGAGCTGCTTTTGAGGGAGGAACTGGGGTTTGAATTGGCCGGCGAATTCGTGCGCGGCCCGGAGTGGCTCAACCCGCGGGTGCTGCCGCTGCCGCGGGCGACCCCTAGCTTGCTCCAGCCTGACGAGAGTTTTGTCGTCTATGACCACCCGCGGGCGCTGATCTTTCGCAACGCCGGCCGCTTGTCGGCGGAGGAGTTGCTCGGGCGCATAGGTGTATCGCGCGGGTCAAGCCTCGGGCTCAACGCCAGTATCGCAGCCAGGATACAGAATGGGATGGCCTTGCCATGGCAAGGCCATCCCTTTGGGTACTGCGAATCGTTTCCGTCTTGGCGATCTAGTGCGCGTGACCGTGGTCTAGTTCTTCGCTGGTTGCGTCGCGCAAGCTGACGACCTTGACGTCAAAGTGCAAGGTCTCACCAGCCAGCGGATGGTTAAAGTCCAGCAGCACGTTCTCGGACCCTAGTTCTGCCACGACGGCCAGGAAAGGACGCCCAGAGCTGTCGACCAGCTCAAGCCCCATGCCTGGCTCCAGTTCCAGCTCTTGCGGAAAAGCATCACGGGGGAAACGCTGATAGGCCTCAGGATCCACTTCGCCATAGCCTTGTTCAGGCTCGACGACG
>Ga0316577_10000639_pt1 | contig 14562 bp, 13 predicted proteins | sample S5NA_FD_203073 | JGI IMG/M metagenome (GOLD analysis project Ga0316577, IMG submission 203073) | Rhizosphere microbial communities from salt marsh grasses in Alabama, United States - S5-7_050615r2r1 | ecosystem: Host-associated > Plants > Roots > Rhizosphere | place: USA: Alabama | collected... | reverse complement strand
TCCCTTTAGACCTCATTTTGATCGATATCGGCGGCGGCATCAGTGGATCCGCAAGTGTTTCAGAGGTTAAACCTCATGATGTCACCTCCGTCCCCATGAAGGCATTTCTGAAGGGACTTTCCATACCCGGTGCATGGGATACAAAACCGATGTCCGTGGATTTCGGAAGTTTTATGTCGAGTCTAACCCGAACGTTTTCATCTTCCATGGCAACGCCAAAATATGTCGGACAGAATCTTGCGGTTTTATCAAAAGAATATGTCAACATTAACCTGCGACTTGGATATCATTTTAACATGATTGCAGCCTATATCAGTGAAAACTTGAATGACAATTATGCCTATTTTCGATTCCTTGGTGGTGTAACCGATATATCGCGCAGATCACGCAGGGCAAAACTGTTGGCGGAAATTTTGGCAAAGCACAATTTCCGCGTCGATATTCGAGGAGATCTGGTTACTGCCAGAATTAAAAAATTAGAACTTACGCTGATGGAAAAAAAAATGAAAATCCTGGGGTTATTGGTTGCATTTACGCGTCAGCTTGATGTTAAAATGAACCATGAACAGGAAATTGAAAAACTTAAAAACGTCTTCCAAAATCTGAAAAATGATCATATCAAATAAACTATAATTTAAGGGAGGTATCATGGGCGACGAACAAAAAACAAAAATCCTTATTCTGGATGACGAACCGATTGTCCTTAAACGTTTAAAGCCGGCCCTGGAAAAATCAGGATATGACGTCGAGGCCTTTTCCCGAAGTCTGGATGCCTTGAACCGAATTATGGAGCAAAATTTCGATATCGTCATTACCGACCTTAAAATGGAAGGACTCGACGGTATGGAATTTTTAACCCGAGTAAAGGATCGATCTCCCGTAACCGAGGTCATTGTCATTACCGGCTTTGCCACAATGGAGACCGCAAAGGAATCTTTTAAAAAAGGGGTGTTCGACTTTCTGGCAAAGCCCTTTAAATTTGGTGAAATCAAAGAAGTGCTCGCCAAAGCGGAAAGCAAAATTAAAGGAAAAAGATAATTGTTAAATCAAACTGCAATGAGGATTTTTTTTAGTATCCTGATATTCAGTCAAAGGGAGAATAACCATGTTAAGAACGCTGGTTTATCTTGATGCAGATTTGGCATCGAGTATTGCACTCAGGTATGTCTGTCAATTAACGCGAGTTATTGACATGAAGCTGCATACCGTTCATGTGGAGGAGCCGGATCAAGATGGACATGCACCGGGCACAGGATGGGTTCGCCGAACCTGGGAAAGTGCGATGCTAAAAACAGGGGAATTTGAGATTGCACAATTGCTAAAAGCGGAGAAATCTTCATGCCCGATGCTCGGGGCCCCAAAAATGCTTGTCGGAGATCGCGAAAATGAAATTCTTCGTGAAATACAAAGGGAATCTTATGATCTGTTTGTGGAAGGATCACTCCATAGCTTTACCGCCAAAAAGCTATACGATAAAATACATTCCCGCCTTTACAGGCATATTCCCTGCCCGGTCATTATTGTTAAAAACCTGGTCGATTTGGAGAAAATTGCGCTGATTGTAAGAGATGACATAGAGTCTAAAAAACTTGTTACCATGTTTTTGAAAATTTTTAGCGGCGCGAAGCTCAACCTCGACCTGATTTATTGTGAATTTCAGGAACCAGGAAAACTGTCCTTTAAAGATAAAGTAGACAATAATGAAACAATTAGCGCCGTTGAGGAAATTTTAATGGTAAACAATTGGCACCCTGAGAATTGTCGGACGATTCAAGGTTCACCGGAAGAAATCGGTGACGTGCTTCGGGACTATGGGCTGGTGGCGTCGCCATTCCATCACTCCATAAGCAAGAAAAGTAGCTGGTTTCAATTGTTGAGTCATATTCCGTCTCCGATTCTTATTTTCTGGCAATGAATAAATGAATAAACATCAAAAGAGGTTATTATGAGAATTCTTGTAGCGGTAGATCAACATCCTTACAGTGCCCATGTTGTCAAAGATGTGGCCAAACTGGCCGGGAACACCTGGGCGGACGTCACCTTGCTTGGAGTAGGAGCTAAAGCAACGGATATCGGCCGGTCATCGAACCGCGCTGGAATAAAACACCCTCTCACCAAAAAGTTGAGGAATTATCGCCGAACCTTTCTTGACCATTTTGAAAAAGAAGAGTCGCCTTATGAAAAAAGGTCGTGTAACTATGAATTTGTCGAGGTTAAAAGGGGAATATGGGAAGAGTTGTATATCTGTCGAGGAGACAGGAAAGATTTAAAGATAGTGTTAAGGTCCGGCAATCCGGTCAAAGAAATATTGGCCCAATCCCAGGAAGATGAAAGTGATTTGGTTGCCATGGGATGTTATAAAAAGGGGGATTGCCAGTGGGAAGGCGCGGTTAATCTTCCCCAAAAAGTCGCCAATAATGCAACATGTTCGGTTCTCGTTGTAAAAGAAGAAAAACAAATCCGCAAAATCGTATGCTGTCTGGACCAGCAGAATATCAGCCAAAAATCGATCGAAATGATCAATCAGATGGTAACATTGTATCAAACCGAATTGGAGATTGTCGGTCTAACAGATGGAACAGCGTTGAAACCCATGGTTGAAAAAAATTTAGACGCTATCTTGAAATATTATAACGCCCGGCAAATCAAGGCGTTGATTAAACTGGTGGACGCCGGTTCACTGGCATCATTCATATCACAAGAAGCCAGGCGGTCTATGATGGCGTTGTGGATGGGGGAACACTCCTTACTGTCCAAAATGTTCCCCCGGAGCAAAGTGGACAAGCTTATTCGGGGGAGTGAATCTTCTGTACTTTTACTTAGATAGCCCAGTTCCTCGACAATTTATGGAATGATGAATAGAGGAATTTTTTATGTTCCTGCCAAGAAGTTGGGTGCGCTCGACAAACATCGTTTAATCCCTCTGAGGCGCTTCTTCTCTCATTTCGATTTTGAATTCGTGCATTTTGCAAGCCGTTTTTCTTGCAAAATTGCACGATTTGAATTTCAAAGCCCCCTTACTCTTCTCTACACCCATCTTAACCTGTTGCTATTAAAGCTAATCTTTTAATTGGCATCAAATCTGCTTAATAAAGTTGTTATATACATCTTTTTATTGGATTGGAACAACGGTAAGAATAATGATCGAGAAAAGGCACGAATCCATGCAATCATATGATGAAAAACGTAAAATCTTACTCTTTCATTCTCGTATATGCTTCGATACTTGGCCTTATGGAAATTTGACCTTGGTGAATAGCCCCGCAACTTGTCTTCACAAAGCAACGGAAAACACTTATGATCTCATTACGATTTTTCACGAGTATCGGTCTTTGAAAGAACGTGATTCCCTAGTTGAATTATGCTCCATGCTGAAAAGAAACAGTCATACCCTTCATATCCCTCTTCTTTCGCTTCTTCCCTCAAGGCACAGGAAATTACTCGAATTTCTACAAAATACGGGGGTGGAATATACCCGGTTTTATGATGCGACCAATCCTAATTGGCAAAATTATATAGAAAGCCTTGTGGCGGAACCCTCTGAAGAATGCAAGATAGACCGGATACTCTCGGGGATATGCCCGCATATAAATTACTTTCCTATCGGCCAAAAAAATCAAGAAATATTGCATTGTGGCGCTTATCGAAACCGGTTGGTCTTGGGCGCTTATCGTTTAAGACATCTTTGTGAAACATCTAACCATAAAATTTGTGAATATTTTAAATGTCCAATATCTTTTTAAATAAAATTAATGCCAAGAATAAATCCTTTCGAATTTCGGAATCGCTTTTTCGTTCTCCCGCACGCAGTATCATTCTTGGATTCACATTGCTCATCTCCATAGGAACAAGTCTTTTGATGCTGCCCACAGCTTCTGCCGGTAAACACCTTGGATTTGTAAATGCACTCTTTACATCAACCTCTGCGGTGTGTGTAACAGGCCTTACAGTTGTCGATACAGGAAACACCTTTAGTCCATTCGGGCAGTTTATCCTTCTGATCCTGATTCAGGCCGGGGGTTTAGGCATTATGACCATGTCAACGCTGTTCCTCATGTTGGTGGGCAAAAGACCCGGTCTTGTCGGACAAATCGTAGTCCAGGATGCCTTCACGCATTCAAGAGAACGAAATATTTTTTCTATTCTTAAGGATGTTGTTCTCTTTACCTGTGTGATCGAGGGGCTGGGGATCGTCCTGATGTTTTTCTGTTTTCTTCCGGGGAATAACACAAAACAAGCGCTGTTTTTATCAATATTTCATTCAATCAGCGCTTTCTGTAATGCAGGATTTTCCGTGTTTTCGGACAGCCTTGTCGGGTATCGAGAAAATTGGGCTTTAAATCTGGTGCTCAGTTTTTTAATTATATCCGGCGGTATCGGCTTTTTAGTATTGTCCGAATTAAAATTAAAGTTTTCCTTTAAACGTCCTTCCTTGTCTCGTCTTAGTCTTCATTCAAAGATAGTGCTGTCAACAACAAGCATTTTACTTGTTTCCGGTACGGTTTTGATTACCGCTATGGAGTGGCACAATACTCTCGCACCGCTCTCAGTCCCGGGCCGGTTTCTGTCTGCTTTTTTTCAGTCTGTTACCGCCAGGACCGCTGGGTTTAATACGTTACCCATAGGGAATATGGCCAACGAAACTCTTTTCTTTCTTATTATACTCATGTTCATTGGTGCATCTCCGGGTTCGTGCGGAGGGGGTATTAAGACTACCAGTCTGGCAACTCTGGTCGTACTTGGGACATCCCGTTTTCGCGGTCATAGGCGCCCCCAGGTGTTTAATCGTACCATCTCAGACGTAAGTGTCGGCAAAACTATCAGTGTAATACTGCTGAGTATGATTGTGGTGTGTGTCGGCATCATGCTCCTTTTAATGACAGAAATTGGGGAGGTGGCTCATTCACAAAGCCGGGGGAAATTTTTAGAATTGCTTTTTGAGGTCGTCAGCGCTTTTGGCACGGTGGGACTTTCCACAGGAATAACCGCAGGACTTTCTGCAATAGGCAAAATAATCCTATCCGGTATCATGTTTGTGGGACGTCTGGGCCCTTTAGTGGTCGGTGTTGCCGTAAGTCGAGATACTGTGTCTCGTTATCACTATGCAGAAGAAACCATTATGGTAGGATGAGAGGATATGAAACAATTCGCGATCATAGGGCTTGGAAATTTTGGTTATTATCTTGCGACCAACCTTTATGAAAAAAGACATACGGTGTTGGCTATCGATAAAAATATCAATCCGGTTCAGGAAATTAAGGACAAAGTGACTCAAGCAGTGGTAGCGGATGCTACTGACATAAGAACTCTGGAGACTCTGGGCATACAACAGATGGACGCCGCTGTTGTATGCATCGGTTCAGTGATTAGTGATTCAATCCTTGCAACCCTTAATCTCAAGGATATCGGTGTTAAACGTGTGTTTGCCAAGGCTGTCACGGAGCCCCATGGAAGGATTCTCCACAAAATCGGAGCATTGGAAGTTATATTTCCGGAAAAGGATCAGGCTATTTCGCTGGCTGAGCGCCTTCATAATCCGAACATCCTGGATTACTTACCTTTTCTCGATGGATACTCTATCGTCGAATTATTATCCCCCCAACGTTTTATTGGGAAGGACTTGAAAGAACTCAATCTCATTAATAAATATGGTGTTCAGGTCTTAGCTATCAAAAAGATCCTTCCAGAACGGCTAAATATGATTCCAAAAGGACAATATGTTTTGAAAGATGGAGACATCCTGATTCTACTCGGACCGAATCATGCACTTGATTTATTACGTAAAAAAGAAAAATAATTATTGGGACCGTTGTATTTCAAACTTTCATAAAAGCGATTTGATGAAAAGTACTCTTTCAAAAAACAAGGAAAATTTAAAAAAACAATGGAACACTCCTTAACAATAAAAACGACTCCGGCCCCGACCCCAAAAGAATTATTATCCGGGTCTTCACCAAAAAAACGGCTCAATCAATGGCTTGCTACCGGAATCTGCGGGAATGATATCAGCTCTTCCTGTCTCTATGTTTCAGCCATCGCTGCGGTTTTTGCCGGTGTTCTGGCTCCGGTGGTACTGTTGTTGGTTGTTTTTCTTCTCTACCTTTACAAAAAGGTTTATACCGAAGTTGTGGAAGCCCTGCCATTGAACGGCGGAACCTACAACTGCCTTCTCAACAGCACATCCAAGTTTGCCGCCGCCTTGTCAGCCTGCATGACCATCCTTTCCTATATTGCAACAGCGGTCATCTCATCCAAAACAGCTGTGGAATACCTGCATACAATATATCCAACATTTAGTGTTATTGAAGGTACTATCTGTGTTCTTGGTTTCTTTGCCATGTTGGCTATTGTCGGGATTACCGAATCCGCAGTGGTCGCATTGACGATCTTTATTTTCCACATGGTTACGCTGGCAGCCTTTTGTGTCCTTGGTTTTGTCCGTATGCCTACTGACTTTCATATTTTCAAAGCGAACCTCGGAACATTGCCAATGGGTGAAGACCTTCTTGTCGCAATCTGCTTGGGTTTTTCTGCGGCATTGCTCGGCATTAGCGGATTTGAAAGTTCGGCCAATTTTGTGGAAGAGCAAGACGTGGGCGTCTTTCGAAAGACCCTTCGTAATATGTTGATTGCCGTGGCTATATTTAACCCCCTGATTTCCGTTCTATCACTAAACCTTTTGCCCCTGGACCAAATTATTTTCCACAAGGATTATCTTCTTTCGGAAATGGCCCATCTCATGGGGGGAAACACCTTCAAGATGATCATCGTTCTGGATGCCGCCGCTGTGCTATCAGGGGCGGTTTTGACGAGTTTTGTGGGGGTTACCGGTCTGGTTCAACGGATGGCTCTGGATCAATGCCTGCCCCAGTTCCTGTTGAAAAAGAACCGGAGGGGAACTTCCCATCGCATTATTATCGCTTTTTTTCTCCTCTGCTCTTCAATTATGCTGGTTACCGGCGGAAGCCTGCTTTCTCTGGCAGGAGTCTATACCATCTCCTTTCTCGGAGTCATGACCCTGTTCGGCATCGGAAATATTCTCTTAAAAATTAGACGCAAAGAGCTTAAAAGAACCTACCGTGCGGGCTGGATAACTATTCTCGTTGCTATAACCTCCACCAGTCTGGGAATGCTTGGAAACGTTATCATTGATTATACCAACCTTTTATATTTCTCACAGTACTTTATCCCCACAGTCTTTCTGGTTGTGCTCATGTATCTTCGCATTCCGATATTGAGAGGTGTCTTGCAGGTGCTGAACAATCTCATGACCCGGATTTTGCTCTGGCGGACGAAGACTATCGACAAAATCACTGCGATAACCGATCAGAAAGTTATGCTCTTTACTCGCGGCGGGGATCTGGGAAGGTTGAATACAGCTTTCAATTATATCATGAAGAACGAATCAAGCAGATCGGTAATTGTTTTACACCTCTATAATCATCCGGAGCAAAATAAAGAGCAGGATATTCAGGACAGCCTGGATACACTCAAAAAGATATATCCCAGGTTGAAATCGAATTTGGTGGTTCGTAAAGAAAAATTCGATTCAGACATCATTGATGCGGTTTCCAAAGAATTCCATGTGCCGGTGAACAATATCTTTATCGGCGCCCCCGAAGAAAAGCACTCATTTTCCATACAGGATCTGGGCGGGGTTCGCGTGATCTTCTAGCTTGGACAATCTTTGATCATCCTCATCACAGGGTAAACGCATTTGAATCCCAACATAGGGAGAACGCTCCGCGACGGCATATATCTCTTTCCAACCGACTGAAACTTGTGCTTAAGCACCCGTAAGCCCGAGCCGCGCCGGAGTTGTTAAGAACAATTCGTCGTAAAATTATCCTATTGATTCTTTTGTCATAATTTCATTCAGCTCGTGCTAACGTGCTCTAAAGCCCTTCAAACAGTCAGTCGGTTTCCAAGAGAAACACACCGTCGCTAAGCTACACCGAACTCAAATGCGTTTGCCTTGATGCTCATCACCTTTGGTATTGCTTTCTTCTTTATTTCATTTTAGAGTCAGTTCTCAAAATGAGAGGTTTGTCGTTTAGAGGCAACCCGGTTATTTTATGATGACTAAAATATTTTCTATAAAAACAAAATTTTTCATTATCATCCTTATCCCAGCCTTGATTCTGCTTTTTGTCATATACCTGAACTACGTGCATTTGAGTTCCCTCGGGCGCAGTGCGGAACTTATTTTATCAAAAAATTACAAAAGCATCCAAACAGCGCAGCAGATAAGACAGCTTATGGATGAGAATCGCAACCAAATTCTGATGGCTCTTTTTCAAGATACCTTAACCATCCAACATGATTTTATGTTAAACCGAAACATTCCATCCTTGCTCACGATCTGCAGAGATAACATTACCGAGTCGGGTGAAAAAGAGATCATTGACAACTTAACTGAGAATTACAAAAAATATGATCCATTATTTTCCGGTTTTATGGAAAACCGTAAAAATTCTATCGGAGTTAATAAGCAATTCTATGAATTTCTTTCTCTAACCGCTTCCTTTATTTCCGATCTTAATCATCTGGTTTTAATCAATGAAAAAGCAATGGAGGCGGCCGAACAGCAAACCAAACGAATCGCAGGAAGAGCTTTAAGGTATTCCGTGGGTCTACTTTTTGCTGCAATCCTTTTTTCCATTATTTTCAGTTATATTCTATCGTCAAAAGTTTCCCGACCGTTGACAAAATTAGCCCGGAGCCTTGCCAAGATCAAGGAAGGCGAAGGAGCGTATCCGCAAATTCCGGTCACGTCACATGATGAAATCGGATTTTTAACATCGGAATTCAATAGACTGTTTAAGAGACTTGAGATCTATGATCAACTCAGCGCAGATAAGCTTACGGCTGAAAAATTAAAGGTCCGCCAGGCTGAAGAAGCCAAATCCCAGTTTGTGGCCGATCTTTCCCACCAGCTTAAAACACCCATGACATCTCTTTCCATGAGTGTAGGAGTCCTCAATGAAAAAGCAAACCGTCTGTCAGAAGAAAAAAAGCTGAAGTTACTGAAAACGGCCAGAGAAGATTGCTTCAGGCTGTCGGCATTGATTAATGAACTTGTTGACATTGCAAAACTTGAAGGCCGGCTAAGACCTCGTACCAAAGAACTGTTGGACATAGGGAAAGTCATTCACGAATGTCTGAGACCGATTAAAAATCAGGCTGAAGAAAGAAAAATCTATCTGAAAATAGACATTGAGCCGGAACTTCCTCTCATTGCCATTGACTCTCTTCGATTTCCATGGGTCATCACGAATCTTATAGGAAATGCAATTCGATATACGGATAAAGGCGGAAGAGTAAACTTGAAGGTAGACAAACATGGAAGCAGACTTTATTTTCGGTGTATTGACACCGGGACCGGCATTGAAGAAAAATACCTGCCAAAAATATTTGACCGTTTCACCCAGTTTTCCGAACGGGAAAAAAGCGGTTCTATCGGACTGGGACTGGCGATTGTCAGAGAAATCATCGAACAGCATGGCGGGGATATTACCGTGGAGAGTGAGGTGAACAAGGGAACGACCTTTACATTCTGGGTGCCTGTATACAGTGAGGAATTTAATGAAAAAAGTACTCCTAATTGATGACGACCACAACATTTTAACCACCCTACAGATCCATCTGGAAGATGCCGGGATAACCGTTCTGTCGGCAGAGAACGGTAAGAAAGGGCTTGAACTGTTTGAAGGCAAGAAACCTGAAATCGTGTTTCTGGATCTAAAGCTTCCGGACATAGACGGACTCCAGGTACTCAATAAAATCACCGGTTCCGGGCTTAAGACGTATGTTATCATTATTACCGCATATGCTACCATCGATACTGCGGTGAAGGCGATCAAGATGGGGGCTTTCGATTACCTGCCCAAACCGTTTACACCCGAGCAGATTACGCACCACCTTGAAATGATTGCTAAAGTCAACGGTTTGGAGTCTGAAGTTGAAACACTAAAAGACCAGCTCAAGGGAATTGTCAGACAAGGAGATTTTATTACCCGGAGCCGGAATATTCACAAAATACTAAAGATGGCCCGGCAGGTGGCGGATGCCGACGCCAGCATCCTCATCAGCGGGGAAAGCGGAACCGGTAAAGGAGTGCTGGCTAGTTTGATTCATGCCTGGAGTCCACGACACTCAGGACCCTTTATCACTGTGAATTGCACAGCGCTGCAGGAAAACTTGTTAGAAAGCGACCTCTTCGGCCATGTTAAAGGTGCGTTTACCGGTGCCGTGCGGAATAAAAAGGGTAAGCTGGAATTGACGGACACCGGAACGGTATTTTTGGATGAGGTATCGGAAATGTCTGCGGCAGTTCAGGCAAAATTGTTGCATTTTTTACAGTACAAGGAATTTGAAAGGCTGGGAGATACCCAGATGATTCGGGTGGATGTTCGTGTTATCGCAGCGACAAACAGGGATTTGGAGGAATTGGTCCAGGAAAATAGGTTTCGAAAAGATCTTTTCTTCAGACTCAACGTTATTGAATTGTACTTACCTCCCCTTCGAAAACGCCCCGAGGATATTGTTCTTCTCGCCGAACATTATCTTAAAAAATTCACCAGGGCGAACAACAAGGTCATTAAAGGAATAACAGAACCGGCCATAGAGGCGTTACAGTCTTATCCCTGGCCCGGAAATGTCCGTGAACTGGTCAACGTTATCGAACGGGGGACAATTCTCTCACATAAGGACCAGTTGGACCTACAAGATCTTCCGGCCCACATCGCAAACTATACATCTGAACCCCGTGGCATTTTAAACATTCAGTCTCTGACAGAAGTTGAAAAAAATCATATCGAGAATGTATTGCTGCACACATCATCCATCGAAGAAGCCGCTCGTGTTCTGGGTATTGATCCGGCAACTTTGTGGCGCAAACGGAAAAAATATCAATTGGACTGAAATATAACCTGGGGTACCAGTTAGCGCCCGAACGAAAACCAGAATTTTTAATTAAGATCAAGGAAGATGAAACAGTGAGATACAATCACCTTTTCGGTCCGGTGCCTTCACGGCGGTTGGGAATTTCCCTTGGCGTGGACCTGGTTCCATTGAAAACCTGCACATTAAATTGCATCTACTGTGAATGCGGGCGAACAACCCATTTGACGATAACGCGCAAAAACTATGTCCCGTTGTCCGAGGTTAAAAAAGAACTTACTGACTATGTTGCCAATAATCCAAGACCGGACTATATTACCTTTTCCGGTTCGGGTGAACCCACTTTAAATTCAAATATTGCCGATGTGTTGCATTTTATTAGAAATCACATCCATAATATTCCTGTGGCCGTACTGACAAACGGTACCTTATTTTCTGCAAAACAGGTCCGGGAAGATATTAAGGATGCAACCGTGGTCATACCTTCACTGGACGCGGCAACGGATAAAATATTCAAAAAAATAAACCGCCCATATCCCAAACTAAAAATTGATACAATTATTGACGGGTTGATCCGGTTCCGAAAAGAATATAGCGGGCAAATTTGGCTGGAAATCTTTATCGTGCCCGGCCTGAATGATACGAAACATGAATTAATCGCTTTAAAACAAGCCATTGAAAAAATCGAACCGGACCAGGTTCAGCTGAATACCCTGGACCGGCCCGGACCGGTCTCAACGGTTCGTGCGGCCACCCGGCAGGAGCTTGAACATATTATACAGTTCTGGGGGCTTGACAATGTGACCATAATCGCTGATGTGTCCAAACGCAAGGTTCTTCTTGCCTATCGCACGGATACTGAATCTGCTATTTTGGGCACCATCGCCAGGCGTCCGTGTACGTTAAAAGACCTGTCTGAAATATTAGGATTGCAGATTAACGAAGTGAACAAATATCTGGATGTCTTGGAAGCGGACGGAAAAATAAAAATGGTGAAACAGAAAAGAGGATTTTTCTATCAATTAAAGAACCCGGCGTTGTAATAAAGCTGTTTTCTTTAAATATTCAAAAACCAAAGGACCTTCGGAAGAAGCCGGTTCCTTTCCTGATGCAACCTTTTGAATAAATTCGATTTTTTCCCTGTCAAAACTTCCTGTCTGCGTTTCGATCAATTTCAAAGCGTTATGAATGATGCTGTAAAGCACCATGGGGCCGAACAGAGCCTCACCGCTCGGTTTTTGGGTTAACTCGCCCATAATTTTATGGTGAGCAATTCTGAAAGGTTTTGGCGGCGCGCTGTACCCCAGAATTTCGGCAAAAAGATCCATAGATTCAATAACCCCGTCTGCATATTCTCTTTCCAGTGATGCGGTGCCGTCCTTTACTATTTCATCGAGGTCGGATTCATCGTAGGAGAGATCCAGCCGGTCGATACATTCTTTTTGAATGGTTTTTACAGATTCCTCTTTTTTACTGATCACCACATCCGTATCCTTTAATATCTTGACAACATTAAACGGGTTCATCATTTCCTTAACCGTAGGGGTCTTACGCATGGCCACGTCATAAACGGTCGTATTGTAAATCGCAAGATCATTGTCCAGAACCAGAATCCTGGTTTTTTCGGCATCAACATCCTCGATAAAAAGATCGAGATCCCGTTTTCTTCTATAGGTATAAGAAGCCATTTCCAGAAGGCTGCGCATGGTCTTCTTGTCAACCTTGCGGCCGCTCTCCGGAGGGCCGATGGAGGCAATTACCTGCTTGGCCATTTTATCGATATTTATCTTCTGTAAAAGATTTTCTTTAAAAGACATGATGTCTCCTTATTATTTTAGGGAAAGGTCTTTAGTTACCCTGGTACGTTATTTATTTCTACCACAGCAACCTATGTAAGTAAACTATACTTTCAATTATTTTCAATGCTTGACCATATAACAATATTGTTGTATGAATGAATTATTTAACCGCTCCAGATAAATGAAACCTATCCTCGGTTTAAAAAAATCATCATTCTTTTGTAACATCTCAATAAATTATGGAGCCGGGTAAATATGATTATTTCATACACCAGAACTTATTGAGAAGTTACATTCTTTTCTCTTAACTTTTTGGAAATATATACAATTTAATTTTATGATAAAAGCATGTAACATAGGTTGAAGATGGTTTGTTTGTGAAAAAAGGATAAATTATGTCTGAAAATGTAAAAATTGAGTTTGAAGGAAAAATATATGAATTTCCGATTGTCGTCGGTACTGAGGGGGAAAAAGCCATTGATATATCAAATCTTCGGCAGATGACGGGTTTGATTACCCTGGATCCGGGATACGCAAATACCGGCAGCTGTATGAGCGCCATCACTTTCATGGACGGTGAAAAGGGTATTTTGCGTTATCGCGGCATTCCGGTTGAAGAGCTGGCCGAGCATTCAAGTTTTATTGAAACAGCCTTTTTATTAATCAACGGAAGGCTTCCCACAAGAAATGAACTTAAACGAACTTCGGTTCTTTTCAATGACCATTCTCTGGTGCATGAGGATATGCAGATTTTTTATCAGAATTTTCCCAGGGCATCCCATCCCATGGGAATCCTTTCATCCATGGTAAACGCTTTAAGAAGCTTTTACCCCGAACTCCAGGTCATCGAAGAAGAAATAAACATTACGGTTACCCGTCTGCTTTCCAAAGTCAGAACCATGGCAGCCATGTCTTATAAAATATCCAGGGGGCATAAGGTGGTTTATCCCCGGCCGGATCTTTCATATTGCGCCAATTTTTTGAACATGATGTTTGATACTCCGGTCAAACCTTACGTAATTGATGAGGATCTTGTTAAAGCCTTGAACGTTTTCTGGATTCTTCATGCGGATCATGAGCAGAACTGTTCTACTTCGGCGGTACGGCTTGTGGGAAGCGGTAGAGTCAATCTTTTTGCTGCGATTTCCGCCGGAATTGCAGCGCTTTGGGGCCCCTTGCACGGTGGCGCCAATCAGGCCGTAATTGAAATGCTCACCGAAATTCAAAAAGACGGCGGCAATTATCATCGGGCAATTCAAAAAGCCAAAGACAGAAAAGATCCTTTTCGGCTCATGGGTTTCGGACACAGAGTCTACAAGGCGTATGACCCTCGTGCCAAAATTATAAAAAAAGTATGCCATAAAATTCTCAAAAAACTCAACATTAATGATCCCTTACTCGACATCGCACAGGAACTCGAAGCAGCGGCCTTGCAAGACGAGTATTTCATGGAATATAATCTGTATCCCAACGTGGATTTTTACAGCGGCATCATACTGCGTGCCATGGGAATTCCCACTAACATGTTTACGGTTATGTTCGCCATCGGAAGGTTGGCGGGATGGATAGCCCAGTGGAAAGAGGGCGCCGACGATCCCAAATGGAAACTCGGGCGACCCCGCCAGATTTATACGGGTCCTAAAAAGATGCGATATATTCCCATTGATGAGCGATGACCCCAACATCACATCATGAAAGCACCTCATATTCAGCTTGCTCAACGCTACTTTAATGACCTGGCCGGACGATTTCCAGTGATGTGCGCCAGCGATGAATTCCATTTTTTACCCCGGGCCCAAGCCGCCGCGGAATATTACGACAGGCTGGACGACTTAGAGGCATGCACAATTGAAGAATGCGT
>Ga0316577_10000638_pt1 | contig 14570 bp, 11 predicted proteins | sample S5NA_FD_203073 | JGI IMG/M metagenome (GOLD analysis project Ga0316577, IMG submission 203073) | Rhizosphere microbial communities from salt marsh grasses in Alabama, United States - S5-7_050615r2r1 | ecosystem: Host-associated > Plants > Roots > Rhizosphere | place: USA: Alabama | collected... | reverse complement strand
TCACCTCCTGATTAATTTGTAAGAAACAACTATGAGAAAGCGCCACTTCATCGCACAGGGACGAAGGGCGCTTTGCGGTACCATCCTGGTCGGAGGCGTTCCGCTTCAAAGGCGGACCTCCCGTTCCCGATCTATGACGGGGGCCATCTGGATTTGTAATAAAAAGTGGACCCGGAGGGATTCGAACCCTCGACCCCCACAATGCCATTGTGGTGCGCTCCCAGCTGCGCTACGGGCCCATCGGAAACTGCTTTCAGGGCGATGCTGGTGGAGCTGAGGGGATTCGAACCCCTGGCCTCTACAGTGCGATTGTAGCGCTCTCCCAGCTGAGCTACAGCCCCGCAAGTGGGAGCTATTCTACCTGAGAATCGAGAGATGTCAAGGTTTTGACACGCTTTGGCGTCGTGTTATACTCTGGGTGTAGCGGTATTTGGAGGGACCATGGAACTCGAGGCGCAAAAACCAGGGCTTGTTTTATCTCTTGCGGTTGCCGCCGGTTTTGGGATTTTGGCGGTGCTCGCCTGCGGCTCGGCGACGCCTGCCCCGAGCGGGCAGCCGGTGGCCTCTGTGACGGTGCGCGCGGTGAGCCCGTCTGCCGGAATTGTCCGGCCTGCTGACCCTGCCGATTATCCCGCGGCCATCCAACAGTACCTGGACACCGGGGGCGACGTGACGGCGTTGGAGGCTACATTGGCGAGTTGGGGGGCTCTAGCGGATGCGCCGGGTCAGGTAATTGTCAACGATCTGACCGGCGATGCCGATGCCGAGGTCGCCGTCGCGCTGTGGTATCTTGGCGAGGCGGTAGCCCCGTCGGGCGATTTGCTCATTTTCGGCCGAAAGGCCGGAGGCTATGCGCTTTTATACCAGGAAGGCTACGATCCCTCCGGCCCGGCGGTTCGGCTGCTCCCGGTGCTTGACGCGAACGAAGACGGTCTTCAGGATATTGTCTATACGCTGATCACGTGCGGCGCGCACACCTGTTTCGAGTCCTTGCAGATTCTAAGCTGGAGGGAGACGGGCTTTTTCAGCTTGATGGGCGGCAGGTTGGATATGCCCCATCCAACTTACGCCGTCACGCCGGGCCGCATCGACGCCGTGAGCGGCAGCGTGGCCTCGGTTGGAGCGGAGCCCCAGCGGGGTTACTCGGAGGTGTGGGAGTGGAACGGCGACGTGTTCACCGTCACCCAGCAGATTTGGGAGCCGCCGGTCTATCGCTATCACGCGCTGCTGGATGGCGACCGCGCCCTGCTCTCCGGTGGTTATGTCACTGCTATCACTACATACGAGCGCGTGGTCGGCGACGACACGCTCCAGGAGTGGGGGGCGGAGTCGGAGGTGGTGGATCCCGGCGTGGAGCGAGCGCAGTTGGCGGCCTTTGCCCGCTGGCGATTGGTGCTTACCTACGTGCAGTCGGGCGACCTGGACGGCGCGCAGTCGGCGTACGACCGACTACAGGCTGAGCATCCCGATGGCGCTGTCGGCCACGACGTGGCTGCACTAGCGGAGGTCTTTTGGGGAGCGTACGCGGCGGATAGAAGCGTCGTCGATGGCTGTACGGCACTCATCGTCGCGGCGAAGGAGCATACCTCCGTCCACGACTTTTTCAACGAGAACTATGGTTACGCCAATCCGCGCTGGGAGGCGGAGGATTTGTGTCCTTTTTTCGAGTGACGTCTGTAGTGCGCGCCCGCCTGTGGGCGGCCCTTTAGCGCGCTCTTGCGGCGATGAATCGCCGACTACAAACTGCTTCTATTCACTCAGTAGCATCTCCAGCTCGCTCAGTCTGGTTACACCGGCCACTTGGTTCACAAAAATGTACAGGCTGGGACTGCGGGCGCGCAGTCTCAGTACAGTGGGTCCGATGGGGTCCTCACCTGCCGCGCCGGGCGCGTCGGCGTAGGAGCCGTGGAAGGCAAAGTAGGCTTGGTTCAGCTTGCGGATGGCATAGCCCTCGTTTACAAATATCTGTCGCCGCTCTTCCATGTAGGTTTCAGCTTCTTCGATCTTGCCTTCTGCTAGTAGCTCGTCCACCCGGATGCGCGTGTTTCGCATCTCCATACGGTAATCAAACTCTGGAGGCTCTGGCGGCGGGATTTCTTCTTCTGGTTCCTCTTCTTCCACGGGCTCCGGCAAGGTGGGGAGTTCGGGAGGTGGGAGTTCGGGGTAATAACGGGTTATCACCGCATATCCGATTTCTTTTCCCATGATGGAGGCCGTGGTCTCGTTAATGGTGCGCGTTTCGCCCGATTCCATATAGTACCACCCCAGCGGTCGCGGGGTGAGGTAGTGATGCGTCCACTCGTGGGCGGTCACCTCGGCCACCCAGGGCAGCCAACTGCTCTCCAACAGCATCGACGGGTAGGCGGCCAAGCCACCGATGTTGGTGACCAGCGAGGAGACGTTCAGCGCCGAGTCGACCTGCATCTCGATATCCTCTCTCTGGGCCGTATCCAGCCCGTGGTGCAGGCTGAGACTAAAGATGTTCTCGATGCGGTCGCGGGGAGAGATGACGATGAGGGAGGGCAGAGGGGTAAAGTGCGCGCTTACGGGGGGAAGTTCCTGGCCCAGCACGCCAAACCCCTCCTCAATCAGGACGGTGGCTACTTGCTCTTCCAGGATTGCTTCAGCTAGCGGTTGGCGCGCCTGCTGATCTGCGCGCAGGTCGGCCAGCCTGGCGCGCATCTCTGCCGATGCGACGTCGGGATCGGCCACACTCGGGTCTATGTAGACGAGGCTGATGTCCCACTCGAGCTTTTGGATCTCGCCCACCAAGGCCATATAGTCGACGACGAAATCGTGGCGGGCTTCCTCGTCCATGTAGCGCTGCGGCGCGACCAGATTGTGAACCAGTTTTCCGAACAGCGCGCCAGTCTCCCAACTGACAAAGTCGAACTTGTAGCCGGCCAGCTGACGGTCGATGAGGGTTTCAAGGAGGCCGGGTGGAGGGCCTTCGCCGGCCAATAGCAGCAGGCAACCCAGCAGCAACAGCAGCCGCCAATGCTGCTGGGGCCAGTTAAAGAGGTCTGCTATGCGTTCGACCAATTTTCGATGAGATGCCATGTCGTCGTATCTACCACTGCCAGGCCTGCGAATGGTATAGCGCGCCATTCTGCCACCGTCGGCCACCGGCCCTCTAGGTGGGCGAGGAAAAGGGCTGTGACCAGGCCGTGTGAGACTATCGCCAACGTTTTCCCGGGATGCTTTGCTGACAGTCCTTTGATGCAGCGAGTGATGCGTTTCGAGGCCTGGGCGGCTGGCTCCAGGTCCTCGACGCTGCTTTCTGGATCGGAGAAGAAGCGCGCGATGGTGTCCTCATAGTCGGGTATCAAGTGAGGGCGGCGCACTTCGTGCAGGCAGTCGGTGGTCTCCAAAGGGAGGGACCAGCGGCGAGCGGCGGGCTTTGCCGTCTGCAGGGCCTTGGGCTCAGGGCTGGAGAGAATGAGCTCCACCTCGCGCCAGAAACTCCGCTGCGCCAGGAGATCTGCCTGGCGTTCTCCCTCTTCAGAAAGGGGCCAGCACTCGTCGTCTGATATTTTTGTGCGAGCGTGACGAACCAGGTACAGCGATGCCATTTTACTTTCTCAATGTGTCTGCGGGGATTGTAGCAGATGGCGCGATCTTTGACAAGCCCCCCTGATAGGGCCGGAATCCCCTCCCCCCTACGTTTGCATAAAACTCCTGCTGTGGGTATAATGCCTCTGTCCAAAGAGCTGACGGTCGCAAAGGAGGACGTCGTATGAATTTGAGAGCGATGTGGAGACTATCGCCGCTTCTTGTGGCGTTGGTCTGTACGGCCTGCGCTCCGGCGCTGGTCACGTCCGAGCCCATCACATCCGTTCCCCCTGCGGGTACTCCCGGGGCCGAGTTGCCGACTCTGCTCCCTGGTGTTACCGCATCTCCTGCTTCAGATGTTCCGCTGGCTGCCCTGGTGAACGGTCGCCCGATCTATTTGGCAGACTATGAACGCGCGCTGGGACAGTACGAGGCCGACCTGCCATTGCGGGGGATCGATCCTGCGAGCCCTGAGGGACAGGCTGAGTTGGCCCGGGCCCGCTCGTGGATACTGGATTTCATGATCACGGAGGAGCTGATCGTGCAGGCGGCGGAAAAGGCCGGTGTCACGGTCTCGGATGAGGAAGTGGATGCTGTTATGGCGGATATGGTCGCCGAGAATGGCGGTGAGGAGGCATTCCTGGCCAAGCTGGAGAACTTGGGGGAGACCTACGAGACCCATCGGGAGAAGGAACGTAGAGGACTGATCGTGATGAAGATGAGCCAGCTCATTGCCGATGGCGTGCCAAAGGTGGCTGAACACGTTCATGCCCGCCACATTCTCGTCGATACGTTTGAAGAGGCGGAGCATCTCCATGATCAACTTGATAGGGGAGCCGATTTTGCCACGCTGGCCAGGACCTATTCTCAGGACCAGATCACCCGCGAGGCCGAGGGCGACCTGGGGTGGTTCCCGCGGGGCATCTTGACGGTTCCTGAGGTAGAGGAGGTTGCCTTTTCTTTGAATCCAGGTGAGTATAGCGGGGTGGTGTCCAGCTTGCTTGGTTACCATATCGTCCAGGTTGTGGAGCGCGATCCCGCTCGTGAGGTCAGCCCCGATAACTTGCACTTGCTTCAGGAGGGCGTTTTGCAGGAATGGGTTGACGGTCTACGGGTTCAAGCTGACGTCCAGATCTTTGTTGACACGGCTCCTTGACGACGATTTCTCTGAAGCAGGTGGTGAGGAGATGGCATGATGACAAATCCTGGAAGAGATCGGATTCTCAATATCTTGACCTATGTGATACTCGTGGCAACGTTGTGTATGGTGATTTACTACGCGTTGGTCGGGTTTGGGGTTGACGCCGTTAATCCCTTTCCCCCGTCCGCGTCTGGTGGTTTCACGTTGCCGACCTGGACGCCGGTCCCAACCTCTCCTATCGCTACCTGGACGCCTACGCCTTCGCCGACCATTACACCTACCCCAGGCCCCACCGATACGCGCACGCCGACGCTGACGCCATCGACCACGCCTACGCGTATGCCGACGTTCACTTTTCCCCCTACGAACACGCCCACGCCTCGCGTCACGCGCTCTGCAACGCCTTTCACCTGCGATGTGAAGTACCGCGTGCCTGAATGCGGGGTATGTAGCGGAGTTGCAGGTCATATAGAGGATCTGGATGGCAACCCTCTGCCGGGTTATTACGTCGTCGTGCAGGGGCCGGTAGCCAGTGTGAACGGTGCCAAATTGGCTGGGGGGGACCCTACGTTCAACGCGATTTACGGGAACGAAGCGGCTTGGGAGCAGATCTATAACCCCGGTGCGTATCAGGCGATGGAGATTCGGGTGCAGATGTGCAAGCCTAATCCCGATCCAAGCAAGCCCTGCACTGCCATTTCTAATGAGGTCATTGTCAGTTTGGGCGGCTATGCCAGCACTTCGTTGGGCTACGTGACTTGCATCAGGAACTGGGAAGACTACGAGTAGGTTGGTCGTAGCAGGTTGATTAGAGGTGACGTATGGCGGACAAAAGGGTTCTGACGGGGGTCAAGGGGCTGGATGAGATGCTGGGCGGCGGGTTCGTGCCTGGCTCAATGGTGCTGGTGCGCGGTGCGCCGGGCACGGGCAAGACCTCACTGGCGCTCCAGTTCCTCATCGATGGCGCAACGAAGCATAACGAGCCTGGGTTATTGATATCCTTCGAGGAGTTTCCAAGCTCTCTCCACCGGGACGCCGAGTCGCTGGGTTGGGATCTACAGAACATGGTGGCAGATGGAAAGCTGCATTTGATGTTTACCTCGCCTGAGGTGTTCCTGGCCAGCCTAGAGTCGCCTGATAGCCGCCTCAACCAGTTGATCCTCGAGGCGAACATCAAGCGGTTGGTGCTCGATAGCGTGTCTCACTTTGACCGATTGACCGACAATGTGCAGAAATTGCGTGCCATTTACACCTCTGCGGTAAACGGGCTGCGGCGGGAGGGAATCACGGCGATGCTGCTGGGCGAAAAAGGGCGGGTCGATTACCGGTACGCGTTCAAGGGAGGGTTGTCGTTCCTCGTAGACAGCATTATCCTCCTGCGTTACGTGGAGATTGAGAGCACGATGCAGCGGGCGATCGTGGTGCTCAAGATGCGGGGCTCTAATCACGTGAAGGAAATCCGCCGCTACGAGATCGGCACCGGCGGTCTCAAGGTCCTGGGCGTTTTCGAGGGACGCGAGGGCATCCTCAGCGGTATGTCTTATCGGGCGTTGTCCTGATTAGCCCTTAGCAGTCGGTAGTTGGCGGCCAGCGATCGGGCTGGCCGCTGTTTGTTTTGCGGTGAATTGCCCAACTTTTAGGAGATAGTGATGTTGCAGCTCTGTGCGGAAGAGCGAGCCATGCTCTCTGGCGAGCTCGGTCCTGGCGTGCGCAAGGCGATGGAGATCGTCGTCGCGTTGGGACAGATTTATGGCGCTCGGCGGCTGGTCGATGTCGGATCGGTGCAGGTAGCGGGTGTCAGCTACCGCAACCTGGGCGAGGCTGGGCTTGATTTCTTGAGTCAGTGGGCTGATCAGGGCGTGCGGGCGCGTGTGCCCGCGACGCTGAACCCTGCCGGGATGGACCTGCACGCCTGGCGGGAACTGGGGTTTTCGGAGACGTTTGCCCAGCGCCAGTTGGCGGTGATCGAGGCCTTTGAGCGCTTTGGCGTGCGCGCGACCTGCACGTGCACCCCCTATCTGGTGGGCAACGTGCCGCGCCTGGGGGAGCATGTGGCCTGGGCCGAGTCGTCGGCTGTGAGCTATGCCAACTCGGTGCTGGGGGCGCGCACCAATCGCGAAGGCGGGCCGAGCGCTCTGGCGGCGGCGATCACCGGGCGCACGGCAGCCTATGGCCTGCACCTGGACGAAAACCGCTGCGCCACGCTGCGGGTCGACGTGCACCTTCCCGTGTGGTCGCCTGCTGATTTTGGCGCGTTGGGATACCTGGTGGGCAAAGCCGCCGGCAACCGCGTGCCCTATTTCGTGGGCTTGGAGGACGCTCGCCCCGACGCGCTAAAGGCCCTCGGCGCGGCGATGGCGGCCAGCGGCGCGGTGGCGCTCTACCACGTCGCCGGTGTCACGCCGGAGGCCGACTTGCAGGATGCACTATCCCGCGACTACGAGACATTCGTCGTGGATGACCTGCGGACCGCCTACACTGCACTCAACTCCGACGCTCGCGAAATTGATCTGGTCTGGTTTGGCTGCCCGCACGCGGGACTGGAGGAGATCGCGGAGATCGTGCGCTTGTTGGGCGGGCGGCGTGTCGAGGCGGCATTGTGGATCACGGCGGCGCGCGAGGTGCGCGAGCAAGCCGAGGCGCAGGGATTGGTAGCCGCAGTCGAGGCTAGCGGTGGACGTGTGGTGGCCGATATGTGTGCCGTCGTCGCGCCGATGCAGGAGCTGGGCTTTCGCACCGTGGCGACCTCCTCGGCCAAGGGGGCCACTTATCTCCCGTCGCATGCTGGACTGATCGTGCGCTATGGCACAATCGCACAGTGCGTGGAGGCGGCGGTGAGCGGGACGTGGGAGAGCTAGAGAAAAAATTGGAACACTGCTACCACGCTCGCGGTAGCGACGACCCAGCCGGTGATTACTTGCGGAAGGGTGTGGCGCTTGAGCGGAATCCTGGACCAACTGACCGCTGCCGCGGCTGTGGCCATCAAAAGGCCGGCGAGGAGCGATAGGTATAGGAGCACGATCGCGCAGCCAGCCGCGGTCATCGCGTGGACGCTCACCTTGGAAAAGCGATTGATCACCGCAGCGACGATGGCTGCGAGGATGGCGGCATAGATGCAGGCACGACCTATGAGTGGCGCTTTGCCAAAGGTCGAGGCGGCGAGTAGAAGAATCAACCCGACACCGGCCACCAAGTAGGGGCCGGTTCTTTGTTCGCGGACGGATACGTCAAAGTCGCTGTAGCGTCCGATTTTGACCATGATCAAAATAAAGATGGCCAGCGGCAGGAGAAGTGTGGCCGCGCAGATAACCGTCCACAGAAGTGCTAGCCACAGCATCCCGGTGGATAGGTAGATGGTCAGCGGAAGTGTGATGACGGATAGAACGAAGGGGTGGAAAACGTGAGAAAGCCACCCCGCTAGGCGCGTATGTCTGTTTGTGTTACGTCTGGCTACTGTCATGATGAACCTGCTGATACTGTTCGTCCTTTGCCCTCCACCAGCCAACGGTATGTCTTTTCGATGCGATCCCAGTTCCCCTCACGGTCGAGGCTCCAAAAGCGCCCGATGATCGAGACGAGCGCAAAGTTGCTTCCCAGTCGCTCTGCTTCTTTTTCGATTTCCTCTGTGTAGATCGCGCCACTCTCTGGTCGCTCACCTCGCCGTCCCAGCATGCCGTGAACGTAGACTTCCGGAACGCCTATTTCGTGTGCCATCTTCATCAGTTCCTTCAGGTGGGTGATCGAGCCGTGGGAGCTGTAGAAGGAGATGATGCCCAGCAGGTGCAGCTTGGTGCCATCCCGTTTGGCGCCTTCCATTGCCCAGCGGAAAGCCTCGTTCTTCGCGAGGGAGCCGTCGGCGATGGCCTGATCGATGCGTACGCGGTCGGATAGCACGCGGCGGCCTGCGCCGATGTGTGTGTGGCCCGCCTCGGAGTTGCCCACGGTGCCGGCGGGCATGCCCACTGCCTCGCCGGCTGCCTCCAATCGCGTGCCCGGCCACTCCTTTTGCAGCCGATCCATCACAGGCGTCTGTGCTTCCAGGATCATGTTGCCGTAGGCGTCGTCGCGCGCGCCCCAGCCATCGGCGATGACGAGCATAACACGGCGGCGCTCTCGGGCTGCGCCTTCGGGCAGCAGACTCGCCGCCGTCATCTCGGCGGGCTGCGGCAGCCCCAGGAGGTGCAGCAGCGTCGGCGCTACGTGGGTCAGTGTCCCGCCTTCTGGCAAAGTGATGTTCGTAAGTGTGGGGTCGATTATGATGAATGGCACGGGGCTATTGGTGTGGCCGGTATCTACCGTGCCCTCGGGGTAGAGCCACTTTTCCACCGTGCCGTGGTCGGCGGTGACGACGGTGGTCACGCCGCGGGCTTGGGCCGCAGCCACCACCTCGCCGACGCGCCGGTCGACCTCTTCTACGGCTTGCAGCACCGCCGCGTGGTTCTCGATGTGGCCGATCACATCCACGTTGCAAAAGTTGACCACGATAAGGTCGGCCTGCGGATCGTCCAGCGCCTCAATGGCGGCCCGGGCGACGCCCGCGGCGCTCATCTCCGGCGCCTCGGTATAGTCGTCCACCTCAGGTGATGGGATAGAGACGTGATGCTCGCCGGGGAAGGGCTCCTCCCGCTTGCCGTTGAGAAAGTAGCGCACGTGGATGGCTTTTTCCGATTCCGATATCTTGATCTGTTTGAGGCCGTGTTGGCTGACGACTTCGCTCAGCGTGTTACGGATTTCCCGGATGGGAGGGAAGGCAACGTGTTCCACCAGGTCGCTGGCGTACTCGATCATCGTCGCAAAGTGCACCGCGATCGGCGCGCGCTCGAAATGAGTGAAATCCTGCGCCACAAAGGCGCTGGTCAGCTCGATCTCCCGCTCGCCGCGGATGTCGTAAAAGATCACGTAATCCCCATCGCCGATGCGGCCTACCGGCTGCCCGCTGCCATTCACCAGCACGACAGGCTCCAATGCCTCATCCTCTTCGCCGGCCTGGTAGGCAGCTCGCACGGCTTTGGCAATCGGGTAACGATTCTGCACGGTCATTCTTCTCCTAGCTGCGGTAGTCATCATCTTGAGAGTTGTTCCAGGGCTCGCATTGTACCGCACTCGCCTCAATTGCGCAATGTCCGCCTGTTGCCTTTTTTACTTTGTCGTTTGTTGTATAATTGGGCCACCTTCGTAACTACTTGGGCTATTCGCCCAAGCAGTTACCCTCGCTCGAAAAAGGGAGAGGGGGGGCGAGAGCGAAGCAGCTCTCGAAACCCCCGCATCCCTCTTTTGTTGCGAAAGGCAACTGCGAAGCAGGGCTGAGTAGTTACACACCTTCTACGAGGAGAACATCGATGAAGAGAGCGGTCAGTGTCAGTTTGGGAAGTTCTACCCGCGATAAGCGGGTCGTCGTTAATTTGGGAGGCGAGCAGATCGTCGTCGAGCGCATCGGCACCGATGGCGACGTGGGGAAAGCACAACGGTTGTTCGCCGAGCTGGATGGGCAGGTCGATGCCTTGGGGGTGGGCGGCGCCGACCTGTACCTGCGTTTTCCAGGTCGCGAGTATCCTCTGTATGCTGCCTTGAAGCTGGTCAAGGATGTCCACCAGACGCCCGTGGTCGATGGGCGCGGGCTGAAACACACGCTGGAGCGGCGCGTGTTCGAGTTGGCAGCGGAGGCGCTGGGCGGTGTGCCCCACTTTCGTTGCGGGTTTGTGCCGATGGCCCTCGACCGGCAGGGGCTGGCCGAGGCTGTGACGGAGGTGTGCGACGGTGTGATCTTTGGCGACCTGATGGTTGGTCTGGACATTCCCATCGTGCTGCGAAGTCTCAGGTCTTACCGCTGGGTAGCGCGCGTGATGCTGCCCTTTGTCAGTCACTTTCCGATGAGCTTGATCTTTTACGGCAGCGATGGATACGCACCAGAGCCCAAGTACGAGCGGTATTGGCAGGAGGCCGATCTGGTCGCCGGCGATTTTCTTTTCATGCTCAAGTACATGCCGATGGATATGTCGGGCAAGACGGTCGTCACCAACACCACGACGCCGGAGAACGTCGCGTTGCTGAAAGAGCGAGGTGTGAGGATGATGCTCACTACAACGCCGTGTTATGAGGGACGTTCTTTTGGCACTAACATGACGGAGGCGATGCTGACAGCCTACGCGGGCAAGGGGCGGCCACTCACCGATGCCGAGTTGAACGCGCTGATCGATGAGCTGGGTTTAAGACCTACTGTGCAGATGTTGAACGAGTAGAGATGGTTCGCGAGCTTTTTCACCTGCCCTAAATTTTGCATTTGTGTGTAGGTCGGTGATGAGTGTATAATAGAACCTGCTGTGTGTGACGATGAAGGCCTATGCTTAATGGATATGTCGCATCTTCTCACCACAAAACTCTTTGTTCCTTCCGTTCGACCCGAATTGGTGTCGCGGCCACGCCTGGTCGAGCGGCTGAGAGAGGGGGCGCATCGCAAACTGACCCTCGTCTCCGCACCTGCCGGCTTTGGCAAAACGACGCTGGTCAGTGAGTGGGCAACAAGCGTCGAACAGCCTGTCGCCTGGCTTGCGCTCGACGAGGAAGATAGCGACCCTGCCCGCTTTTTTACCTACCTCATCGCCGCGCTGCAGCAGGTTGATTCTACCATCGGGCAAGGCGCGCAGGCGATGCTGCAATCTTCACAACTACCTCCACCCGAGGCCCTTCTCACCACGCTGATCAACGACGTCGCTGCCATCTCCCAGTCTTTTATCCTCGTCCTCGATGACTACCATGTCATCACTGCGCTTCTGGTGCATCAGCAACTGGGCTTTCTGCTGGATCACCAGCCGCCGCAGATGCATCTGGTGATCGTCACGCGCGAGGACCCTCCGCTGCCGCTTTCGCGCCTGCGAGCGCGCGGGCAGGTGACGGATGTGCGCCAACCCGATTTGCAGTTCACCCCCGAGGAGACGGCCGAGTTTCTGCGGCGGGTGGCGCAGGCAGAGCTATCGCCGGACGACGTGACGGCGCTCCAGCGACGCACCGAGGGTTGGATCGCCGGGTTGCAACTCCTCGCTCTTTCCATCCGCGGCAGCGAGGACGTGCGGCACTTGGTCGATTCTTTCACTGGGAGTAATCGCTACGTACTCGATTACCTCGTTGAGGAGGTGTTCGAGCAGCAGCCTGCCGACGTGCGAATGTTCTTGTTAAGGACGTCTATCCTAGATCGGTTGTGCGGTCCTTTATGTGAAGCCTTGGCGGGAGTCAGCGAACCAGCGAATCAGCGAGAGGACAGTTCGCTGATTCGGCGCAACCTGCGGTTGCCTATTGCTGATTGTCAGGCCATTCTTGAGCGCCTTGAGCGCACCAACCTCTTTATCGTTCCCCTGGATACAGAACGTCGCTGGTACCGCTACCACCGTCTGTTCGCCGACTTGCTGCGGCACCGACTGGCGACCAGCTTGGGAGCGGAGGCAGAGCGCCTGCATCAGCGGGCCAGCCAGTGGTATGCCGATAATGGCTTTCCTGAGGATGGTATGCGTCATGCGCTGGCTGCTTGCGATTGGGAGCGCGCGGTCGATCTTGTTACGTCAGGCATCGACGACGATCTCTTGAAACAGGGGCGGATGGCCACGCTGCTCGGTTGGTACGAGGCACTGCCTGAAGAGGTGGTGCGCGCGAACCCGCAGCTTTGCATACAGGTTGCCTGGCCGTTGATCCTGACGGAGCAGGTCGATGCTGCCGAGCCCTACCTGGCACTGGCGGAACAGGCTGCAGAGGCGCAGGGAGATACCGCGCTTATGGGCGATGTCGCCGTCGCACAGGTTCACATCGCGCGGCTTCGGGGTGATAACCAACGGGCGATGGTGCTCTCGGAGCGGGCGCTTGAGCTTTTGCCACCAGATCATCTGTCGGGCCGCAGCGTCGTGGGCGTGAACCTGGGAATTGCCCAGTGGTTCCAGGGCCGCTTGGAAGAGGCGGAACGGACGTTGACTGAGGCAGAGTGTGCCGGGCGCAAGTCCGGGAACGACTATGCCCGATTTGCCGCGCTGACCTTTATGGGTCGCATACAGGCAGCACGGGGAAAACCGCATCAGGCGGCGGAATCCTGCCGCGAGATGATTCGGCATGGCGGGCGGAACCCCATGGTCGCTCTGGCTCACTATGATCTGGCGCGTTTGCTCTACGAGTGGAACGATCTCGATACCGCCGCCGATCACTTGCGGCAGGGTATCGCGTTGAACGAGCACGGCAGTCCCGAGTTTCGGGCCGGTGGGTATGGGACGCTGGCGCTCGTCGAGCAGGCGCGAGGTAACGGGGCTGCCGTACGTGAGGCGCTGCAAAAGGCATCTTGGTTGCTTGAGAATCCCGATATCTCTCCTGCCACGCGGCTGTACAATCTGGTTGTGCGCATCCTTGTGGCGCTGGCGCAGGACGACCTGCAGATGGCGGCTCAAGCGGCGGAGCGGGCGCCCGAGCCAGAGGAATCCGGGTCTTTTTCCGATTATTTGTTTCTGATGTCGGCGCAGGCCCGCCTGCGTCTGGCACAGGGACAGCATGAGGCAGCCGCGGGATGCCTGGCGGCGTTGCACGGTATGGTCAGCCAAGGCGGCTGGCAGTCGGCCGTCGTCAGGGCACGTGCTTTGCAGTCTCTGACGATCCCGGATGCCGATGAGGCGCTTGCCACGCTTGCCGAAGCACTGGCGCTGGCCCAGCCGCTGGGGTACGTGCGTACCTTTGTGGACGCAGGCGGGCCTATGCGGGCGTTGTTGCGGGAAGCTGCGGCGCGCAACATAGCGCCGGACTATGTGCCAAAGTTGCTTGCTGCATTTCGATCGCCGGAGTCTGGGAGTGTGGGGGTACCTCCATACCCGCACACTCCCAGACTTGTAGAGCCTCTCAGCGATCGCGAGCTTGATGTTCTGCGTTTCCTCGCTGAGCGTCGTACCAACCAAGAGATCGCGCAGGCGATGTGCGTCTCCGTCAACACCGTCAAGACCCATCTCAAGAACGTCTATGGTAAGCTGGACGTGCACAGTCGTAAGAGGGCGATCACCCGCGCTAAAGAATTGGGACTGCTTTAAACTGGTGGAGATAAATGGCCTCGAGTCGGCCGAAGGGGGATAAAAGCCATGAAATTATCATCTAGAAAGCAATCTGTAGTCTGGGGGAGTCTGCTGGTTCTTTTCGGCGTGCTGGCGATGATAGAGCAGTTCGTCGACCTGTCGCCGTGGGTTTGGGTCGGGGTGCTGGCTGTGAGCGGGCTGGGCGTGTTCGCTATTTACCTCACGGAGCGTTCCGCGTGGGGGCTGCTCCTCACAGCCTACATTCTTTGGGCAGTCGCTGGAGTGATCGTTTTCGCCGAGCTAGAGATCCTGCCGGATTCCTTCATCGCCTTGTATGTGCTGACGGCCGTCGCGCTGCCGTTCCTGGTAGTGTTCTTGCGCGACCGCAGCCAGTGGTGGGCACTGATCCCGGCCTATGTGCTCATCGCGATCGGCGTCATCATCAGCCTGAGCGAGTGGAACGTCATGGGTGATGATCTCGTCGCGCCATTCATTCTGGCGATTATCGCACTGCCGTTCCTTGTGGTATTTCTGCACAATCGCCGCAATTGGTGGGCCCTGATCCCGGCCTACGTCCTGCTGGTCATCGGTGTTATGGTCGCGTTGATCGAACTGCAGGTTCTGAGCGACTTGCTGATCCCGGCATACGTTCTGCTTACAATAGCGCTGCCGTTCTTTGTGGTCTTTGCACGTAATCCCAAACATTGGTGGGCGCTCATTCCCGGTGGGATTCTGGCTCTCATCGGCCTCTCGTTTCTACTGGCCACGGCAGCAGTCCAGGTCGTCGGCGCAGCGGCGCTGATCATCGCGGGCGTCGTGATTCTGGTGCTGCAACTGGTTCGTAAAAA
>Ga0316577_10000637_pt1 | contig 14575 bp, 10 predicted proteins | sample S5NA_FD_203073 | JGI IMG/M metagenome (GOLD analysis project Ga0316577, IMG submission 203073) | Rhizosphere microbial communities from salt marsh grasses in Alabama, United States - S5-7_050615r2r1 | ecosystem: Host-associated > Plants > Roots > Rhizosphere | place: USA: Alabama | collected... | reverse complement strand
CAAGGATACCATCACGGTGACTCCCTGCTGCTTTAATTGATCTAAGATGCTGAAGACTTCTTCCTGTGAACTGATATCCAGACCGGTGAGTGGTTCATCCATGAGCATCAGCTCTGCTTCCTGTGCCAACGCGCGCGCAATAAACATACGCTGCTGCTGACCCCCGGAAAGCTGGTTGATCTGCCGTTTTGCGAGGTGGGTCATACGGACAACTTCGAGTGCCCGGTTGACCAGTGCCCAATCACTGGCCTTGGGATTGCGGAAAAGACCGAGTTGTCCAACCCTGCCCATCATGACCACATCCGCCACCGAAACCGGAAAACTCCAGTCAACCTGGTTGCGCTGCGGCACATAGGCGATACAGATATGGCCGCCCGGTTCGTTACCAAAGATTTGAACCCGTCCTTCCGTGGGAGACATCACACCGGCGATAACCTTCAGCAGGGTGCTTTTTCCGGCACCATTAGGCCCGACTACTGCCATACGTTCACCGAGATTGAGTTCGAAAGTGGCATTTTCAAGGGCGATCCCACTGTCATATCGCACGCTCAAATTTTCAGCGCGTAAAATGGGAGCATCCGCCTGATGGGGATGACGATGTCGGCTGAGGTGTTGGGTGGTTTTCTGCAGTTCTTCAAAAAGAGCCATGGCTTGTTTACCGATGATGTTATGGGGTCAAGGCATCTACAAAAGCTTTGGTATTGTAACGCATATAATCAATATATGTGCCAACATCACTGTCAGAGTCACCCAAAGAGCCGGTAAAAACAAATACTAACTGGATGCCCGTGTCCTCAGAAACTCGTTGAGCCAGAGCAGGATTGACGGTATTCCCCACGAAAATAGCCGTGACATCCAGCCCCTCGATGGCATCTTCGATCTCAGCCAGTTCCTGAGCAGTAGGCTCTGCCAGCGTGCTGTATCCAGGAATAAGCGCACCAACCTGTTCGAAACCATATTCTTCTGCGAAATATCCAAATAATTTGTGATCCGTAACCAGTTTGCGGTTTTCTAAGGGAATTAAATTCACCTGATCGCGAATCCAGGCATCCAAAGTTTTAAGCTCAGCCTGGTAAGCTTCGGCGTTGGCATGATATTTTCCGGCATTTTCAGGATCCATATTACTGAGTGCCTGAGCGATGTTGGAAGTCCAAATGATGACATTATTCGGATCGGTCCAAGTGTGTGGATTAACACCGCTATGGTGATCGTCATGCTCGTCCCCTTCTGCTTCAAGCGCCAAGAAATCAATCCCATCCGAAACCTGAATGACTCTTTCTTGCACGCCAGCACTTTCAATCAAGTTATCCAGGAATTCTTCCAAACCAGCCCCATTCACGAATACCAGATCAGCTTCAGAAACTTCGGAAATATCTTGTGGCGTAGGATCAAAGCTATGTGGATCGGTTCCAACCGGAAGCAGCACGCTTAAATCGATCAAATCACCGCCCACTTGAGAAACAACATCCGCAACAATGGTCGTGGTTGCCAGTACCTTAAGTCGGCCCCCGCTGGGCTGCTGAGCTGAGGCGGAGGTTTGTGCCGGCGAACTGCAAGCGCTCAAAACAAACAGAGCAACAAGCAAGGGTGTTAATAATATTCGATTGAGGTTTCGCTTTTCCATAGAGATACCTTAACAAACTACAGGCTGTAAATGAAAATGATTTTCATTTAGCGCGATGCATTTTACTTCCCCATAGAAACCTAGTCAAGATCTTTTTTCTTGAACGATAGGGCAATCGCATGTTTTTGCATTTCTCCCACCCATTAAGTAAAAATTAGGGTTTAGCGGGCGGCAAAGCCGCCCACAAAACCCCAAACGCTTTCATTTGGTATCAAGAAGAAAACTATCTTTCTCTCTGGCAGTCAGCACAAATTCCCAAAAGCTGTAGCCAATGCTCTTTAATCTCGTAACCACTTTTTCGAGCCACTCGATCAAACAATAAATTTAAATCGTCCCCTTCGAAAAATTGTGTTCGGCCGCAATTTTGGCAAATCAATAGATGTTGATGGCCTGTGAACCCGGCGATAAATGCCTGACAACCATCTGGATGATGCACTCGCTGAATCAACCTCAATTCTTCCAGTTTCTCTAATGTGCGGTAAACACTAACCAATCCCAAAGATGGATACTGTTCTCGTGCAATATCAAAAATCTCAGCGGCATTCAAGGCGCGCTCGCTCTTTGCTAAGGCTTCAACCACGGCACGCCGGGGACTAGTGATCCGGTAACCACTATCTTTCAAACAATCCAACCATTCTTGTTTTCGTTGGCGATTTGAAATTTGAATGTCCATAATTATTAAAAACGGGGAGTGTATGTGGCGTGCGACCTCGCAAACACCTCCCATTCAACCGTTTTGATGAAATATATCGTAAAACTAACGTGCCTGCAATTGTCCTACTAGGGCGTTGGGGTTAATGTCGCAACGGTACCGGGATCGGAAGCAGGCTGCTCGGTTGCATCTGCTTCTACTTCTGTAGGAACGGGCGTTACCAAATTCACCCGAATGATCAGAACTTGCCCAGCATAGATCGCATTGGCATCTTCAAGATCTTCATTTTGCTCCAGGATATCTTCCACGGTGCTATTGAATTGGAGTGCGATAGCCGCCAGGGAATCACCGGCCTTGACCGTATAATCAATTTTATAGCCTCTCGGCAATCCTTCAGGGAGTGGGGTTGCGGTTGGCAATTCTGTACCCGGCGCAGGGATAAGCAGTTCATCACCTACCCGAATGATTGGGTTTGCTGGATCCAGATCAAGACGCTCCTTGTTAAACTCAATCAGCACCATAAAATCGATCCCAAAAGCATCCGCAATCGAAAAGAAAGAATCGCCTTCATTGACAGTATAGATCACCGCCCCTGAACGGGTCGGTGTGGCCGACGGTTCCAGCGTGTCTGTAGGAGGTGCAGGTGTTGCTGTGTTGGTAGCCGTCGCTGTCGGCGGCAAGGTTGCTGAGGGTGTTACAGTTTGCGTAGGGGTGGGTGTTTCCGTATCCGGCTTAAACATATCCATGGATATTGCGGGCGTTTCTGTTCCAGTCAGCCAAAAAATCAAAAACGCGGCACCTACAACTACAAGAACAGCAAACAGGACAAAGAGAATCACAGGCGTACGCTGTGCTCTCTCCTGGCGTTTTCGATAAGCATTTATAACATTTTGTGGGTTTTCTTTTTCGCTCATATACTTTCCTTGAGAAATGGCGAATCGGATATTCTCCGATCGCTGCACCTCGCGCAGTAGAATGTTTCCATCTTGAAACGTGATTCTACCTTAATTTTCATTTGTAAGGTAACAAACAAAATATAATTAAAAAACCTGTTACCAATCAGCCCGTGGGTGGCGAGGTGTGTGTTAGGCGGTGTAACCGCCTAAACACACACCCCGTATCCTATATGGCTGAGCAGTTAATAAAACCTTTCAAATCAACAATAAAACAGATTAGGCTGCTAGCGCATTACACCAAGTGATGACCAGATCGCCCAATCTTGTGCGAAAGGCCCGTCCGCTAAAACAACCAGATAAAAATCAACATTTTCACCTTTAAGATCAGCCAGACTCAACTCGATGGATAATAGCCGCCCATCACACTCTTTCGGCCATCGGCCCAAGCGCGTGCGGGTACCTAAATCGCCATCGATGGTGTAATGGATTTCATAAACCACCTCACCGGCGCCACATGTACCATCTGGGAGGGCAATAAAACCCAACTGGCCTTTTATATAATCTCCTGGGCCCACTTTATAGGCAGGATACCTACCGATGATATAGCCATTATCAACCCATTTCGGATGAGTCTGTAAAATTTTCCCAGACGTCTGCCTGTTCTCCAATTTGACAGCATCCTTAATCATGACAAAACCAATCTCATTGGTGTCAGGGCCGCCATAGGCGATATCCTGATGCCCGGGGTTCGCAAAATCAACCGGTTCAACACCGCTACCCCAATCTGCATTCTTTGCTTGAGACAAAAAATCAAAACGCACTCCACTTTCATCTGGCACACGAATCTCTACCCAGAATGGTTTTGAACTCTGATCTATGCCAAAGACAATCCCGTTCGCATTTTGTAATTTATAATTCCCGCGGTACTTTCCTGGGTCGTCTGGTGCAACCAGGTTGACTGAAACATCTATTTGTTGGCCAGGTTCTACCGTTCCTGTGGTCAACTGTTGGGAATCAGGGGCACCCATCTGATTACCGCTGTCAAAAACCAAATGATATGCAGATGTCCAGGTGCAAGTTCCAACGTTTTTCAGACGCCAGATTTTCTGAAACAGTTCCCCGGCTGAAATCTCTGTTCCATCTTCAATGGTGACATCTTCCACAAACTCAAAATTGTCACAAGCAATCGAGGTAGCAGTTGGGCTGGGGATCGGTGTATTGCTGGAGGGAAGCGGTGTTTGAGTTGGCAACGGGGGGGTATTGGTATTCACAACAGGTGGCAGCGTTGGCAAGATAGGGGGAGTAGGTGACCCTTCGATTACGATCTGGGTCATTTCTGCTTCCAGAGTTTGAGCAGAAACGGTATAGATCAATCCAGTATCTTGAGTTGCCGTAGGGTTATTCGTGGGGAAATTACATCCCAACACAGCCGACAACAAAAATGCAGCGATGACCAGAACCCTCCAATAACGCAAGGTAAACATGGCAAATATCTCCTTCAACCTTTCGAGAATTTTTAACTACTCAACCCACGAGTAGCTGAGCAGTCATCTCAAAGGCTGCATTTGACCGGGCACCTTCACACGATATCAAAATCACACGTTACGCACTTGGATATCATTTAGGATTAGGTGGATGGCTGGATTGCCTACCTAATCACAACTCCTCATCCAACTGAGTAAGTCTTCAATATATTACCATTTTAATGAACCTTGGGAATATCCAAGGACCAATTAGGGCAATCGCATGTACCCTAGTTTTAGCAATGCATTTCCTCTAAATGATTGAATGGGGGGTTATTGTGGGGTGCGACCCCACAATAACCCCCCATTTTTTATCTTTGGATAGGAGAATGCATGAAAATGCGATTGTCCTAAGGAACCAATCAAACAAAAAAGCGCGATATCCTGTTATCAGACGATACCACGCTCTTGATGGTTCCTATCAGGACATCAAATCAGCTAGTTTGGGGCAGCAACCATGACCAGTGGTACACTCCCATCGCGAACACCATTCAAACGAGCCTGCATTGACCATGGTCCCGTCCAGGTTATCTGAACAGGTAAAACCTTGCCTCTCAGGTCGTCCTTTGCTTCGACAAACACCAGTTTGTTAGTAGGGGTACGGCCACGCCAACGACCTTTCACTTTTTCTTCAAAGAGCACTTCGATGGTTTCACCTAACAACCTGGCATGAATTTCCGCGGCAATACGTTCCTGCAGATCTTCCAGCAAGCGATAACGGCGCCATTTCTCCTCGTCGCTGACGTCATCACCCAGCTTACGGGCGGCAACCGTACCACTGCGCGTTGAGTAGCGCGCCAGGTGTGCGACATCCATTTTGAGCTCATCCAGCAGATCGTAGGTGGCCTGGAACTGCTGCTCGGTTTCACCAGGAAATCCAACGATGATATCGGTAGCAATTGAAGCGCCAGGAACGCGCTGGCGAATTTCATCGATCAACTTGCGGTAATCATCGGCAGTATAGCCACGCCGCATACGTTCAAGTACCTGGTTATCACCCGCTTGAACAGGCACTTCGATATGCGGCATTACCTTGGGCAGTTCAGCGACAGTGTCAAGCAACTCGGCTGTCATCCAATTCGGATGAGAGGTTAAAAAGCGAATACGCTCCAAGCCACCGACATCATGAACGACACGCAATAATTGCGCCAGGTTCGGTCCATCTGGAATGTCTTTCCCATAACGGTCGACAATTTGTCCAAGCAGGGTTATCTCCTTGACGCCCTGATGAACCAGGGAACGGACTTCAGCGACAATATCCCCAACCGGACGGCTGCGTTCGATACCGCGTTTGTATGGGATGATACAGAAGGTGCAAGCATGAGAGCAGCCCAAAACCACAGGTACATGGGCCGAAATTAAGGTCCCCTGTTCCTGGAGTGGCAGGGTGAGATTGCCATCCATCAGCGCAAAACGGCGAGAGGTTTCCGCATCCTCCTGGGCTTTGGATTCGTCCTGAGTCAGGTAAGCTAAGAGCGGTCCAGGATCCGAAGGTGGAGAGAAAACATCTACTTGAGGGAAGCGCTCTTTGAGAAGATCATAGCCTTTTACACCGACCAAACACCCCATCAAATTAATGACCACCTCCGGGCGTTTACGTTTGATCGGCATCAGAGAACTCAAACGTCCATAGGCCTTATCTTCGGCACTTTGCCGAACAACACAAGTATTCATCACGATGACGTCAGCATCTTCGGCGCGATTTTCAGGCGTATAACCGAGGCCTTCCAGTGCGGAGGCAACGCGTTGAGAATCAGCCACGTTCATCTGACATCCAGCTGTCCAAATATGATATTTCATGTCCGATATTATATCAGGGGGGGTAAAATCAGTATATAATACTTTCATAAGTCTCTACGAATTCTCAGATTTGCAAACGGATGGAACATGGCTTGCCAGAAATAGGGTGGTGTTAAAAAATGGTGAAACCATTTTTTTGAACACCATTATTCTTGATTATTGCCATCCTGGAAAACAATAGGAGACCCTCATGTTTGACCCACAAAAACTCAGCGAATTAAAAGAATCCAAAAAAAGCTGGGAGAAGAATATACTCAACCCAACACTTACTGGTTTTGCTGAACGCCAGGATGACTTCATTACGGCTTCATCCGAGCCTGTAGAGAGAGTCTACACCCCACTGGAGATCGAAAATCTGGATTACGAACGTGATCTGGGCATGCCTGGAGAATATCCTTACACACGCGGTGTGCATGCCACGATGCACCGCGGCCGACTATGGACAATGCGAATGTTCGCAGGTTTCGGTACCGCAGAAGAAACCAACCAGCGTTTCAAATACCTTCTCGGGCAGGGACAAACTGGGCTTTCGGTTGCCTTCGATCTGCCAACCTTGATGGGCTATGACAGTGATGAGCCAGAAGCTTTGGGCGAATTTGGGAAGTGTGGTGTAGCTGTTTGCTCTCTGCAGGATATGGAAATTTTGCTGGATGGCATTCCACTCGACAAAGTCTCAACCAGCATGACAATCAACTCCCCAGCTGCCGTTATCTGGGCAATGTATATCGCTGCCGCCGAAAAACAAGGGGTACGTCCTGAGCAACTGCGAGGCACAATCCAAAACGATATCCTTAAAGAGTATATTGCCCAAAAAGAATATATCTTCCCACCTGAGCCATCCATGCGGCTGGTGACCGACACAATCGAGTTTGGCACTGAAGAACTTCCTCAATGGAATACGATATCGATCTCTGGCTATCATATCCGTGAGGCGGGTTCTACTGCTGCCCAGGAGTTAGCCTTCACGTTAGCAGATGGTTTCGAATATGTACGTTGGGCGATTGCACGCGGCTTGGATGTTGATTCATTTGCCGCACGGCTTTCTCTCTTCTTTAACGCGCACAACGATCTTTTCGAGGAGATTGCCAAATACCGGGCCGCGCGACGCATCTGGGCACGCGAAATGCGAGAGACTTTTGGCGCAAAAAATCCGCGTTCCTGGCTAATGCGTTTCCACACCCAAACTGCGGGTGTCTCGCTGACAGCCCAGCAACCCGAAAATAACGTCGTGCGGGTTGCGCTACAAGCGCTGGCGGCTGTTTTGGGTGGTACCCAATCCCTACATACCAACAGCATGGATGAAGCGCTGGCCCTACCCTCCAAACATGCGGTTACCGTGGCCTTACGGACGCAACAAATCATTGCGGAAGAATCTGGTGTGGCGAACACAGTCGATCCATTAGGTGGTTCTTTCTTTGTTGAAGCGCAAACTAACCGTATCGAACGGCAGGCATACGAAATCTTCCGTCGTATCGAAGCACTCGGTGGTGTGCTTCCCGCCATCGAAAAAGGTTATTTCCAATCCGAAATCTCAGAAGCCGCCTACCGCTACCAACGGGAAATCGATGCAAATATCCGCAAAATTGTCGGGGTAAATGCTTATGCTGAAAATGAGACTTTAGAAATCCCGCTTCTTGAGATGAATCCGCAAGGGTACGAACATCAAATTGACCGCCTGAAAAGCCTGCGCGAGCAGCGCGATAACGGTCACGTTGGCCAGTGCCTCGACCGGCTGCGGATCGCCTGCCAGGGAACCGAGAACAGCATGCCTTATATTCTTGAGGCAGTAAAAGCCTATGCGACACTTGGCGAAATCATTGGGGTTATGAAAAACGTATTTGGGATTTACGAAGAGCCAAACTGGATTTAACATCTATCCGGAAATTAGTCAGGGGCGTTATGGGAGCAGTGAAACCGCTCTCATAACGCCCCCTCAAACAATTTTAGGACAGGTTTTTAAATAGTCACGATCGTTGCGATGCAAATCCCCATCTCCTTACGCCACCGTAAATTTGCAATCTTCTGGATCGGAATCGCTTTTGCTTGGACTGCTAACCAGGTATTGATCTGGGCAATCCCCTGGCACATCCGTACTTTTAGTGACTACCCGCTGGCCCTGGGTGCGGTGGGTTTAATCCGCCTGGTGCCAACCGTTCTTGCTTCGCTGTTTGCAGGGGTGATTGCCGATAAATTCAACCGCCGAAAAGTCGTTTTAATGACCCAAGGTACCATGGGATTGGTAGCACTTTTACTGGCTCTCTTCACTTTCTCTGGGAAAATCGAACTTTGGCTAATTTATTTGTTATTGATGATACAAGCTACCGCTTACGTTTTTGATCTGCCGGCACGCTACTCGATCACCCCCAATATCGTACCGGTAAAAGCACTTTCAAACGCGCTAAGCGTAGAATTTATTGCTATTCAAATTGGCGCATTAATCGGTCCAATCTTGAGTGGGGCCTTGATAAACCAATTTGGACAATCCGCCGCATATCTGGCCGCTTCTTTGTTATTCAGTGTGATGTTGGTCGCCCTGCTGCTGATGGGAGAGGTGCCCCAGGAACGGTTGGAAACTACTCAAAAACAGGTGGATTGGGCTGCGATAAAAGATGGGATTAGCTTCACCTTCAAACACCCACTGATCTTCCCAAGCATGCTGCTAGATTTTCTGGCAACGCTGCTGACACGGGCCGATTCGCTGATGCCTTACTTCGCCCGGGATGTCTTGGGATTGAATGCAGCCCAATATGGCTGGCTGTCAGCAGCCTCAGCTATGGGTGCTTCGAGTGCAGCGTTGATACTGACCCAGATACGCCAAATCCGACGCCAGGGCGGCCTGCTGTTGGGGTCTGTGGCAATGATTGGAATAGCAGCCGTGGTCTTTGGAACCTCGCGCAGTTTTCCCATCTCGATGCTGGCGCTGATCGTGGCGGGCGCATCCGATTCAGTTAGCTCAATCATCCGCAGTACCATCCGGCAGTTGAACACTCCTGACAAACTGCGAGGTCGCATGACCAGCGTGAATCAGATATTCTTCATGGGAGGGCCCTATCTGGGAGACGTCAAGAACGGATTTCTGGGGGCGACCATCATTGGTGTGCCGCTGGCAGTCGCACTCGGCGGAGCGGTCTGTATCGCATCGGTGGGTTGGGTGGCACACCGATGGCCAGGATTAAGACGATATGACGGGGGTCAATCGATAAATGCGGAAATTAATTGAAAAACTGTACCAAGGAAAATGAGCGGCAGTGAGAGGATGGCGACCCTTTCTACTCGCGATGTTTTCGAAAGCCAGGTAATAAAATCTCGAATGGGAACAAAGACTAACAGGAAGACGGTCATGGCGACCATGGATAATCCATAATCGCTCAATTCAAAAACTCTCCCCAAACTGACCGGTTCCCTTCTACCCATCAGGCGGAAAACGATGACAAGTAAGAAACTCCAGGCCCAAACATAAATATACAGAAGCACCATACCGAACAACAAGACGAAAAGCACCCCACTCTCGATCCCTAGATATTTTGAAGAAAAGTAAATACCCAAATTACAGAGGCTGAAGATCAATAATTTGATGAAAACGATAATGGAAGTTGATTTGACCTGTTCGTCTTGAGAAGCCAGTGGCTGTAGTAAGATGGTATCAATACACTGCTCAATGATATCTTCTAACGAATCCGCCGAAAGCGCTAACCTGACATTACTCAGCAGCACAAACACAACAGTTATAATCCCAGCTAACTGTAATATTAACCCAAATGTGTGTACTTGTATGGATAAAGTCTCCCCCAAATAGCCCCATAGGAAATTGATACAAATCAATACAAATGCTATCCAGAGCAGGTAACTAGCGATCCGCAATTTCCCAGGCATTTTTCAGATAATATCTCCCAATGATTTTTTCGCCAGAAAAGCGCCATCCATTGAGTCACGGCAGCAATCTATGATTCGGTCAGGTTTATCTTTATGGTACTGTCTTTACATATTTTACTTTAAAAGACAAATTCTGCTGCCCTAAAAACGAGTTACTTTCATATCAAGATGATTACAAGCTGGTAAATATCATTCCAGCGAAAGCAACTTCGGATCTTGCGTGAAACAGAATCACTGAAACAATTTTCCTGGTATGACAGTCTGGCAGTTTTTAAAGTAAAGCCCTGGTTTTTTGAACATCACCCACCAAGAGTAGCCGAGTAGTTACCCTAACCAAAAAACACGAACAACAAAATCAAACCTGATTGTGAATCGAACAATCAACCAGTGAGCTTCTTCTAGTATAACGCACACGGAATCCGGTCGTTACTGAGACAAAGGTACTGATATTGAGGATGCACAGATATAAAACCCTTCGTGCACTTTTAAGGTAGGTCACGCAAGGGTGGTTCTTCATCGCCCTGGTAATTAATCAACTGCGGCCATTTTTTTGCAATCCCCAAAACGGCCAAAATTGTGCCAATGCCACCGGTAACAACGGCAAAAGGTGCACCAAAAAACTGTGCCACCAACCCGGCTTCCATCTCCCCCAACTGCGGTCCACCCATAAAGAAAATCTGGGTGACGCTGGTCATACGACCGCGAATATAATCCGGGGTGCGCAATTGACGGATGGTGTTGCGGATCACCATACTGACCGTGTCGGAAGCCCCCATCAGTGCCAGAGCGGCAAAGGTCAGCCAGTAGTTACGCGAGATGCCGAATGTGATCGTCCAGATTCCGAAAGAGATGACCGCACCCAACAGAATCTTGCCTTGGTTTCTGATTTCATCGATCTGCGAGAGGATGACAGCTGTGAGCGCCGACCCCACCGATTCGGCCGATAACAGCCAGCCATAGCCGATTTCGCCAACGCCCAGAATATCCCGGGCAAAGATGGGCATGAGCGCATTGGCTGCTGAGAAAAAGGTCGCGAAAAAATCGAGCAACATGCTCGACAGGATGATCGGTCGGCTGAAGATAAATTGAATGCCTTCCTTGATATTCTCCCAACTGACAGGTGCACTGCCCTTTCGCTCGGCATGCTGCTGAGACACTGGTCCAATCATGACCAGTGCAAGCACGATCCCCAGATACGAGATAGCGTTGGTCAGGTAGACCGAGGTTTGCCCCAAATAACCGATAAATAACCCGGCCAAAGCAGGTCCCACAATCGATCCGACGGTGAAGGCGATCGACTGTAAACTAAAAGCATTGGGTAAATCGCGCGCAGGCAGCAAGTTGGGGGTTAAAGATTGCCTGGCTGGCAAATCGAAGGCAGAAGCAATCGCTTCACAGACTGTCAATGCATAGATATGCCAAAGTTGAATCTGATCGCTCCAGGTCAACCAAGCCAGCGCGCTGGCGGTGGCAATTAATATTGCCTGGGTAATAAACATAATCTTGCGTCGGTCAAAAACATCAGCGATCGCGCCTCCAATCAACGAGAAGATAATAATCGGGATAACGCGCGCTAAACCCATCGCGCCAAGCGCGATGGGTTGATCACTGATTTCGCGAATATGCCAAAGCAGGGCTGCGAACTGCATTCGCGAACCAGCTACCGAGAAAAGCAATCCCAACCAGAGCAACCGGTAGCGTCGATGTTGGAGGGCAGGTGGAATATGAAGTGACATTGAAAATTGGTTTGGATGGAATCAAGAGCTAATCAGGAAGCTGGAGACGGACAATGATTCCCCAACTAATAATCGTCGTAATCGTCATCTTCCTGATCGGGGTCCACCAGGACTTCGCGCTCGCGCCCGCCACCCTGGGACTCGCCAACAATGCCCATTTCTTCAAGTTGGTCCATCAAGCGCGAGGCGCGCGGATAACCTATACGCAACTGACGCTGCAGCATCGAGGCGCTGGCCCGTTGTGTGCGTGACACCAATTCGATGGCCTTATCAATCAATTCGTCCCGGTCTGCCAGTATGGCTTCCTGTTCGATCATCTCATCCCAAGGAGGCGGTTGCGCATCAACCTGTTCATAGGTTTTCTGCCAGAATGAGATAACTTTCTCAACTTCCTGATCAGTGACCCACACGCCTTGAACACGCGTTGGGCTGGCTGCCTCAGGAGCCAGGAAGAGCATATCCCCGCGACCCAAAAGGCTTTCTGCACCGGTCACATCTAATATCACGCGCGAATCAATCGAAGACGCCACCGCAAACGACATGCGGGCTGGAAAATTTGCTTTGATCAAGCCTGTGACCACATCAGTACTTGGACGCTGCGTGGCAACCACCAAATGAATACCAACTGCACGCGCCATCTGTGCTAGGCGGACCAGGCTATGTTCTGTTACCTCCGGCGCTGACATCATCAGGTCTGCCAACTCATCAACCATCACCACAATGCGCGGCATGGTTTTCCCATCCTTGCGGCGCCGGGCCTTGCGGTTGTAGGTATCGATATTGCGAGAGCGCGACTGCTCGAGCGCCATATAACGTTGGTCCATCTCCGCAACCACCCAACGCAGCACGGCCAGAATCCGTTCTAAATCCGTCTCCACCCTGCCATAAAGATGCGGTAATCCATTAAAGCGCACCAGTTCTACCATCTTGGGGTCGATCATCACCAACCGTAAATCTTCGGGGGAATTGTTCATCACCAGGCAGCTGGTAAAAGCAGCAATACAAACCGACTTGCCGGACCCGGTGGTCCCAGCGATGAGCAAGTGCGGCATGGAGGCCAGATCAGCAATGACCGGCTCACCAGAAACATTGCGCCCTAAAGCCAATGCCAGCGGCGAACCTACCTTATAGAACACTTCGGTTTCCAGGATCGGGCGCAAGCGGACAATCGAGGATTTCTGGTTGGGGACTTCGATCCCAACATAGGGACGCCCGGGCACCGGAGCCTGTACACGCAAACGTTCTGCTGAAAGGGCAAGCGCCAGATCGCGCCTAAGGCTGGTAATCTGGGAAACCCGCACTTTACGCTGATGTTCAAGCTCCTCCTCTGATGCATCCGGTTTCTCGATGAAGCCCGGCTCGACAGCAAACTGTGTCACCGTTGGTCCGATCTGAAATCCGACCACTTTGGCAGGCACACCAAACTCAGACAAGGTCTGTTCAATCAACCCAGCTCGTTGGTTGATATGCTGCCGATCGGGGCGGGAATCTCGTTCAGTATTGAGTATTTTCAAGGGAGGCAGGTGCTCATCCCGCACTAAGGGCTCTGTTGGACGCTCATCTTTGTGATCAATTTTGAATTGCTTTCGAAATTCAGGGGCCAAGCGGGGTTTCTTTTTCTGAGAGGGAAGGTCCTGGGTCGTAAGGTTTTCAGCCGCTTCAGTAGGTGCCACGCTGATGGCTGGATCCACCAAATCTTCAACCGAGGGCGCTTCTTCGCCTCCCAGAATACGGACAGCAATCCTGGAAAGCACGGATCCCAATCCCAGCCCTACGATCATGAAAATAGCAAATAGGATTGTCAACAGCAATATTGCAAGGGACTGCGGCAGGAAAAGGTCAAAGATCGTAGCCAGTCCCCATCCGATCTGTCCGCCATCCAGGCCAGCCTGAGCGCGTTCCAGAGAATATCCCCCCAGAAATGTGAGCAAGGGCAGCAGTGTAAAAGCTGCACCCTCTAACGCGAAGACACGACCCCAGCGCACATCCGGGAGTTCACCCATGCTGCGTCGGATGACCATCAAACCGGCAAAGCCCAAAACAGCGACTATCATCAAGCTGCCCCAGCCAAACCAGCGACGTAACAAATTTATCCAGCCCATCAGCAAAGCACCCTGGGTAAGAGCGGGCATCAGAAATGCCAGCAGCGTCATTAAGGACAGTGCGATCAAAAATATGCCAAGTGCGTCCCAGGCAAACCGCTCAAACCGCAACCATATCTTGATGATGCGATCTGTGGTTGATAATGGTTGCGAGTCGGAAGCTGGTTTTGTCGCGGTTTTCTTTTGTGCCATAAGATATATTATACGGGTGCTTACTGAATATAGCAAAAAACAAGATGTAAATTACGGTGCTTTCAATTATTCATGAGACCATTCTTCGAAATTTGATCTTCAGAGAGATGTATGTTCGCCACGAAATCCTAAATCAACAAAGCTAACCCACCCACACATGCAGTTCCAGGTTCCCAG
>Ga0316577_10000636_pt1 | contig 14588 bp, 15 predicted proteins | sample S5NA_FD_203073 | JGI IMG/M metagenome (GOLD analysis project Ga0316577, IMG submission 203073) | Rhizosphere microbial communities from salt marsh grasses in Alabama, United States - S5-7_050615r2r1 | ecosystem: Host-associated > Plants > Roots > Rhizosphere | place: USA: Alabama | collected... | reverse complement strand
TTTTTGTTTTCAAGGAAACCTCCTTTTTAAAGCATTGAAGAACCCATCCTCCGGGTATATACTTTTTCCTCTTTCAAGGATGTGCGGCGAGGTTTTCTATAACCTCATGTTTTTTTTGATTAAGTTCCTTTCGACTGATACGGGCGCCTTTTATTCCCCCGTTTAACGCAATTTCCGAAAGGTAATATTCTCGACTATCCGTAATCAAAAGATCCATGTGGGCATAGGGGAATTTGCCCTTTTCCATGGCAGCACGACAAAACTCCTCCATATCCTTGTCCACTTCATAAGGGTAATTCTTACCTCCCATCGATACATTCATTCTGAAGTTGCTGGGATTATGTCTGACATAAGCTTCCACATACTCTCCTGCAATGATGACGCGTACATCAGTAAAGTTTTCCAAAAAGGGCTGAATAACAAAAGGATAGGATGATTCAGAGAGAGCCATGAAATTGTACACGGTTTCAACAGTATCCCACTTGCGAATACCGTAACCGCAATGCAGGCCGTCCTCCTTGGTTACGACAGAAGCCACGCCAAGCCTGTTATACTTGTTGATACTATCTATCAGCTCCACTCGTCTCGTGATAACGAAGGTATGAGGCAACATCCATTTTTTTAAGACAATAACCTGTGCGGCCTTGGAATGGTTTAATGTTTGTGACAGAGCGGATGGAAAGCATAAGACGCCTCGTTCAAGAAGATCGATCAGCACAGACTGTTTTAGATGCTTGAAAGTCAGCACGCCCAGGAAAATATCCCCGGAGGAAAGATGATGATATCGATCCTTGAGTTCCTTGCTGCTTCTGATGATCATTGAATTACCTGTTGGTTTTGTGCGCCTCAATACTTAATTCGATCAACCGGTCAAGAAGCCTGCTGAAAGGAATGCCCGCGGCATCGGCAGCAATAGGCAACAGGCTCGTTGCCGTCATACCGGGTATGGTGTTTGTCTCAAGGACAAAGAAATCTTGATCTTTGAGAATCATGTCGGTTCGACTGTATCCTCTGCAGAAAAGGGCGTTATGCGCTGTTTTAGCTATTGTCTGTGCCTTTTGGGTCAAGGCATCATCAATACGAGCCGGACATATTTCCTGTGTGGCACCGGCCGTATACTTGGCGGTATAATCAAAAAAATCATAGGATTTATCCGGAATGATTTCTATAATAGGCAATGCTTCTATTTTGTCATTACCAATGACACCGCCGGTGAGTTCAATACCGTCAATATATGCCTCTATCAACACAGCATCATCATGAGCAAATGCTTCGTTAACCGCATGGTTTAATCGATCTATGGATTTAACGATGGAAATCCCTACACTCGAGCCACTGCCAATGGGCTTTACAACCAGAGGAATACCCAACTGCTCCGCACACTTTTCCGGATTTAAGACGTCATCACGTTTGATAACCATGTAAGGCGGAACCCGGAGACCGGATTTTTCATAAAGCTGCTTGGAAACCAGCTTATTCATTCCTATGGCACTCCCGAGAACCCCCGACCCTTGATAAGGGATTCCAAGAAGATCCAGCAGGCCCTGAATCGTACCGTCCTCACCCATAGGTCCGTGAAGAATTATAAGTGCGGCATCAATGGTATGTGCATCCGCTACCAGTCGCGAAATGTCTGTTTTGGGATCATAGCGGATGATATCATATTTTTCACTATCAAGGGCCTCATAGACTTGGTCTCCGCTTGCAATGGATACGTCGCGTTCGGAAGATATACCGCCGGAAAGAAGTGCAAGGGTCAGTTTTTTCACCGAATTTCCTTTCAGTTTGCTAAATGCTACGGGTTTAAGAAAAAACAAGTTTACCATTTTGGGGGTTGAGACGCCCGAATGGAAAGGTACTAAAACTTAAGAAATATCAATAAGATTTCGAATTTTCGTAACGCAACCCGGCGGGATGCATCGGCGTTCAATGTGAAATTATTTTTGAGTGAGCCCTAAGGTGCGTTGATTTTAATACACGATATTTGATGGTCTCGTGATGCATTCGAGTGGTAGTGAGCGCATCACATTTCTATGACTTGAATATCTGTTCTTTAAATTTGTTATATTCATCAAGGGTTATGAGATTGTTTTCAAGCAGACGGACCAGTTCGGAAAACTCCCTTTTGTGAATGACATCCGGGTCTTCCAGTTGTTTAAATTGTCCGGATGACATCGTACCCAAAGCGGGAGGGTTATTTGACCCGCTGATTTTTAAAGATGCAAGTCCTCCTAATAGATTGACTTCAACGGTCCTGCCGCTAAACCGATGAGAGTTAAGAATCTCCCGAAGCGTCTTACCCTCCATTTTCATACGCTTATAAAAATGATAGGCTGAAGCAAGGATGGCAGCAGTACCGCCAAGAAAGATCCATATCATGTAATTTATAATACCACGGAAAAAAATGACAAGCAGGACCAATCCTGTAATCAAAATAACATGGAGAACCAAAATTAAATAGGCCATCAAAACACTTTTAAAATGGCTTTCCTCTTTTTCTTTTTTATTTAATGCCATAAAATATCTCGAAAGTTATATCCTGCTATAAGCAGGAAAAATAAAAGGGCTTTTGAGCGTAAGTTTAATAATACAATACATGAATTTGACAGTTTAGTAAAGGGCCACGTCGATATTTTGATTTAAGCACGTTTTAGAATTTCCAAATCGTTCGATCAATTTTTCCGTATATACCTGGGGCATTTCATGGGCGATCGATGTGTCTCGGATTGAGTTTAACTTCATGATTAAAAAGTTCAATTTTCTTAATGTGCGGTATTTTTTAGAAGTTTCCTGCATTCCCGCCAGTAGATCTTGGGTTTGTTTAATCTCCTTTTTCAATTCAATCTCAACCGGGAGACAATCCGCATTCTTTAATATTTTATACGCCAGGCGCAGTTCTTCGGAAATAAAACGGTTATCTTCAAACACCAAGGGTTTTCCGGCGCCGGGCAGGTTTTCAAATTCGCCCATTTTCTGTGCCTTTAAAATCCGTTCCTCAACAATTTTTTCGAAACCGTAAAGCATAGCCAATTTTTTTCTTTTTCCAAATAAAAAAGTGCGTTACATAAAAAATATTATAATACAACCCACTATCTTTTCAAGCCATAAAACAGTAATAAACAAAAAAGGCCCCCATAATAATAAGAGGCCTAATTTCAATCAAAGCTGGTGGCGATGCAGGGAATCGAACCCCGGACACTGCGGATATGAGCCGCATGCTCTGACCGTCTGAGCTACATCGCCAGGATAAATCTCAAAATCTTTTAACACAGAATCAATGGCCTGTTGTGTTGCATAATATTTTTTCAACATCTTTATACAACAGACTTTCAAATTTTTGGATCGGCTTTTCTAACAGCTTACTTTTATTTAGTCAAGTTATAAAATCGCTTCGCAATTTAACTCAATTTTAAGATATGAATTATCCGGGAACGGATCCCTCCGCCTCAACAGCAAATTCTTCCAGATTGCCCGGCAGCTTGCTGAAGATAATCATAAACGGCAACTCTTGGCCGGGTTTAACCCCTACATTGGAGTTATTATCGCCAATGCGATTTGACAATCGCTTTTTAATCGCTGAAAATTCCAGATTAGAAAGTTCAATATCCGACAGAACATTTCCGCAAAAAACAGTCTCTTCCTGAACAAGAATTTTCCCTTTTGTATACAGTTTCCCGGTTACCCTGATATAACTGCGGGCATCTGAATATCCATTTTTAATTTTACCGGTTATTGCAAAAAGCTTTCCTGCTTTAGTATTTTTTACAAATGCACTCTCAACATCTAACGTGTCTATTTTGAGATTGCCGGCCGGATCCGAAATTTGGGGTTTAAAATAATTACTGACAAAAGGAATCTCAATATTCATAAAATCAAGCAAAACATAAATGCCGTAACCACCGCCTCCCAAAAGAACTAAAATCAACAAAACAATTAACGGCTTGCTGATCCGTTTTTTCACTTTGGGTTTTGCGATTGCCACCACCGGTTGCTCTTCAACAATTTCCTCTTCCGATAGATCCTCCTCACCGGTATCTTCAATTTCAAATTTTTGCTCTATCTCTTCTGTTTCAGAAAATTCGACGGCTTCGAGTTTACCTGCAGCCGCTTCAGTCTCATCAAGTTCGGTTCCTGATGTCTCTTCCACCAGAGGAGAATCCGCGGGTGCAGCCTTCTCTTCTTCCGTGTCAAACATCATCTCTATATCTGACAAATCAATCTCTTCCAATGCTTCAGGTTCGATACTCGCCTCATCATCCTCGGGAACCTTTTCAATCTCTGGTTCCTTATCCTTATCCAATTCAAGATCAAGTTCCGATAGAATTTCATCTTTTTCTTCGGTTGCCGGTTCTTCCAAATCGAGCAACTCCTCTATATCCGACAGATCGAGTATATCCGGTTCTTCCATCTTTCCTTCCGCCTCAACAGGCTCAGCCGCCTTTTCAGATTCAGGCTCGAAATCCAGATCCAGATCCAGTTCGAAATCTTCAATGGCCTCATCGGCATCATCTTGTTTTTCCGGAACTTGCGTTATATCCAGCAGTTCTTCCATGTCCGACAGATCGAATTCGTCCGGTTCTCCGCGCTTGGCTTCGGCCTCAACATGGTCGGGCGCCTTTTCAGATTCGGGCTCGAAATCCAGATCCAGTTCGAAATCTTCAAGGCCTCCATCCGTATCACCTTGTTCTTCCGGAACGTCTTCCTCTGCAAACAATTTTTCCATGTCCGGCAAATCAAGTTCACCGAACTCTGAATCATCCAACTGGCCGGTTTCAGAGTCTTCAGTGTCTTTTCCCAATTCAAGGTCAAGGTCCGATACCATTTCATCCGGTTTTTTAACCTCCTCCGGAGGTGCAGGTGGATAGGCCATAAAAACTTCTTTACATTTTGAGCATCGAACTTTAGAGCCCTCCGGTTTTAGAAGACTTTCATTTAAATTGAAACTGGCGTTACATGCCTTACAGGTAATAATCATAGTATACCCCACCGCTTATAATTTAAGGTGATAAATCCCCGCTAAATATCTATAGTCTTCATTATAATCGAGGCCATAACCCACAAGAAACCCTTCAGTTACATCATGGCAGGCGTAGTGGATTTTAATATTTCTATTACGGCGTTCGTGTTTGTTAATAAGGGCACAAATTTTAACAGTTTTCGGATTAAACGTTTTTAAATAATCGATGAGATAAGATAAAGTCAAGCCTGTATCCACAATGTCTTCTACAAGCAGTACATTTTTATTATTCACATCAATCTCTATCTCTTTTGTTAAACGGATGTTCCCTGATGATGAATCGCTGGAGCCGTAGCTGCAGACCCGTATAAAATCAAGTTTAACCGGGATGGTGAGATGCCGCATAAGATCAGATAAAAAGACAAACGCCCCTTTTAAGATCCCGATGAGAATAAGTTCCTGATCCTGATAGTCGGATGAAATCTTGCGCGCAATACGGGCGACCATTTTGTCGATATCATTTTTATTTAAAACAGGAATAAGTTCAGGCATAATCAGAAATTATGAATATTCAGGACTTGCTTAAGCCGCCAAGCTGCTTCCTTGCTGTTTCCCCTTTCAACCCTTCTCGGTCAGCCGGTTAATTTTTTTTTGGATTTTAGGCTTTTTAGTCACTCTTGTCAATAAATTTAATTCCTTACAGGCCGACCTCTGCCAGTTGTTCAATCAGTTTTTTTTGTTTTTTGGTAAGCTTTTCCGGCATGTCTACCTGGATATAGACAAAAAGATCCCCCGTGTCTTTGCCATTCATATGGGGGAGTCCGTGGCCTGCAAGACGCATCTTGGTTTTGTGTTTTGTTCCGGGAGGTATTTTCAAGCTTAATTCTTTTTGGCCGAGTGTGGGAACAGAAATACTCGATCCGAGGAGCGCCTCGCTCAGTTTTATTTCTCTATACATATAAAGATCATACCCTTTAGAATCATAAACCGCATTACGCAGCACTTTGGACTGTATATAGAGATCTCCGGGAGGTCCGCCATATGGGTCCGGATCACCCTTGCCTGCAACACGAAGTTTCTTACCGGATATCATTCCTTTTGGGATCTTTACCGTAATTTTCTCGCTACGTCCCTGATGTTGGTATGATACGGTTTTACTTGTTCCTGTTGCCACCTCCTCTAATGTCAGCGGCAGCTCATACACCAGGTCTGTTCCTTTTGATCGGGGTTTCCGTTGCCTCTGATAACCGTCAAACGGGGTTCCCCCTCCAAAGGAAAACCGCATGCCGTTACCCCGGTCGGAAAACCCCCGGCCTTTTCCAAACAATTCACTGAGTATATTGTCAAAATCGAACCCTTTAAAGATATCTTCCTGTGAAAAACGCTGCTGGAATCCTGCGGCGCCAAACGTATCATACTGTTTGCGTTTCTCCGTGTCGCTCAGAACCGCATACGCTTCACTTATTTTTTTAAATTTTTCTTCAGCGCTTTTATTTCCTTTTGTATGGTCGGGATGGTACTTCATCGCAAGCTTCCGATAAGACTTCTTAATATCTTCTTTGGAAGCGTTTTTATTGACCCCGAGTATTTTATAATAATCTGTTTCAGACATCTTAAACTTCCCTCAATTTTATAGTCTTCTTTTATAAGATTCCAAAATAAGTTGAAAATCATTAGGTGTCAAGGATCATTCGATTTTTTGATTTCCGGTTTCGATGGATATTTTTCTGCAGCTTTGAGGGAAATCATAATTACAGAAAGCGCGGCCGGGGTGATTCCATCTATGCGGGAAGCCTGGCCAAGTGAAGACGGCATTATGGCAGAAAGTTTTTCTTTGAGTTCATTTGAAAGTCCGTGCACCGTTGTAAAATCAAAATCTACCGGTATCTTCATCCGTTCCAGGTTCTTGAATTTTTCGATTTCCTTGAGCTGACGATTGATATATCCTTCATATTTAATCTCTATTTCCACCTGCCGGGCAACAGAGTCACTGATGTTGTAAGGACTTTCGGACAGTTCTTGTGCGGTATGGTAATCGAGTTCCGCTCTTTTTAGAAGCTGATCCAGATAAATGCCGCTTTTTAAGGGTCTTGTCCCATGACTGAGCAAATAATCGTTTATCTTTTTATCAGGCTTTATCACGGTTTTTTTTATTCTTCTAATTTCTCTTGCAATCTGCTTTTTTCGTTCATTTACATCTTTTAATGTATCACTATCGATTAAGCCCAATTCATGGCCGGTTTCCATTAGTCTCAAATCCGCATTATCCTCCCGAAGCATCAGCCTGTATTCTGCCCGTGACGTAAACATGCGGTACGGTTCGCGAGTGCCCCTTATAACAAGATCATCTATCATAACAGCCATATACGCCTGTGACCTGTCGAGAATGAACGGCGGCCTTCCCTGGATCTTGCAAGCGGCATTAATGCCTGACCATATGCCCTGGGCAGCGGCCTCTTCATACCCCGATGTTCCGTTAATCTGACCGGCCATGTAAAGTCCCGAAATTAGCTTTGTCTCAAGGGTGGGCTTGAGCTGGACAGGATTGATATAGTCGTATTCTATGGCATACGCAGGCCGCATGATTTCGGCCGCTTCCAAACCCTTAACGGATCTGACAAACTGAATCTGAATTTCCATGGGAAGGCTGTTCCCCAGGCCGCTGGCATACACCTCATCCGTATCAAGGCCTTCGGGCTCAAGGATTACCTGGTGCCTTTCCTTATCGGGAAACCTGACGATCTTATCTTCAAACGAGGGGCAGTAGCGGGCCGAAACTCCTGTTATCATGCCGCCATACAGGGCTGAGCGTTTAAGGTTTTTTTGCACAATCTGGTGGCTTTTCTGGTTGGTATGCCCGATATAGCTTGGAAGCTGGGGCATGGTAATTTTTTCGGTAAAGAATGAAAAAGGTTTTGGCTCTTCTTCCGACCCATGCTCTGTAAATTCGTTAAAATCGATACTTGATTTCTTCAATCTGGGCGGCGTGCCTGTCTTCATTCTTCCAAGCTCAAATCCCAGCTCTCTCAGGTGCGCCGGGAGACCATAGGATGCAAATTCGCCGGCCCTTCCGGACTGGAATGAATTGAATCCGATGTGAACCAGACCGCTTAAAAAGGTTCCTGTAGCCAGCACAACGGCATGGGCCCGATATCCAAAGCCGGTTTGATCTTCCACACCGGCGATCCGGTTGTTTTCAACGACAAGTCTCTCAACCATAGCCTGTTTGAGGTCCAGGTTGCGCTGCTTTTCAATAACGGCCTTCATGGCCATATGATAACGGATCTTATCGTTTTGCGTTCGAGAGGATTGGACCGCAGGCCCCTTTTTTGTATTCAGTGTTCGATATTGAATGGCGGTTTTATCCGTGATCTTTGCCATTTCACCGCCCAGGGCATCTATCTCTTTTACAAGCTGTCCCTTTGCCATACCCCCGATAGACGGGCTGCAAGGCATTGCAGCCAGTTTGTCCAGATCTATGGCCATAAGAAGGACGCGGCATCCCATTCTTGCGGCTGCAAGTGCAGCCTCACATCCGGCATGACCGGCGCCGACAACAATAATATCGTATTTTTTCCGGTAGAAAACCATAAGCAAAAATGTTTCCGTTAAATTATTTTACAATCTTTCTTCAAACAAGTATATGTTATAAAAATAATCAGTAATTATCCAGAAATAATTTCACCGGAAATTTTTTTAACCATAGGCACAACATTCACCCTTAAAAACCCAATCACATGCATAAAAGATATAATGATTTTAACACGTATCTGAGAAGTATCTTTGGTTGCAGAGTTCAAAAAATAACCATTGATGCGGGTCTTTCCTGTCCAAATAGGGACGGTACGATTTCAACGGGAGGATGTATATACTGCAACGTCCGGGGATCCGGAACCGGTGCCCATGCACAAGGGCTTTCTGTGACCGATCAGATCATTCAGGGTAAAACAGCGCTTTCCAAGCGGTACAAGGCAAAGAAATTTATTGCCTATTTCCAATCATTTTCCAATACTTACGGTCATTTTGACAGGCTTAAAAATCTTTATGAGCAGGCCCTGGCCATAGAAGATGTGGTGGGGTTGTCCATCGGCACAAGACCGGACTGTGTAAATGAACCGATTCTGAAGCTGTTACAAGGGTATGTGGACAACAATTACCTTGTCTGGATCGAATACGGCCTGCAATCGGCCAATGATTCGACACTTGCCTTTATCAATCGGGGGCATGACGTTATGTGCTTTAAAGAAGCAGTTCTCAGCACGAAAAACAGAGGGATCAAAATATGCGCCCATGTTATTCTCGGTCTTCCCAATGAAACAAAAGCCCACGTGCTTGAAACCGCCCGGGTTGTTTCAGAAATGGAAATAGACGGTATAAAGGTTCACCTTCTCTATGTTGTCAGGGGCACAGCGCTTGATAAGCTCTACGCTGCGGGCAAATATAGATGCCTTGAGCAGCAGGAATATGCAGACCTTGTCTGTGATTTTCTGGAACATATTCCGAAAAATATGATTATTCAGCGACTCACCGGAGATCCACACCCTGAAGAACTTGTTGCCCCCATGTGGGCCCTCAAAAAAACAGAGAATATGGCCCTGATAAAAAAAACTCTGGAAAAAAGGGATTCGTGGCAGGGAAAGCTGTGGGTTACAAAAAAATAAAACGATTTCATAAAAATTATTTCTTGTAAATGTACATACTATTATTTCAATACGTCAATTGTTTGTAACTGCTATGGCGCATGGCTCTTTTCTAGTTACAACGTATACGATAAAATTTTCATTCCAAGGATTAGCGTAACAATTCCAAGTAACCTTGTGGCTTTAGATTCATTCGAATAAAGACACGTGCAAGCACCAATTCCGATCCAAACCAAACAGATGAGACAAACAATCCAATTTTCCATCGATATTCTCCTTTATACAAATTGGAAACCTAACTATGCAAAAAGCATGCAAATTCAGTTTTATCTAAAATAATACCATAAATAATAGATGGTTACATTCTTTACCTGCTGAAGATTTCTATAATATTTACAGGAAAACATATAACGTTATGAGATAAAATACCTAAAGAAATGTGAAAATTTTTACATAATTTTCTATTAAGATTTCGTAGGAAAAAAGAGGAAGGGGAAACGCATTTGATTTCGGTGCAACATAGCGACGGCGTGTAGCATTCTCCCTGTATCGGGATTCAAATGCGTTTCCCATGGGAATGGGGATTTTCAGAACCGTTTAGAGGAATCAATGTTTATGATAACGACCCGGCTGTTTTTGTGTATCTTTGTACAATCGGATAATTTCTGCCATAACCGAACGCCTTTGACGTTACCTTAAGACCGGGAGCCGCCTGATATCGCTTGTATTCGTTTCTGTCGACTTTGAAGACAATCTCCTCTACCATATCTTTATCAAACCCCATTTGAACCAGCTCATCGGCCCCTTTTAAGTCTTCAATATATGCTTTTAAGATAGAATCAAGGACGTCATAAGGCGGCAGGTCGTCCTGATCGGTTTGATCCGGTTTGAGTTCAGCGGAAGGTGCTTTGGTGATAATCCGTGTTGGGATATATTCTTTTTCTCGATTTATAAAACGAGCCAGATCATAAACGGTGGTTTTTGGAACATCTGAAATGACTGCCAGTCCTCCGGTCATATCACCATAAAGCGTGCAGTAGCCCACGGCCAGCTCGGATTTATTCCCCGTAGAAAGGACAAGGGAGCCCTGTTTGTTGGACAGACCCATAAGTATTGTACCCCTGATTCTGGCCTGGATATTCTGTTCCGTAATGCCGGGTTCATTGTCTTTGAAACACGGTGAGAGGAATCTTAAAAATTCTTTAAAGATGCCGTCTATGGGGATCCGGGTAAGTACTATGCCCAGGTTTTCGGCAAGTTCTTGAGTATCTTCGAAATTTTCTTTCGAGGTATACTGAGACGGCATAAATACAACCGAAACATTTTCCCGCCCCAACGCTTTAACCGCAATACATGCTGTCAGTGCCGAATCTATGCCTCCGCTTAACCCAACGACAACCTTTGAGAAACCACACTTCGTAACATAGTCCCGGGTTCCCATGACAAGCGCTTTCAAGATAGATTCCGTATCCGAACTTGAAATCGGATGAAGGTCGCCTTTGGATAACTCTGGTACTTTTGAATCAAAAACGAGAAGATCTTCATTAAAATCACATGCTCTGGCCACAACATTTCCGTTTTTGTCAAAAACAGTGCTTATTCCATCGAAAAGAACACTATCATTTCCACCGACCTGGTTGGCAAATATTAAAGGAACGCCGTATTTTCGCGCCATGGAACCAAACATATTCCATCTGAATTCTCTGGTTCCCACATAAAAAGGAGATGCAGATACATTGATAATCAAATCAGCGCCGGCGGTTACAACCAGTGCCACAGGATCTGTGGCGTACAGTCTCCTTTTGAAGATATCCTCATCGTTCCAGGCATCTTCACAAATGGTAAGTCCTATCCTATGCCCCTTATAAGGGTAAGACAAACTTTCCCTGCCGGGTTCAAAATACCGGCTCTCATCGAATATATCGTACGTGGGCAAAAGTCTTTTATGAACTTTGTACAATATTTGGCCGTCTTCAAAATGAACAGCGGAATTAAAAAGGGGTTTCCCTTTATCGTCAGAATTTTTATCCACAAATCCGCATATCACACCGATACCTCGTATTGACGACAGGAGCCTGTTTAAACAGGCAAGATTCGCATGGATAAAATCGTTCTTTTCAAGAAGATCGCGTGGCGGATATCCCGAAATTACGAGTTCTGAAAAAACAACCATATCACAGTTAAGCTCAATAGCCTTATCAGCAAAACATTTAATTTTTTCAAAATTATAATTAAAGTCGCCGATAATGGGATTAATTTGTGCAATTGCTATTTTCATGGCAGAGCTCTCGACATCTCGAAATTCTACAAATGGTTTTAATCATCATTCCACAATTCAAGCATTCCAACATTCCAATTGTGACCTGCCCGCTCGTGCCTTGAAATGGCAGTCAGGGACAAGTAAAATTACTTACTTATTGTTATATCTTTACTCGGCTTGCAAGAATTTTTTTATAAGCTGTCGGATTTCTCTTAGCTGTCCAGGTTCTCTCCATACAATATCCTGATCGGCCTTGAACCAGGTCAACTGACGTTTTGCATATCTTCTTGTATCCCGTTTCAATGTCCTAATGGTTTCATCCCATGAACATCGTCCTTTAATAAAATCGATCAGGTGACGATAACCGATGGACTGCATGGATTTCAGGTCGTCCGAGTACCCCATTTCCAGAAGTCCCTTAACCTCGCTAAGAAACCCGGAGTCCATCATCGCATCTACCCTGTGGTTAATACGATCATAAAGAACCTCCCGGTCTATATGCAGGCCTATTTTTAACACCCTGAACCGATGATCTTTAAACCCGTGCTCCCGTTGAAATGCAGTCATGGTCTTTCCAGTCAACTCATGTACTTCAAGAGCCCTTATAATCCTGTAAGAATCATTGGAATGTATTCTCTCTGCCGTATCAGGATCATAACGGAGTAATCTTTGGTGAAGAAAATCGGCGCCGTAAATCCGGGCTTGTTCTCGCAAACGCTCACGCACATGGACATCTGACGGACCGGCTTTAAACAGGCCGTGCACAAGTGCTTTTATGTAAAGTCCCGTACCACCGACGACAAAGGGGGTAATGCCGCTGGCATAAAGTTTTATGATTTTTTCATAGGCCGTTTCCGCGAACTGTCTGGCATCAAAATGCTCATCCGGGTCGATTAAATCGATCATATGATGAGCAACCCGCGACCGCTCTTCCGTCGTCGGCTTGGCAGTGCCGATATCCATATATCTGTAAATTTGCATTGAATCGGCACCAATAATCTCACCGTTAAAAGTCCCGGCAACATTAATTGCCATCGAGGTTTTGCCCAAAGCCGTTGGTCCGCAAATAACTATGATTTTCGGTTTCACATTGTCAGTACACATGATTCAATTTACCAATTGCTTCGGGGTGTTACTTCCGTGCGGCAACGATTTGACGATCTTTGCTAAATTATGAATTTTATATCAATAGAATTCAGGATACATTAGAGTATATTCGGGATCAATTTATTTTCAAAAAATATTTATATTTTTCATATTGACATTAACAAATTAATCGTATAGAGCTTTTTAGATCATAAACAAAAGAAGGCGGCAAGGTAATAAGAATAATTAAAATATAAAGGAGGTTTGTTAAATGGCAACAGTTGAGTTTATGGGAAAAACATTCACCGTAGATGAAGATGGCTTTATCGATGACTATAATAATTTTTGTCCAGAGTGGGTGCAATGGGTAAAAAGTCAAGAAGGAATCGAAGAATTGACTGAAGAACACGAAAGAGTCGTCAAAGTTCTTCAGGAATACTATGAGAAAAACGGAATTGCTCCCATGGTCCGTATTCTATCAAAAGTTACTGGTTTCAAACTGAAACATATTTATGAGCTGTTTCCGTCAGGACCCGGTAAGGGGGCCTGTAAGATGGCTGGTCTTCCGAAACCGACCGGATGTGTCTAATTAAAAACACTATAATTAATTTCATCAGTTTGTAACAAAAAAGTCCTGCAATTAATGCAGGACTTTTTTGTTTTATGGAGGGGATGTATGATCTGTACCGTTAAATCAAGAACCCGAACAGAATTGATAGACATTACTTCAAAGATTCAGGATATGGTCATGTCCGCAGGCATCGACCAAGGACTTTGCATGCTGTATGTGCCGCACACAACGGCAGCCATCACCATTAATGAAAGTGCCGATCCGAGCGTTAAAGATGATATTCTGATGATTATAAACAAGATAATACCGTGGGAAGCCGGATATCGCCATCTTGAAGGGAATTCACCGGCCCATATAAAATCGACAATTGTCGGAGCTTCAGAGCTTATTGCCATAGACAATAATCGACTGGTGCTCGGCACGTGGCAGGGAATATTTTTCTGTGAATTTGACGGCCCCCGAACCAGAAAGGTACAAGTTCGTATTATTAAAGAAAAGTTTCAGGAGTAACCCATGCCGCCAATAGATGATATAGACCGGGCAATCCTTAACCTGATTCAATCCGACTTTCCCATAACCCCCCGCCCTTATCTTACAATTGCCCAACGTCTCGGTTCTTCGGAAAATGATGTTATAAAACGACTGAATCGGCTAAAAAAACAGGGCATTATACGCCGAATAGGGGGGAATTTTGTTCCTGAAAAGCTAGGATTTGTGAGTACGTTGTGTGCGGCAAGGGTTCCGGAAGACAAAATCCAAAGCTTTGCCATGGCGGTAAACCGCTATCCGGGAGTCACTCATAATTATCAGCGGGATAATAAATATAACGTCTGGTTTACCTTTATTGCTCCCTCCATGAACGAAATAGATGAAAACCTTGAAAATATCTCCCGACAGACAGGGATTAAAGAAATTATCAACCTGCCGGCCACAAAGGTATTTAAGATAAGGGCGCATTTTAACCTTTGACGGCTTTGTAAAACGTCCAATTTCTGCGTTGCGCTTCATTTCGTGTTCACTGCGACGTACATAACTCCTCCTCATTCCACGAAATTTGCAACGCCTTTTTATCCC
>Ga0316577_10000635_pt1 | contig 14590 bp, 13 predicted proteins | sample S5NA_FD_203073 | JGI IMG/M metagenome (GOLD analysis project Ga0316577, IMG submission 203073) | Rhizosphere microbial communities from salt marsh grasses in Alabama, United States - S5-7_050615r2r1 | ecosystem: Host-associated > Plants > Roots > Rhizosphere | place: USA: Alabama | collected... | reverse complement strand
AGGGAAAGAGCCTCCTCCCCCTGGTGGAGGGCTCCGGCCACCGGTTCCTCTCCATTCTCCAACTCATGAGCTTCGAACGCCTCATCCGCCGGGCCTGCGACCGGGCTGCGAGGAACGGGGTCATTCAGGAGGAGGATACCCATGCCATCCTCCGGGGCCTCCTGAACCGCATGGCGGAGATCGGGGAGCTGGAAGGCTCGGAGGAAGGGGGAGTGGACGAAATTCCCACCCCCGATTCGATGGTTCGGCGGGTCCACGAAGTGAGGGGGGGCGCTCTCTTCGCGCTGGCCTTCGTCGCTCCATCGATCCTGGAGGAGGGCGAGGTGGGGAGGGGAATAGGGGAGGCGGAGCCGGCCATTGCCCGCCTTGGCACGGCCTTCCAGATCGTGGACGACCTGACGGACTTCGAGTTCGACCTGGGCAGGAAGAGCCACAACCTCCTCGTCTCCCAGATCCATCATGAAGGTGGGGAGGAGGAGAAGGGAGCCCTCCTCGGGCTCTGGGAGGGGGAGCCGGTTCTTCCGGGGATGGTAGAGGGCCTCTTCCGAGCCTCTGCCCGAGCCGTTCTCGAGCGGGCCTATGAGGAGGCCCAGGCCGCCTTCAGGCGCCTGACGGAGCTGGGTTTCTGGTTCCCCGAAGCGTTGGCACCCCGGGTGGTCCAGGCCATCGTCGGCCTGGAGGGTGTGCACCGGATGGAGGCCCTTGCCGCAGACGGTAACTGACCCTTCCAGGTCCCCTCCAATCCCGATATCCCTATTGACACTCCCGATGCAACAGATAGATTCTTCGTGTGTTGTTAGCACTCATGGATCATGAGTGCTAACAGAGCGGTTCTCCATTTGATTTCAATGGTTTTCACAACGCGGAGGAGTCGGAATGGCAAAGGGCGCCAAGGACAAGATTCAACCTCTGGCGGACAGGGTGGTCGTCCAGGCCCTGGAGGAGACGGAGCAGATGCGGGGCGGGCTGTACATCCCCGACACCGCCAAGGAGAAGCCCCAGCAGGGAACCATCATCGCCGTGGGTCCCGGCAAGCTCTCCGAAGAGGGTACTCGCATCGAACCCGACGTCAAGGTCGGACAGAGAGTGCTCTACGGGAAGTACAGCGGTACCGAGGTCAGCGTGGACGGGGAGGAGTACCTCATCCTCCGTGAGTCCGACATTCTGGCCGTCATCAAATAGCCTGTTTCCAACCAAGACGACGACTAAGCGAAGGAGAGGCAGATGGCAGCGAAGGAACTCGGATTCGACGTCGAGGCCCGTGCCCAGCTGAAGGCCGGGGTCGACAAGCTCGCTCGGGCCGTCAAGGTCACTCTGGGGCCCAAAGGCCGCAACGTGGTTCTGGATCGGAAGTTCGGCTCGCCCACGGTGACCAAGGACGGCGTCTCGGTGGCGAAGGAGATCGAGCTGGAAGATCCCATCGAGAACATGGGAGCTCAGATGGTGAAGGAGGTCGCTACCAAGACCTCCGACGTGGCGGGCGACGGAACCACCACCGCCACGGTCCTGGCCCAGGCCATCTTCGGCGAAGGGCTGAAGAACGTCACCGCCGGCACGAACCCCATGGGGATCCGACGGGGCATCGACAAGGCCGTGACGGTAGTCGTGGATGAGCTGAAGAAGCTCTCCATGGAAACCAAGGGGAAGAAGGAGATCGCCCAGGTCGGGACTATCTCCGCCAACAACGACGAAGAGGTAGGCCAACTCATCGCCGACGCCATGGAGAAGGTCGGGAAGGACGGGGTCATCACTGTCGAGGAGGCCAAGGGTCTCGAGACCACCCTGGAGACCGTGGAAGGGATGCAGTTCGACCGCGGCTATCTCTCCCCCTACTTCGTAACGGATCCGGAGCGGATGGAGGCGATCCTCGAGGACGCCATGATCCTCATCCACGACAAGAAGATCTCCTCCATGAAGGATCTCCTCCCGGTGCTGGAGAAGGTGGCCCAGACGGGCAAGCCTCTCCTGATCATCGCCGAGGACGTGGAGGGTGAGGCCCTGGCAACGCTGGTTGTGAACAAGCTGCGGGGCACTCTGAAGGTCTGCGCCGTGAAAGCCCCCGGCTTCGGTGATCGCCGGAAGGCCATGCTTCAGGACATCGCGGTCCTCACCGGTGGGCAGGTCATCTCCGAGGAAGTCGGGTTCAAGCTCGAGAACGCCGTGATGAGCGATCTGGGCCAGGCCAAGCGCATCGTCATCGACAAGGACAACACGACCATCGTCGACGGTGCCGGGGAGGAGGACAAGATCCAGGGGCGCATCGAGGAGATCAAGGTCGCCATCGACAAGTCCACTTCGGACTATGATCGCGAGAAGCTCCAGGAGCGGCTGGCCAAGTTGGCTGGCGGTGTGGCCGTCATCAACGTCGGTGCCGCCACCGAGACGGAGATGAAGGAGAAGAAGGCGCTGGTGGAGGATGCCCTCCACGCCACCCGGGCCGCCGTGGAGGAGGGAATCGTTCCCGGCGGTGGCGTTGCCCTCCTCCGGGCCCAGGCTGCCCTGGACAAGATGAAGTTGGATCGTGAAGACGAGCAGATCGGCGTGGGTATCCTCCGCCGGGCCCTGGAGCACCCCATCCGGCAGATCGCCGTGAACGCGGGAGCCGAGGGGTCCATCGTGGTGGAGAAGGTCAGGGAGAACAAGAACCCGAATTTCGGGTTCAACGCCCAGACCGACGCGTATGAGGACCTGGTGGACGCCGGGGTGATCGACCCCACGAAGGTGGTTCGCTCTGCGCTGCAGAACGCCGCCTCCATCGCTGGGCTCCTCCTCACCACCGAGGCCGTGGTGGTGGAGAAGCCCGAGGAGGAGAAGATGCCCCCCATGCCTGGTGGTGGAATGGGCGGGATGTACTAACCGCATAGCGACGCTCGGAGAGCTTCGCTATGCGGTAGCCCGGATTCCCGAAGCCCTTCGGCCTTCGGGAATCCGGGCTCCTCTTCTTTATCCCTCGATCTCAAGCTTCGCTATGGGGTCGGCTGTGAGCTCGGTGCCCAGGGGGAAACCCTTACGGGATTGACCATGAGGCGCCTTCGAGTTAGCCTCTGGAGTCAAGAGAGACCGAGGAAGATTGCAATGAACTGCCGTGTCGAGACCACCACGATCACGAAGGCCACCACCCGGACCACCGGGCTGGGGGCTCGTCGGCTTGTGTGATCTCGAACGACATCTTCGGCACACGAACGACGCGGCCCCCGATTCACCGGGGCCGCGTCTTCTTTGTCCTTGCGGTCCCGGGTGGTGACGGTGCCAGACAACATGGATCCTCTAGCCGAATGGCGAACCATGGCTGACGGAAAACACATCAAGGTTACGCTTCCCGACGGAACGGTTCTGGACCTCCCCAGGGGCTCGAACGCCGGAGACGTCGCGGCGGCCATCGGGCCCGGGCTGGCCAAGGCGGCCCTGGGAGCCGAAATCAACGGTGAGATCGTGGATCTCATGGTCCCCATCGAAGAGGACGTGGAGATCCGCATCCTTACGGCCCGGGATGAGGATGCCCTGACGCTCCTCCGGCATTCAGCGGCCCACGTCTTGGCTACCGCGGTCCGTGAGCTGATCCCCACGGCCGGGATTGGGTTCGGCCCCGCCATCGAGGACGGGTTCTACTATGACTTCGAGGTCCCGGAGCCATTTACCCCGGAGGCCATCGAAGCCATCGAGAAGAAAATGGCTGAGGTGGTGGAGGAGGACCTCTCGTTCGAGCGAAGGCGTGTCACGAAGGAGGAGGCCCGTGAGCTCTTCTCCGATGATCCTCTGAAGCTGGAGAGGCTCGAAGAGTTCACGGATGACGAGGTCATCACGGTATACCGGGACGGCTCCTTCCTGGACCTGTGCCGGGGCCCTCACGTCCCTTCCACCGGGAAGATCCGGAATTTCAAGCTGCTGTCTTCATCCGGAGCCTACTGGAGGGGCGACGAGAACCGCCAGATGCTCCAGCGCATCTACGGCACGGCGTTCTTCGACAAGAAGGAGCTGAAGGCCCATCTCCACAGGCTTGAGGAGGCCAAGAAGCGTGACCACAGGGTTCTGGGGAAGCAGCTGGACCTCTTCTCCACGGACCAGCGGGTCGGGGCCGGGTTCATTCTCTGGCATCCCAAGGGGGCGGTGATCCGGAATGAGGTGGAGCGGTTTGAACAGGAGCTGATCCTGAAGCATGGGTACGTCCTGGTATACACCCCTCATGTCATGAGTGAGCGGCTCTTCGAGATCTCCGGGCACCTCGAGAACTACCAGGAGGACATGTTCGGAGCCATGGAGGTGGAGGGGGGACGCTACAGGCCCAAGCCCATGAACTGCCCTGGGCACATCGCCATTTATCAATCCCGGCAGCGCTCCTATCGGGACCTCCCCATCCGGATGGCCGAGTTCGGCACGGTCTATCGCTATGAGAGGAGCGGCGTTCTCCACGGCATGCTGAGAGTGAGGGGCTTCACCCAGGATGATGCCCACATCTTCTGCATGCCGGAGCAGGTGGCCGACGAGATCGGGCGGCTCCTGGATCTGGTGGACGAGATGCTGCGGGTCTTCGGCTACCCCTACGCCATCGATCTGGCGACACGACCGGAGAAGGCCCTGGGGACGGAGGCCCAGTGGCAAGATGCCCAGAACATGCTTGCTTCGGTTCTGGAGGAACGAGGGAAGGAGTACCGCATCGACGAGGGAGGGGGAGTGTTCTACGGGCCGAAGCTGGATTTCAAGCTCATCGACGCCATTGGGCGGAAATGGCAGGGACCCACGGTTCAGCTCGATTTCAATCTCCCGGACCGTTTCGACATGGAATACATCGGCGAGGACAACGAGGGTCACCGCCCGGTGATGCTCCACCGGGTCCTGGTGGGCTCCATGGAACGTTTTGTCGGTGGTCTCATCGAGCATTATGCCGGTAACTTCCCACTCTGGTTGGCTCCGGAGCAGGTAAGGGTCCTTCCCGTATCGGAGCATTGGCTGGAGAGCGCCCAGGAGTTGGTGGACGACCTGTCGGGAGCCGGCCTCCGGGCCGTCCTGTACGAGCGTGAGACCCTCGGCTACCGGATTCGTGATGCGGAGATGCAGAAGGTCCCCTACATGGCTGTGGTCGGGGAGAGGGAGGCCGAAGCCGGAACAGTGGCTGTCCGAAAGCGGGGAGAGGGGAAGAAGCAGGAGATCATGTCCAGGGAAGAGTTCAAAGCTCTCCTGTTGGCAGAAGCCCGCTCGCGGTCTCTCGGGCCCGAGGGGGAGGAACCGTCGGAGGCGTGAAAATCCTGCCCTCCGGCCCGAAGGCTTGACCTTCCCCGGCCACCCCGTATTTTTGAGAACACAATTGGAAGCGGGGGAGGTCATCCCCCCACCTTTCGGTCCCCGCATTCGCGAGGGTACCGCCGGGTTCAGAAGGAGCGACCAAGGCCCTGCCTTCGTCACTCCATTCTCGCCCGGTCACACCGGGCTTTTTTTTCGCCCGGAGTACCTATCTGCCGGGGATTCGGCCAACAACAGAGCGGAGGTTCTGACCATCAAGGAGCAAAAGGTCCGAGTCAACGACCAGATCCGGATCAGCCCCATTCGTCTGATCAGCGACGAGGGCGAACAGATCGGAATCGTCTCCATCGACGAGGCCCGTTCGCGCGCAGAGGAGGTGGGGTTGGACCTGGTTGAGGTGGCACCTGATGCCCGGCCCCCCGTGGTCAAGCTCATGGACTACGGGAAATTCAAATACGAGCAGGCCAGGGCGGCCAGGGAGGCGAGGAAGAAACAGCACACCATCCAGGTCAAAGAGGTCAAGTTCCGTCCCGGAATCGAGGAGCACGATTACGAGTTCAAGACCCGACACGCCCGAAAGTTCCTGGAGGAAGGGAACAAGGTCCGGCTGACGATGATGTTCAGGGGCCGGCAGATCACACATTCGGAGCTGGGTCTCGAGGTTCTCGAGAGGGTGAAGGAGGACCTCAGCGACATCGGAAAGGTTGAATCGGAGCCCAGCTTCGAAGGGAGAGTCATGTTTATGGTCATGGCTCCCCTGAAGACCAAGTAGAACAACGGTCAGGAGTCGATGCCCCTGAGGGGCCCCATCCGGGGTGAGCCCTTTGGGCCCATTCCTGGAAGTCGGGGGCACCCCCAAAGGAGTCAGTTATGCCCAAAATGAAGACGAATCGAGCCGCTGCGAAGCGGATGCGAAAGACGGGAACAGGGAAAATCAAGCGGATGCGGGCGAACAAGAGCCACATCCTCACCAAGAAGGACCGGAAGCGGAAGCGGCGCCTGCGCTCGAGCACGTTGGTTGCCAAGGCCGACGAAAAGCGGGTGAAGCGCCTGCTGGTCAAATAGGGAAGGAGCAGATCGATGCCTCGTGCCACGCAAGCCGCTGCCCGGAAGAAGCGCAAGAAGAAGATCTTCAAGGCCGCGAAGGGCTATTTCGGTGGTAGGAAGAACCTCTACAAGACTGCCAAAGACGCAGTCGAAAAGGGCTGGGAGCATGCCTATCGGGACCGCAAGAAGAAGAAGCGGAACTTCCGGTCCCTCTGGATCACCAGGATCAACGCTGCCGCCAGGGAGCACGACCTCTCCTATTCCCGGTTCATGAACGGGCTCAAGAGGTCGGGGGTGGAGTTGGATCGGAAGGCGCTGGCGGACCTTGCAGTCCGGGATCCTGACGCATTTAGCAGCTTGGCCGAGCGGGCCAAGGAGGGGCTGGCCAAGGCCAGCTGATCCCATCCTTCGACCCGGCTCGGCAAAGGGCTTCACGATTTCGTCGTGGAGCCCTTTCCCTTAGGTTAGCAGGCCTCTCCGTGGAACTGAACAGAAGGGACCCTACGGGACCATGAGTGGGAGCGAGTCATTGATCGAAGCCTTGAAGGCTCTGGAGAAGGAGGCTCTGGCGGCGGTGGCCCGGGCTCCGGACGGGAACGCTCTCGAGGCGCTGCGAATCCGGTACCTCGGTAGGAAGGAGGGGCAGATCTCCGGGATCCTCCGGGGGCTCGGTGGGTTGGCTCCTGAAGACCGCCCCGGCGTAGGGGCTGAGGCCAACCGGGTCAAGGAGGCGGTCCAGGCCGCCCTGGAGACCCGGAAGGGGACCCTGGAAGGTGGACGCGGAGAGGGCACCGAGATCGACCTCTCACTCCCGGGCCGACCCAGCTGGCGGGGCGGGCGGCACCCCGTGACTCAGGTCATCGACGAGATCTGGGACATCTTTCGCACCCTGGGTTTCACAAGAGCCAGGGGACCCGAGGCCGAGACGGCCTGGTACAACTTCGTGGCGTTGAACACTCCCCTCGACCACCCTGCGGTGGACGAAGCCGATACCCTCTATCTCCGGGAGTTCGGTCTTCTGAGGACCCATACCTCCCCGGTGCAGATCCGGACCATGGAGCAGCACCCCCCCCCGGTTCGCATCATCGCGCCCGGGATGGTCTTCCGGCGGGACACTCCCGACGCGACTCACACGCCGGCCTTCCTCCAGCTCGAGGGGCTGGTGGTGGACGAGGGTGTGACTTTCGTGGACTTCAAGGCCACGCTGGCCGAGTTCGCCCGACGATTTTGGGGCCCGGGCACTCGGGTACGATTCAGGCCCTCGTTCTTTCCCTTCACGGAGCCGTCGGCGGAGGTGGACGTGAAGAGGATCATCAGGCAGCAAGACGGAACGGAGGAGGAGACGGACTGGCTGGAGATCATGGGGGCGGGAATGGTGGATCCGGCGGTCCTGGACAACGTGGGATACGACTCGGAACGCTACACCGGCTTCGCTTTCGGGATGGGACCGGCGAGGATCGCCGCCCTGAAATACGGCATTCGTGACATCCGGGTGTTCTACGAGAACGACATCCGCTTCCTGAGCCAGTTCGCACGGCCATGAACGTATCGTATCGGTGGCTCAAGGCCCTCCGGCCGGAGCTTGCCCTGAGCCCACAGGAGATGGCGGAGATTCTGGCGATTCGGGGGGCACCCGTGGAAGACCTCCTCCACCTGGCGCCCGGACTCTCGCAGCTCCTGGTGGCCAGGGTCGACGCCGTGCAGCCGCATCCGGACGCCGACCGGCTCTCTGTATGCCAGGTGGATGCGGGCGGAGAGCTTCTGCAGGTGGTTTGCGGCGCTCCCAACGTGGAAGTGGGTGCGTTCTATCCCTTCTCACCGGTGGGCTCCACCCTCCCGAACGGCGCCGAGATCGGCCGGGTGAAGATCCGAGGTGTGGAGTCCAATGGGATGCTCTGCTCCGAGGCGGAGTTGGAGATGGGCCTGGACGCCTCGGGGATCATGAGGCTGGAGGGGGATCTGGCGCCTGGAACGCCCCTGGCTGAGGCCCTGGGCCTCGACGATTGGCGCCTGGACGTCGAGATCACCGCGAACAGGGGCGATCTCCTCTCCCATGTGGGGATCGCCAGGGAGTTGGCTCCCCGCGGAGTCGAGGAACCGCCTCTCCCCGACATACCCGGGGCCTCCTCCGCCCCCCTCGAGTTGAAGACCGATTCCGCCGCGGTATCCGCCCAGGGGGTTACCATCCGGATCGATGATCCGGACCTCTGCCATCGGTACCTGGGTGCGGTGATCCGGGGCGTGAAAGTGGGTCCTTCACCTCCGTGGCTGGCCTCCAGGATCAGAGCCGCAGGCTCCAGACCCATCAACAACGTGGTGGACGCCACCAACTATGTCCTTCTGGAGCTGGGCCAGCCCCTTCACGCCTTCGACCTCTCCAGGCTGCGGGAGTCCACGGTGGTGGTGCGGAGAGCCAGGGAAGGGGAGCTCATCAAGACGCTGGACGAGGAGGACCGGCGTCTGGAGGAGGGAATGCTCGCCATCTGTGACGCCTCGGACCCGGTGGCCATCGCAGGGGTGATGGGGGGCATGGACTCCGAGGTGTCGTCGGACACCACGGATGTGCTCCTGGAGTGTGCCCTCTTTGACCCGGGGTCCGTTCGAGGCACCCGAAGCGCGCTGGACATGTCCACCGATGCGAGCTACAGGTTCGAACGCGGAGTGGACCCCCAGGGGATGGAACGGGCAGTCCGTAGAGCCGTCGAGATCATCGTGGCCACTGCGGGAGGGATTCCCGACTCCTGCCTCCTGGACGTCTGCCCGAGACCCTTTGAAGAGCTCAGTGTATCGCTTCGCCCCTCCAGAGTCCGGGTCCTCCTGGGGATCACCCTCACGCCCCAGGAGATCGAGGATCTCCTGGTGCCACTGGGTTTCAGGATCACCTCGTCCCGGGATGACTTGCTGGAAGTGGCGGTCCCGGGGTTCAGGAGCTACGACGTGGTCCGGGAGGTGGATCTCCTGGAGGAGGTGGCCCGGGCGTACGGATACGATCGGTTCCCGGACGAGCTGGGTCCGTTCCGCCCCGGCACCGTCCCGGACCATCCTCTCTTCCGCCTGGAGGATGAGATACGGGACTTGTTGGTGGGTAGAGGGTTCCTGGAGGCTCAGACCCAGGCTTTCGCCTCCGAGTCGGAGGGAGAGGTGGAGCTGAGCAACCCGGTTTCCGTTCAGGAGGGATTCCTTCGCAGGCGCCTCCTGCCCGGCCTGGTCCGGCGAGTGGAGTACAACTTCGCCAGGGGCCAGCGGAACGTACGCCTGTTCGAGCTTGGTACGGTGTTCTTCAACGGTGGAAGGGGAGAGTTACCGGGTGAGGAGTTCCGCCTGGCACTGGTGCTGACGGGAAACCGGAGCCCCCTGCACTGGGGAGACCCACCGGAGGACATGGATCTCTGGGACCTCAAGGGAACCTTGAGCTCCCTCATCCCCGGGGCGCTGCTCCAGGGAGCGACTCTCCGGGAGGGGGCTCCGGAGGGGGTGGGGCTGGTGCCCGGGGAAGGCTTCTCCCTGGTGGAGCCTGGGGGGACCGTGGTGGGGTACGGCGGGAGGATGGAGGCGGCACGGGTCGATGCGCCGGCGTGGGCCGGCCCTCTCTGGGCCGCGGAGATCACACTGCCAGAGGAACCCCGGGGAAGGCCCGTTCCCATGTTCCGGCCGCTTCCCCCTTTCCCAGGGGTGGATCGAGATCTCGCCCTTCTCCTTCCCAAAGGGCTTCCTGCACGCCAGGTTGAAGCGTTGATTCGGGATACTGCGGGGGACCTTCTGACGGATCTGCGGATCTTCGATCTCTACGAAGGCGAGGGGGTACCAAGTGGACATCGCTCCGTGGCCTTTCGTCTGCGGTTCCAGTCGGGGGAACGAACCCTAATGGATGAAGAGGTGGAACGGGCGGTGAGTGGCGTTACCGACCGTCTATTGGAGGAGCTTGGTGTCAAGACCAGAGGATAAGGTCCTCGGCGACCCGTCGGAGCTCGGGGCCTTCGAGCGTTTGGAGTCGGCTATCGATGCGGCCCTGGCCCGAGTCGAAGTGCTTCAGGCCGAGCTGCATGCGTCGAACAACCGGGCCAGGGAGATGGAGACCCTCCTCAAGAGGTTCACGGGAGGGGAAGACGATCCGGCGTCCCTCCTGAGCCGGCTTCAGCGCCTGGAGGACGAGAATGGCGTTCTGACGGAGCGCCTTCGGAAGGGGAGAAATGGGGTGGAGAAGCTGCTGGCTCGGATTCGGTTCTTTGAGGAGCAGGGCTGATGGCAAGCGATCAGCGGAAGTCTTCGGTCACGGTTCGTATCGGAGGTGAGGATCATATCATCCGGGCTAACGTCGAGCCGGAGTACACCCGGCGTTGCGCCGAGTGGGTGGACGACCGGATCTCTGAGATCAAGGGCCAGCTTGGTCTCATCGAGAGCCACAAGGCAGCGATCCTGGCGGCCCTCTCCATCACGGACGAGCTCTTTCAAGCCCAGGGTGAGGTGAAGGCCCTCCGGAAAGAGACGACCCGCCGGGCAGGCACACTGGCCAGGAGGCTCGAGTTGGCTCTGGCTGAGGAAACACCGGTCCCGTCGGGGCAGGAGGAGTCGAAACGGGAAGGGCCGTGAGGTCTGGTCCCGCCGTCCGCCTTGCGTTGTAGGCCACGCAAGTCCTATTCTCTACTTAACTTTTGACACTTCCTCCGCATCTGATCCGTCAGGTGGGGGGGAGTTGCATGTCCACCGCCTACCGTTCGGATGCCTATGCGTCCGATTTCCGGAGTGCATAGATGAGTCCCGTGGAATACGCGCTGGTGGCCCTCGCCGCCGCGCTTGCCGTTTCCGGCTTTCTGCTGGCCAGAGGCATGGAGCGTGCCCGGCAGCGGAGGGAGCGGGAAGCGGCCAAGGATGAAGCGTCACTGATTCTGAACCGGGCCCGCGAGGAGGCCGACAAGCTCAAAGAAGCCGCCGTCCTCCAGGGAAAGGAGGACGTCTTCGGCCTCCGGGGGGCGTGGGAGAAGGAGGAGGATCGGCGAAGGGAGGAGATCGAGCGGCTCGAGCGCCGCCTGGACGAGCGCTCGGAGTTCCTCGACAGGAAGTTCGACAGTCTCAGTGAGCGAGAGGGAAGCCAGGAGGCGAGAACCCGGGAGCTGGACCGTCAGGATCAGTCCATCCGTGACAAGACCCGCCATCTTCAGCAGATGGAAAAGGAGGCTAGAACGAAGCTCGAAGGGCTTGCCGGTCTCTCTTCCCAGGAAGCCAAGAAGAAGTTGATGGAGGAGATGGTGGATCAGGCTCGGGCCGATGCCGCCAAAGAGCTCCGGGACATCAAGGAGGAGGCCCAGCGCACCGCGGACAGGGAAGCCAAGAAGATCCTGGCTCTCTCCATTCAGCGGATGGCGGCGGATCAGACCGCCGAGACCACGGTGTCCGTCGTACAGCTTCCATCCGATGAGATGAAGGGGAGGATCATCGGACGGGAGGGGAGGAACATCCGGGCCTTCGAGCAGGCCACCGGCGTGGATGTCATCATCGACGACACTCCCGAGGCAGTGGTCCTGTCCGCGTTCAATCCCGTCCGGCGCGAGGTCGCCCGCTATGCCCTGGAGAAGCTCATCGAAGACGGTCGCATCCATCCGGGGCGCATCGAGGAGATGGTGGCCAAGAGTGAGAAGGAAGTGGAGAAGGGGATGATCGAGGCGGCGGAGGAGGTTCTCTATGAGCTGGGAATCCACAACGTGCACCCCGAGATCGTCAAAGTGCTGGGCCAGCTCAAATACCGCACCTCTTACGGGCAGAACCAGCTCGGGCATGCCCGGGAAGTGGCGTTCCTGGCCGGCAACATGGCTGCGGAGATGGGGCTGGACGTTCAGGCGGCGAAGCGAGCCGGCATCCTCCACGACGTCGGGAAGGGCCTGACTCACGAGCACGAGGGCACCCACGTGGAGTTGGGGTGGCGGCTCTGCAAGAAGCACAACGAATCTGACGTGGTCCTGAACGCCATCAAGGCCCACCACGACGAGGAACCCCATTACTTCCCCGAGACCTTCCTGGTCACCGCGGCGGACGCCATCAGCGGGTCTCGCCCTGGGGCGCGCCGGGAGATGTTCGAAGGGTATGTGAAACGGTTGGAGAAGCTGGAGGAGATCGCCACTGAGCATCCCGGTGTGGAGCGGTGCTTCGCGATCCAGGCCGGGCGAGAGCTCAGGGTCATGGTCCAGCCGGAGAAGGTCAGCGACCAGGAAATGGCGCAGATCTCCGAGGGGGTCGCCCGGAAGATCGAGGCCGAGCTCCAGTACCCCGGCCAGATCAAGGTTGTCGTCATCCGGGAAACCCGCGCAGTAGACTTCGCCCGCTGATGGCCCAGGCGCCTTCCCGGCGCCCTGTACAGGAGGGGGCCCCACAACATGCCTCTTGCCGTCAAGGTCCTTCCCGAAAGAGGACTCATCTGGGTCGAGGGTGAGGGAGTGGTCACAGATCACGATCTCGTCACCTATGTCCACGAATACCTGGTGGAGAAGGACCTGAGGAGCTGGGACGAGGTATTCGATCTCAGCAGCGCGGACCTCATGGATCTCACCTATGCCGGCCTCTCCGAGGTGGCAGCGACAGCGGTCCCCACCGATCCCGAGGAATCTCCCACCAAGATCGCGATCCTCATTTCCGAGGCGGTGGGGATCGGTATCTCCCGGATCTACCAGACTCTTCGGGAGGGAAAGGGTGGGCGCCGGGCCGTGAGGATCTTCTGGGAGCGGGAGGACCTTCTCACGTGGATGGGGCTGCCTTCCGGTTGGATTCCGGGGGCCGACTGACCCCCGGGACAGATCCGATTTCGGGGCAGCCAACGACACCGGAAACGGTTACCTTGTGGCCCGGTGACGGAGCCCGGAAGGGCTTCCGCCGGCGACACATGGAATCCACACCAGCGATCAGAGGGAGACCGCAAGATCATGAGTGCCGAGATCATCTCTGGGAAGGAAATCGCACAGACGATCCGGGGGGAAACGGCGGCTCGGGTAGCTGCCCTGAAGGAGGCCCACGACTTCGTCCCCGGCCTGGCCACGGTCCTCGTGGGGGAGGACCCCGCCAGCCACAGCTATGTGGGTATGAAGAACAAGGCGGCCAAGGAGATGGGGATCTACTCCCGTCAGATCACCCTGGACGCCGAGACCCCGGAGGCCGAGCTCCTGGGGATCGTGGAAGGCTTGAACGCGGACCCCGGGATCCATGGGATCCTGGTCCAGCTCCCCCTCCCGAAGCACATGGACGAGTCCAAGATCCTCCTGGCCATCGATCCGGCGAAGGACGTGGACGGCTTCCATCCGGTGAACGTGGGGAAGCTGTCCACCGGCGAGACGGAAGTACTCGCGCCGTGCACGCCGGCGGGGATAGTCCAGATGCTCATGAGGACGGGCAACGATCCGTCCGGGAAGCACTGTGTGGTGGTGGGACGCTCGAACATCGTGGGACGGCCCATGGCGTCTCTTCTCCTTCGAAAGGCGCCGGGTGGGAACGCCACGGTCACCGTGTGCCACAGCCGCACCCCGGACCTGGGGGCAATGACTCGCCTGGCGGACATCCTGATCGTGGCCATTGGCTGGCCTGAAACGGTGAAGGCAGACATGGTCAAACCTGGAGCCGTCGTCATCGACGTGGGCACCAATCGCGTCGACGACGAGACCCGTGAGCGGGGCTGGCGCCTGGTGGGTGACGTGGCTTTCGAGGAGGTCAAGGAAGTGGCCAGCGCCATCACGCCCGTCCCGGGTGGAGTCGGCCCAATGACCATCACGATGCTCATGTGCAACACGGTGGATGCCGCCGTGCGCCTGGCGGGAATCCAGGAGTGAGAGAAAGAGAGGCTGGGAGCGCACCGTCGGGACAATGGCAAACTTGGACCTGTTCGATCCGGTAGAAGAGCCGGAGGGGAAGTCGGAGCCGCTCCCTCCGGCTTCTTCCGGGGAGGAGATGGAGGCGGGTCCCCCCCCTGAGCCCACCATCTGGACGGTCTCCCAGCTGAACCAGGCCGTGAGAACGCTCCTGGAGGACAGCCTCCCGCCCCTCTGGGTATCCGGCGAGGTAGCCAACTGGAAGCGGGCGGGTTCTGGGCACTGCTACTTCACCCTCAAGGACGAGTCGGCCCAGCTCCGCTGCGTGATGTGGCGGGGTGACGCTTCCCGACTTCCCATGGATCCGGAAGAAGGGATGCGGATCCGCACGTTCGGTCAGCTCACCCTCTACGAAGCCCGGGGTGATTTCCAGCTGGTGGCCAGGCAGCTGGAAGGGGAGGAGGGCGAGGGCCTCTGGCGCCTGGCGTTCGAGAAGCTGAGGAAGCGGCTGGGGGACG
>Ga0316577_10000634_pt1 | contig 14591 bp, 10 predicted proteins | sample S5NA_FD_203073 | JGI IMG/M metagenome (GOLD analysis project Ga0316577, IMG submission 203073) | Rhizosphere microbial communities from salt marsh grasses in Alabama, United States - S5-7_050615r2r1 | ecosystem: Host-associated > Plants > Roots > Rhizosphere | place: USA: Alabama | collected... | reverse complement strand
CCTCTCCCGGTCCACCGCCATCTCCACAATGGACCCGCTGCAGTTGGCGCGAACGCTTCAGCTCATGCGTCGGGACGCGTCCGAGGGCGTCACCGAAGAGGTGGCCCTGGCGGCGGCGGAACGGGAGGGACTGAAAGGGATCATCACCGGGGAAGTCTCGGAGGTCGGCAGCCGGCTTGCCGTATCGGCGAGGCTCGTGACCACCCGGGGTGAGGTGCTCCTGGCCGAGACCGAGCAGGCCAGCAACGCCGACGACCTGGTGGACGCCGTGGATCGGCTCTCGGACCGCATGCGCGAGCGTTTCGGGGAATCCCTGGCCCACATTCGGGCCGGAGCGCCCCTGGAGCGGGTGACCACCGGGTCCACCAGGGCCATGCGGGTGTTCACTCAGGGATTGGAGGCCTCGAATCAGGGAGACCAGACCCGGGCGCTGGAGCTCCTGGAGGAGGCCGTGGCCGAAGACACCATGTTCGCCATGGCCTACCGGAAGATCGCCATCATCTTGAGCAACGAAGGGGAACAGAGGGCCAGGTCCGTGACAGCGGCCGAAAAAGCCTACGAGTTCCGCGATCGGCTCACCGAGCGGGAACGCTACCTGGTCACGGCGGCCTATCACTCGGTGGTCACCGGGAACCGGGATCAGACCATCGCCGCCTACCGGAACGTCCTTGACCTCTATCCCGACGACACCTACGCCCTGAACAACCTGGGCGTCATCTACACGCAGCTCCGAGACTTCTCCCGGGCTGCCGATCTCTACGGCCAGGCCCTGGCGGTGGACCCGACGTTTCGTATCTACTACAGCAACCTCTCCGGCACGCTAGCCCGGCAGAGGCTCTGGGACTCGGCCACGGTCATCGCAGAGTTGTTCCGGGAGCGGTTTCCCACGAACCCCGAAGTGAAGCTGGCCTTCATATTCAACGCAGCGTACCACAAGCAGTACGACAGCGCCCAGGCCCTCATCCCGGCCCTGCTCGCCGATCAACGGGGCACCGTGTTCTGGGAGGCCATCGCCTTCGAATGGTGGGGCCACCTGGATGCGCTTCAGGGACACCTGGAGTCGGCACGGGATCGATGGGACCATGCGTTCGAGCTCAGCATGGATCGGGGGGTGAGGGGCACCTATTTGCTTCGGATGTCCCGCCGAGCCGTGGTGGAACGACTCCTTCTCGATGATCCGGCCAGTGCCCAACGCCTGCTGGACGATGCCCTGGCTCTCTTTCCACTGGAGGAGCTGGCGCCCCTGGATCGCCCTTACCCCAATCTGGCCTTCGCCTACGCTGCTTGCGGGAACCCTGAAAAGGCGAGGGAGCTCCTGGCGGAGTTCGAAGCCACTCCCGAGGCGGACCACGCCGAGGCAGCCGAGCTGTGGGCGGAGGGGGCCCGCGGAGTGATCGCCCTGGATGAGGACCGACCCGAAGACGCCCTGGCCGCATTCCGGCGTTTCGACTACGGGAACTCCTGTGCCACCTGCGCTTATCCCTGGCTGGCGCGGGCCTACGACCGGCTCGGCCAGGAGGATTCGGTCCGAGTGAATTACGAGCGCTTCGTCGACCTGCCCTCGGATGCCCTCTGGTACGACGGGGGACACCTGGCATTCGCCTATCTCCGTCTCGGCGAGATCTACGAGGGCCGGGGAGAGGCAGAGGTCGCCGCCGACTACTACCGTCAATTCCTGAGCCTGTGGGAAGACGCCGATCCCGTGTTCCAGCAGTGGATCGAGCAGGCCCGCTCAGCCCTGGACCGCCTGCCGGAGCAGCCGGGGCAGGGGGTGTAGGGACGAAGATGATGTTCGGAGATCCCAGGGAACCGCTCCTCAGGTTATCGCCCATCTGTCTTTTGCCCCTTCTCCTGGCCTGTACCCAGGCCACGCCACAGGAGGTTGGAGTCACCGGGGACGGAAAGCTCCAAGCGGTGCTGGAAGACATCCGAGTGAAGGCCAAGCTTCCGGCCCTCGCGGGGATGCTGATCGTAGGGGATCAGATTGTGGAAATCGCTGCCACGGGTGTTCGAGCCAGGGGGGATCCAGCGTTGGCGACGGTGGACGATAGGTGGCATATCGGGTCGAACACGAAGGCAATGACGGCCACACTGGCCGGGGTCTTCGTCGAGCGGGGGCAGACGGAATGGAGTACGACGATCGAGGACGTCTTTCCCGAGTTGCGGGGAGCGATTCGGTCGGAGTTTCTGGACGTCCGATTGGATGAGCTCCTTTCCCATACCGCGGGGATCAGCAACAACGTGGGTGAAACACCCTTCTGGGCCACAGCGTGGGAAACCGATGCTCCGATCATGGAGCAGAGGGCTGAGTGGGTACCCCAACTTCTGTCCCTCGAACCCGGCGCCGCCCGGGGCGTCTTCGCCTATTCCAACAGCGGGTACGTCGTGGCGGGGGCGATGTTGGAACGCATCACCGGAGAGTCCTGGGAAACGTTGATGCGCCGGGAGATCTTCCAGCCCCTCGGAATGGCCGGGGCCGGCTTCGGCCCTCCCGGGGACCCCAAGGCATCGGCGGACGAACCGAGAGGTCACCAGGGCGAGGGGAGCTCGGCCACTCCCGTATACAGGGACAATCCTCCCGCCCTCGGTCCTGCAGGGACAGTGCATGTGTCTCTCCCCGAATATGCTCGGTTTCTGATCGCCCACATGAAGGGGGCCCAGGGGGAGGACGGAATCGTGAGCGCTGCCACCTTCGCGAAGCTCCACACCCCCCTTCCTGAATCCCCCTATGCCTTGGGCTGGGGAGTTGTCGAGCGTGCGTGGGCCCATGGCACCGCCTTGACCCACAACGGCAGCAACAAGATGTGGTATCACACCGTTTGGGTTGCCCCGGCGAGAGACATCGCGATCGTGGCGGCGACGAATATCGCCGGGGAGCACACTCCGGAGGTAGTGGATCGCGCCGTCGGAGCAATCCTCGCTCGATTCGAGGCTTCAGAGGGCTCGGGGGGAGGCCTCTGAGCCCCGTCCGAGCGCATGCCGGCGATCTCGTTGCTCCCGATCCGGAAAGCCCCGGCATTTGGCCTATGGAAGAGAATACATCGATGGAGACGGAGGTTCTGCGCCGCATGTCGGCTGCCGAGAAGCTTGCCGTGATGACCTCACTCATCCGGGAAGCCTACCGGCTGAAGGGCGCCTGGCTTCGCGTGAGCGAACCCGAGCTTTCGGAGGAGGAACTGCGAAGGAGAGTCCTGGAGGCGATAGCCGGTGACCGAGCCTGATCTGGTCGGCCTGTTCGTGGCTCCTCTGGAGAGCCTGGGACTCGACTACATGATCACGGGTGACGTAGCGTCGGTCATCTACGGCGACCCGCGGTTCACCCGGGACATCGACCTGGTCCTCGAGTTGCAGGAGGCGGATGCCGGCGGCCTTCTCGATGCGTATTCTCCGGACGGTTTCTACCGTCCTCCCCTGGAAGCAGTGATGGAGGAGATCCGACGTCCCCGGCATGGCCACTTCAACATCATCCATCGAGACACGGCCCTACGAGCCGACGTGTACCTCCTGGGGGACGATCCGCTCCATGCCTGGGCCTTCGAGCGTAGAGTGCGAATCCCGCTCGAGGCCGACGTCGCGATTTGGCTGGCCCCGCCGGAATACGTGGTGGTCAGGAAACTGCAGTACTACAAGGAATCGGAATCCGACCGTCACCTCCGGGATGTTTCGGCAATCCTTGAGATCAGCGGGAAGAGGATCGAGATGATCGAGGTTGAAGAGTGGGCTGGACATCTCGGCCTCGAGGACGCGTTGAGGGCGGCCCGATCGTTCAACCGGTAGGCTTGCTTCCGGGGGGCAAACGGGGTCGCACTTGAGTGCGTCCGCGTGAGAGTCGCCGCATGAGTGGGCCGGGTCGGGGATCCCGGCGTTTGGCACAATCCCCCCGAGCACGGTGTACTGCAGCTCTTCTGATGTCGGAAACCCTTCCTGTACGCGCCAACCCAGGGAATCCCATGTGCGGAATCGCCGCAGTTCTCTCGCGCCACGCCCCTACCAATCCGGAGACCATTCGGGCGGCCATGGCGTCGCTGCACCACAGAGGACCCGATGGGCGACAGCACTGGATTTCCAGCGACGGACGTGTCGCTCTCGGGCACACACGGCTGTCCATCATCGACCTCACTACCGGTGATCAGCCCATCTCCAACGAAGACAGTACGATCCACATCGTTGTGAACGGGGAGTTCTACGACTTCGAGCGCATTCGCACTGAGCTTCAGGGCCGTGGACACAGGTTCCGCACAAGGTCCGACAGCGAGATCGCCCTGCACTTGTACGAAGACTACGGACCCGAGTGCCTGCACCGCCTGCGCGGCGAATACGCCTTCGTGCTCTGGGACGAGCGCAATCATCAGCTCCTGGCGGGACGTGACCGGTTCGGCGTGAAGCCCCTCTTCTACGCCGAACACGACGGCGCGCTCTACCTGGCGTCGGAAGCCAAGGCGCTCTTCGCCATGGGCGTTCCGGCTGGATGGAGCCACGACGCGGTGTATGCGGGTGGTTTCATTCTGCCTGGCGAGCGGACCCTGTTCCGAGGTGTGAATGCGGTGCCCCCGGGGAATTACCTGAGGGCGACAGGTGAGAGCCACCGCATCCACGAGTACTGGGACGTGAGCTACCCGCGGGACGACGTCCCGCCGCCGCCGCGTACCGAACGGGAGTACATCGACGGATTCCGGGCCGTGCTCGAGGATGCCGTGAAGACGCGGCTACGGGCCGACGTGCCGGTGGGTTGCTACCTGAGCGGAGGCATCGACTCGTGCTCCGTCCTGGGCCTGGCCTCTCTGCACCACGACGGGCCGGTGCGTGCCTACACCCTCACCTTCGACGGTCCGCAGTACGACGAGAGCGTCATCGCCGAAGAGATGGCGGCCCACGCGGGAGCGACGTACCAGCCGATCCCCATGAAGCAGGCCGACCTGGCCACCAACTTCCGCGCCGCGGTGATCCAGTCCGAGATCCCGTTCATCAACGGCCACACCGTGGCCAAATTCATGCTGAGTCGCGCAGTGCGGGAAAGCGGATACAAGGTCGTCCTCACGGGCGAGGGGTCCGACGAGATTCTGGCCGGGTACCCGCACTTCCGCCGGGACATGCTGCTTCACCACACGGTCGGTCAGGATCCGGACGAGACGAGCCGGCTGCTCGAGAAGCTCGTCGAAGACAACCAGGTGTCCCGTGGCCTCCTCCTTCCGGAGGGGGACGCCGACGCCGGGGCCCTCTGCCGAAAGCTTCTGGGATTCGTGCCATCCTGGTTGGAGGCCATGAGCGGAACGAGCGCGCGGATGCGCGCCCTCATGAGGGACGACTTCCTCGAGCCTCACCGCCAGACCGACGTCATCGCGACGCTCCTCAGCTCCCTGGACGTCAGAGGCAGGTTGGAGGGCCGGAATGCCGTGCACTCGGCGCTATACCTCTGGGCCAAGACGATCCTGCCGCATTACATCCTGTCGAACCTGGGCGACCGCATGGAGATGGCACACTCCGTCGAGGGGCGCGTGCCGTTCATGGATCACAACGTGGCCGAATACCTGCACCGGGTTCCCGTCTCTCTCAAGATTCGCGGGATGACGGAGAAGTACATTCTGCGCGAGGCCGTCAAGGACGTGCTCACGCAGACGGTCTATGAGCGCCAGAAGCATCCGTTCCTCAGTCCGCCCGCGACGCTCCACCCGGAAGAGCCCCTGCACGCACTCATGCAGGAAACCCTTCGCAGCAGGGCGGCGGCCGACGTTCCCTTCCTGGACCAGAAGAAGGTGGTGGCGGCCCTCGACGGGGTCGGGAAACCGGGCTCGGACTTCGGCCACCAGGTAGTCATGGACCAGGTGCTGACCCTCGCGCTGAGCTTCGTCTTCATGCACGAAGGGCTGGGAATCTCGGCCTAGGGAGTCGGCACGGCCCTGCCTCACTCCAGGTTGGACGCTCTCAACGCCGGCACGCGTCCTGGATCTGCCGACGAGCAGCGGCATCGCTGTCGATGATTTCGTAGAAGGTCTCCAGGTAGCGAACGGCCGTCTGCTGGTTCCCCTCAGAGATCTCAGGAACGGACCGGGGCAGCGCCAGGATGGCCTCCCTCTCTTCGTCGAACCGGGCGTAGACGGCCGGGTAATCGATGGCGTCGTTGCACATCCCCATGTAGAGCCGCTCTCGAACGTTGTCGATGACGCTGGCAATCTTCGGGTTGGGGCCCGCGTAAGGCGCGTCCACCAGGCCGGACCAGTCGAAGTCGTAGGGTACGGGGAAATATTCCGGCCCGACCCCCAGGGCCTTCAGGTTGTGGAACTGGAGAACGGCCCAATCGGTGTTCCCGATCATGAACTGGAAGACGTACATGAGGGCGGCCTGGTCCTGCTGGAAGTGGGACGCGGGTGCCCCGGGCACATCCATGATCCTTCCCCCCAAGCGTTCCGCCATGGCGTCCTCATCCTCGATGAGGAAGCCCATGCGGGTGACGGGGTCGTCTTCTCCTCTGCTGTCCACGTAGGTGATTCGAGCCAGTCGAACGCGGAAGCTGATGTCGGTCAGGAGATTGTAGATCCGGTATGCCAGGTATTCCTCCAGCACGTTCTGCTCGTAGTTGTCCCGATCCCGGCAGTAGGTGACCAGTTTGAGCTTGTCCTGCCCTTGGAAGACCGTCCCCTCCGTCCCCTCGCCCGGGAAATTCAGACGAAGGGGTGGGGAGAAGCATGTGCTCCTCTGGAGGCGGAAGAACCCCCTGGTCTTCACCTGGATGGGGATGGCGGTCTTCCGCCCATCGGGGCCGGTCCAGAGGACCCGACCGGGTCGCTCCTCGCTCTCCAGGCCCCGGTCACCGTCCAGCTGGTTCCAGTCCGCCTCCAGGACGAACTCGATGGGATCGTTGGAGGTGAAAAGATCCTCCTGTCCATGGGGAGAAGGGAAGAGGCCCAGGCTGGTGGCGCCCAGGAGTGGGAGAACCAGGGCCGCACCAGGCTGCACGCGCCGCATAGGTACCTTCCTGCAGGGATTCGGATGTGAAAGAATGTGGCGGCCGGGGAGGGGGCCAGCCGACCCCAGCCCGTTCCTTCAGGCAACTTCAACGCCGCTGAGCCTACGCGCAACTCCACACCTGTCCACGCGGGGTCCGTATCGGAGGAAGCGTGGGCGATCCTCCCGGCCCGGCCGTGCCCGTCGGGTCAGGAGAGGACCCGGCCCAGCGCTTCCGTCATCCGATCCACGTCGTCTTCACTGTTGAAGATGTGGGTGGAGATTCGAATGGCGTTGTATTCCGCTTTTCCGTTCTTCAAGACGAAGCCGTAGTCCTCCAGCATGATCCGCCGGACCTCCCGGTAGTCGGCGTGTTGGAGAGAAATGGTGAGGATCCCACCCGAGAGCGTGTCGTCCCGGGGCGTCAGGATCGTGAGCCCGTCCATGGCCTCCAGCCGCCCCCGAAGACGGGTCCCCAGCTCGCGGCACCGGGCTTCTACCCTCCCTCTTCCAATGGTGTCGTGGAAGTCCATGGCCACGCCATGTGCGAGGACGGTGGCGACGTTCCGTGTGCCGGAGGACGCCGTGTAGGCCTCGAATCCCGAGCGGAGAAAGAGGGGCCGCACCCGATCCTGGACCTCATCCCGGATGTACAGGAGTCCGGTCCCCTTGGGGGCGAGCATCCACTTGTGACTGGAAGACGCGTAGGTGTCCACTTCCAGGGCCCGGACGTCCACGTCCAGCATCCCCGGGGCCTGGGCCCCATCGCAGACCAGGACGATGTCCCGAGGGCGCGTGAGCGCGGCGATGCGGGCCAGGGGCATCACCAGGCCGGTAACGGTGCAGACATGGCTGAAGCTGCACACCCGGGTTCTGGCGGTCAGGTGCGACGACACGAGATCCACCACCTGATCCGCGCTCTCCACCGGGACGGGCATCTCGATCCTCACGATCTCCGCTCCGTCCCGTTCCGCCACGTGCTCCCAGCACACGCTCCCACCGGGGTGTTCGTGGTTGGTGGTGAGGATCTGGCCCCCGGCGCGCAGGTCGACGGCCTGCGCCACCATGTTCATGCCTTCGGTGGTGTTCCGGGTCAGCGCCACCTCGGCCAGGGAGGCTCCCAGGAACTCGGCGGCCTTCTCCCGGACCTGGTCCATACGCAGGTGGGGAGGGCCGAAGACCTGGTTCTGGGGATCGCTCTCCGTTTCCCAGAGGAAACCGGTGAGGGCACTCAGCACCGGCCGGGGCGTGGCACCGATGGTGGCTGAGTTCATATGGATGAGACCGGGGCGGAGGAGGAACTGGGAACGCACCTCCCGCCAGAACGCGTCCTCATCCTGGGCTTCCTCCAACGCTTCCCGGAACCCACCCAGGTCCCGGGTCGCCTCCAGCAGCGAGGGAGTCGCGGCAACGGCCGCCGTCATCCGACGAAGAAAGCTCCTGCGCTTCATGTTTCTTCTCCCCTGTCCCTCGGACCCGCGGCGACCTTACGCCACCGGTCAACGCGAGGGGGTGCCCTCGAACAGCTCCTCGAAGTGAAAGGTCACCCACTTCTGATAGGGCGCATCCCACAGATCCGTGGCCAGATCGTCCACGGCCACGTCCAGGCTCATCTCGTTGGCCCTGAAGATGACGGAGTACTCGGTGGTGCCCTGGGCGACATTCTGAAGAAGCTGCCGCATCTCCTGTGTGCCCAGGGGACGCCCCTGGCGCGTCCAGGCTTCCAGGGTGTTCATTCCGGCCTCGTATCGCCAGAGGGATGAGAAGGAGAATTCCTTTCCGAAGAACCGGCCAGGGCGGTCTGGATCCACGCCGTACACCCGGTAGTGGTTGGTGGCCATGATGTTGAAGGGGCTCACCGGCGCGGCCTCCTCCGGACCCCGCAGCCGGGTACCGAATCGGTCCCCCTCCGATACGAAGGCCGGGGCAGGCTGCCCATGGTACGGGACCGCCCAGAGGATGATGGACCCTGCGCCGAAAGCCCCGCCCCCAGCCGAACGGAAGGCATCGATCCTCTCCTGAATCGAGGCCACGGTGCTCTCCCCTCCGGCGTTCTCCAGGATGGATCGCTGGATCCAGGAACAGGGCGTGAGCCCATCCACAACCGGGCCGGGGCCCGTGCCTCCGGCGTTCTCCATGCTGTACAGCCCATCTTCATTGATGCCGCTGATGGTTCCCACGAACCCGGGCCACATGGTGGAGACCCAGCGCTTGCGCCCCGGCTCCGACGGACTCACCGCAAAGAGGAGGAAGTGGCTCACCGTGACCTTCCGGAGATCCACCTCCCCATCCATGTTTCGCCCGGCGACAAGGCCACCATCCACCTCCGACCCTTCCGTGGCTGGCCCCCAGAAGGCGAATTGCGAGCAGGAGGAACTGGTGGGCGGGGAGGGTTGCGCCGCCCGGCGCTCGATGTAGGCGTTGATGGCCAGGAGGTCCACCCGCTCAAAGGGCCGGCCCAGCCATTCGACTCGCATATCCATGCCGGAGGCCTCCATTCCCGCCACGACGGCGTCCACCTCCAGGAGATACTCGGGATCGTAGTCGAAGTGACTTTCCAGGAAGGGGACGAACTCGTCCTGATACCGCCGGGCCGACCGCCAACTGTCCTCCAGGACGTAGAACTCGAAGAAGTCCTTGATCTGCTCCCCCACCAGGAGGCCGTGCGCATACCCTCGCTCTTCAGCCGTCCCTGAGAGCTGGAGGACCGGAAGGCCCTTCATCCACCGGAGCGACCCGTGCTCAACCCTCCGGTCTTCAGTGGGGAAGGGGGTCGGTTTCCGGAGAGTGATGTCCGCTGTCGTCCCGGCGTCCGCGGTGGCCTCCACCCTTCCGAGCCAGCCGCCGGCTTCCGAGGCATACCACCCGAGGGGCTCCGCGGGGTGATAGTCCAGCCTTCCATCCCCATCCAGATCCATGAAGGCGAGGAGAACATAGGCTCCCTCTTCCAGCTCCGGGATCCGGTACATGCCGGGGCCTTCCACGGTCACCGTGAGATCGGGTTCCACTCCTCCCAGCACGTCGGCCTTGGAGATCATCCTCGGGGCTCCGTTGACCCGCCCGGACAAATGATAGGCCTGGATGCGAATCGGGCCCGATTCGGGACCCGCATAGCTGATGCGGCCCTCCAGGGTGGCCCTCTCGAGGACCTTCGGGCCAGCGCTTCCTCCGACGACGGAGGCAGGAGTCCGAGCAGGGGGAGGATCTGCCTGAGAAGGGGTGGGAAGGACAGCTCCGTGGGCACCGAGGGCTCCCAGGATCAGAAAGGCGCGTAGCATGGTCATCTCCAGCTCCGTCGGGTCAGCGGATCTCCACGGGCGGAATCGGTGTCCGGGCAGGGGGGTTCAGACCGTCCGCGGTCATGGTGGCATACAGTCCAGGCAAGGTGTTCGCCAGGATCTCGTTGAGGTCGGCGAGGAGCGTCGCCAGCTCTTCCCGGGCCCTGGCCGCTGCCTGGAGCTGAGCTGGAGTGGGCCGTTCCGTCCACGACATCAACTCACTCTTCAGGGCGCCCACCCGGTCCCGGAGTGTCTGTTCAGGTGTGACGCCGCCGGCGCCGGAAGCTCCGAATCCCGGCCGGGCTGACGTAGCGAGGGGGGCCGCGAGACGGGTGAGCTGGCCGGACAGCTCTTCGGCGATTGCCGTGAGACCCGCCGGCGGCGTCGAAGCCTCCAGGACCGCTTGCGCCGCCACCACCTGAGCGGTCGCGGTGTCGATGGCCATGCCGGCCGTGCTCATGGCTTCCTGGAGGCGGTGCAGCCTGAGGGAGGTGTCCCGCAGCTCCCTTAGCCCGGCTTCGGTGATTTCGAGCAGGGGGTCTGCAGACACCGTCACTGTCCTCGCTCCGACTTCCTCTCCATCCACTGCAAGCACTACCGTGTACTCGCCTGGGAGGACGAAGGGCCCCGGTGAGCTTCGCCGGCCCCGGCCCCCGCCTGGCCGGCCACCCCCGGAAGGCGCCTCCAGGGGCTGGTGCCGGAGGTCCCAGGAGACGCGATTCAGGCCCGCAGCCCGGGAGTCCGCCAGGTCGTCCGGCGACATCTCCCGGACGATGGACCCCGACGCGTCACGAATCGTGAGATGGATCTCCGTCGGCTCCTCCCTCAGGTAGTACGTCACGGAAGCTCCGGGCTCGGGATTCTGCCCCCAGAATCGGCGGTCGCCGGGGTAACCGGCGAAGTCGTTCCTGGTGATGATCTCCGCCGCCGGATCGATGCCGAAGAGGTAGGCGCGGGTATTCCTGGCACCGGCCGCCTGCTGGATCGGCGAGAGATCATCCAGGATCCAGATGCTCCTCCCGTGCGTGGCCAGGAGCATGTCGTTGTCCCGGGGGTGGATGGTGATCTCGTCGATGGGTACGGTGGGGAGGTTGTTCGTCAGCGGCTGCCAACTCAGGCCCCGGTCGAGGGAGACGAAGAGGCCCGACTCGGTTCCCAGGTAGAGGACATCGGCGTTCCTGGGGTCCTCCGTGATGCAGTTCACCACCTGCCCGGCCGGGAGCGTCGAGGCCAGGGAGGTCCAGCTTTCTCCGTAATCGCTGGTGGTGTACACGTAGGGGCTGTAGTCGTCGGCGCCGTGATTGTCGAAAGTCGCGTAGGCGGTGCCATCGAAGAAGGCCGACGCCACCAGCCGCTCCGCCGGCGCGTGGGGAGGGAGCCCCGGGAAGCGACCCGTCAGGTCCACCCAGCTCTCCCCTCCGTCCCGTGACACGTGGACCAGGCCGTCGTCGGAGCCGGCGTAGTAGACTCCTGGCTTCGCCGGAGACTCCGTCAGGGAGATGAGAGTAGGCCAGTCGGAGACGCCGTCATTCTTCGCCAGCGTGATGTCCTGCCCCTTCACCCCCGTGAGGGTGAGGGTGTCCCGGTCTGCGCCTCCCGTCAGATCGGGACTGATGGACTCCCAGGAGTTCCCGCGGTCGGTGGACCGGAACACCATCTGAGCTCCGATGAGGAGGGTGTTGGCGTCGTGGGGGGAGAGAAGGAAGGGGGTGTCCCATGCCCAGCGCAGCGCCGCCTCCCCGCTCCGGGGCTGAGGCCGGACGGAGAGCCCCTCCCCCGTCTCCCGGTGGATCCGGGTCACTCGCCCGCTCTGTGTCTCCCCGTACAGGACGCGGGAGTCCCGGGGATCGGCCAGCGTGACGAAACCGTCCCCGATAACCAGGCTGAACCAGTCGCGGTTGCCGATGCCGAAGAGGTTCCGTGAGGCGCTGGGTCCACCCCAGACGTCGTTGTCCTGGAGACCACCGTACACGCGGTAGGGCGTGTCCATGTCGTAGCCCACATGGTAGAACTGGCCGATGGGGAGATTGTTCACGTAGTCCCAGGCGACCCCCCGGTCGTAGGAGACCGCCACTCCCACGTCCGTTCCGATGACGAGGTGGGACGGATCCGACGGGTCGATCCAGAGGGTGTGAACATCCAGGTCGTCCCGAGGACGTCCGCCTCCGGGCCGGGTGGCAGGGACTCTCACCTCCTGGAAGCTGCCCCCGCCATCGTCGGAGATCATCAGCCGAACGCCGAGGACGTACACCCGCTCGGGGTCCTGGGGATCGACGCGGACCTTGCTGAAGTAGCTGGGCCTGGGGTTGGTGTCGCTGGTCTTCGTCCAGTGGGCCCCGGCATCGTCGGAACGGTAGAGGCCGCTCCCCTCTTCCGCCTGGATGAGGGCATAGACGATGCTCGGGTCGGAGCGGTGGACGTCCACGGCGATGCGCCCGAGGGGCCCGGCGGGAATCCCCTCCCCCAGCTCCGTCCAGCTCTCCCCGGCGTCTACCGACTTGTAGAGGCCGCTCCCCGGTCCGCCACCGTTGAACCCCCATGTGGAGCGACGCCGCTGGTACATGGCCGCGTAGAGGACCGACGGGTCTGTGGGATCCATGACGAGATCCGTGGCGCCGGTATCGTCGTCCACGAACAGCACGCGGGTCCAGGTGTCGCCGCCGTCGGTGGTCTTGAAGACGCCTCGCTCCGGGTTGGGGCCCCACAGATGGCCGGTTGCGGCGACGTACACGACCTCGTGGTCCAGGGGATCGATGACGATGCGGCCAATGTGACGGGACTCCACCAGGCCCATGTTCCTCCAGCTTTCACCGCCGTCGGTGGACTTGTACACGCCCGCCCCCCAGGAGGAGCTCTGACGGTTGTTGTTTTCGCCGGTCCCCACCCAGACCAGCTCCGCCTCCTCCCGAGGCGTAGCCACGGCGCCGATGGAGGCTACCTCCTCATGGTCGAAGACCGGTTCCCAGGTGGTCCCATGGTTCACGGTCTTCCACACGCCGCCTGTGGCGGCTCCCACGTAGAAGACCGTGGGACGGGCCTCCAGGACGGCGAGGTCGTCGATACGCCCCCCCATCGTCGCGGGTCCGATGCTCCGGAAGGTGAGGCCCTGCAGGAGGCCTTCGGGGAATTGTGCCGTCTCCTGAGCCGAGGCCGGAGTCGCCGGGACGGTCAGGAGGAAGAGGAGGATGGTCCCCGGAAGGCATGGCAGGCGACGCATGGCGGGCTTCCCATTGTTCGCTGGCGACGGAGGTGAAAGAGGGATCCGACATTCCCGGTGCGGATCTTAGGTGTGGAGGGGGGAGGGAGCAAATGGAAGCGGGGGTCCATAGACCCCATGCAGGCAGCAGTGGTGAACCAGGGCTCTTGATTTACCGTTTATCGATATGTATTTTATGTTTATCGATAAAAGGAGGCCCTCATGAGTGAAGAGATCGGGACGCTGGATCGCCGGATGTTGGCTCGGGGCTTGAAAATCTTCCTTGACATCCTCTTCTACCTGATCCTGCTGGTAGGAGTGCTCCTGGTGGGCTCACTGCCCGTCTCCGTCTCCTCCGGGTACCACGACGGGTGGGACCTGATCGTCCCGGTCACCATAGGGGAGGGGTCCCTCCGCCCCCGGCTCAACCTGGAGATCGCACAGGATTCCCAAGCCGTGTTCGAGGTGGCTCGGATCCGCGACGGTTACGGAAAGTTGCACCTCTTCCACCACAACCTCTCCCTCTGCCTCCTCAACGCAGCCTTTATCATTCTCATCCTGGCGGTGCTCCTGTGGGCTATCACTCTCCTGCGTCGGATCCTGGCCACTACGGTGGGGGGGCACCCCTTCCATCCCTCGAACCCCCGGCGATTGAACTTGCTGGGGTGGATCATCCTCGCGGCTTCGGTCCTGGCTTCCCTTCTTCAATACCTCGCGTCGAGGTGGGTCCTCACCAGGGTAGAGATCATCAACATCCCGGTTTCTCCGGTCATTCAGTCCAACAAGGAATGGGTCGTCTGCGGGCTCCTCGTCCTGGTCCTGGCAGCGATCTGGAAGCAAGCCGTCCAGATGGCCGAAGAACAGGCCCTCACGGTCTGAGGAGGTCCTGATTCATGGCTATCCATGTCCTCCTGGATCGGGCCTTGTTGGAAAAGGGCCTGACCCTTACCGAGCTGGCGGATCGGGTCGGAATCTCCTTACCCAATCTGTCCATCCTGAAAACCAACAAGGCAAGAGCAGTTCGGTTTTCAACTCTCTCGGCGCTTTGCAGGGAGCTGGACTGTCAACCCGGGGATCTCCTGGAATACCGCCCGGACGAATAGCAGGCAGCGCCGTAACCGCAGCCGGCTGTATCCGGGGATCCTGCGGATACCCACCAGCTTCCTATCCGAAGG
>Ga0316577_10000633_pt1 | contig 14604 bp, 13 predicted proteins | sample S5NA_FD_203073 | JGI IMG/M metagenome (GOLD analysis project Ga0316577, IMG submission 203073) | Rhizosphere microbial communities from salt marsh grasses in Alabama, United States - S5-7_050615r2r1 | ecosystem: Host-associated > Plants > Roots > Rhizosphere | place: USA: Alabama | collected... | reverse complement strand
CGTGGAGACGTTGAGGTTGGTGCCGAACGCGGTCTCGATCCGGTTGATCGAGGCGAGCACCTCCCACGGCACTCCGTACTGGGTGCCGCACGCCTGGTAGATGGGGAGCAGGAACGGCGGGATCGAGAACTGCTGGATGACGAAGTTGGGGACGCCGATCGGGGCGGCGCCGGAGCTGCCGATCGTCACCGTCGGGTTCGAGTTCGTCGGGGCGCCGTCGGGACGGCGGATCTCGGGGGTCGGGATCACGTTCGCGTCATCGGGCTTGTCGGACCCACCCGCGGACCCGCCCTTGCCGCCATCCTCGACCTGGCCGGAGAAGGAGCGCCCGCCCTTGTCCTTGCCCTTCCCCTTGCCGTCGCCCTTGAACGGATCGCCGCCCGGGAGGTCGGCGGGGTCGTCCCGGGGCGGGACGTCGTCGGTGGTCTCGTCGGTCGTGGTCGTCGGCGGGGTCGTCGTGGTCGTCGTGGTCGTCGGCGGCGGGGCGTCCTTGCGCATGAAGACGACGGTGACCCAGATCGTCCCGTCGCTCTCGACCACCCCGACACCTGCGTAGTTGTAGTCCCCCAGGATGTTGCGGCGGTGACCCGCTGAGCTCATGAACGCACTGTGCAGGCTGTCCACCGATGGCCCAACACCGACGTTCTCGGCGAGCGCCTCCCACCCGGACGCAGCAGAGCCGAGGTTGCTCGAGTGGAAGATCGTCCCGGCCTCCATCATCTCGGCGCTGTGAGCACGGGCAAACGACGCGAGCCCGGAGTTCGATGCCAGGGGCGGGAGCCCTTCCGCAGCACGGGACGCGTTGATCTTCGAGAGGAATGCACCCTCCGTCCCGGCGTGTGCGGGGACGGCGAGCCCGACGGTCATCACCACGAGGACGACGAGGATGATGGAGCGTTTGCGGGCGGTGCGCATGGGTCCTCCCGGACACACAGAGCATCTGTATCAATGCTCTATGTATCGGAAGGACCGAACGGGCGCTTTACGCCTTCTTCGCCATCTCCTCGGCGAGGGCGACGAGCGTCCGCACGCCGAAGCCGGTCCCGCCTGCGGACACGTAGTCCTCGGTCGCATCGGCACGGGCCGGCCCTGCGATGTCGAGGTGGATCCACGGGCCCTCACCGGCGAACTCGGAGAGGAAGAGCGCGGCGGTGATCGCCCCGCCGAAGCGATCGCCGATGTTCTTGATGTCGGCGATCTCCGAGTCGAGCTTCGAACGGTACGCCTTCTCGAGGGGCATGACCCACATCGACTCGCCGGCGAACTTGGCCGCCGCGTCGACCGACGCGATCGCGGCGTCGTCATTCCCGAAGATCGCCCCGATCTTCGGCCCGAGCGCCACCTTCGCCGCACCGGTCAGCGTGGCGAGGTCGACGATGAGGTCGGGATCCGTCTCGGCGGCGACCCCGAGGCCGTCGGCCAGCACGAGCCTTCCCTCGGCATCGGTGTTGAGCACCTCGACCGTCTTCCCGTTGTAAGCCGTGAACACGTCACCCGGACGCTGAGCAGCGCCGCCGGTCATGTTCTCGGAAAGCGGGGTGACGCCCAGGACGTTGACCGGGAGCCCGAGCTCGGCGATAGCCTGCATCGCCCCGTAGACGGCGGCCGCTCCGGCCATGTCCGTCTTCATCTGCTCCATCATGGCCGCCGGCTTGATCGACAAGCCGCCCGAGTCGAAGATGATGCCCTTCCCGACGAGTGCCAGCGATGCCCGCGCACCCTCGGGCGCGTAGCGGAGGATGACCATGCGCGGTGGGTTCGTGGAACCCGCGCCGACGGCGAGCAGGCCTCCGTACCCGCGTTCGGCCGCCTCCTGCTCGTCGACGACCTCGACCGAGATGGACGCTGAGAGCTCGCCGGCGCGCGCGGCGAGTACCGCCGGAGGCTGATCGACGGCCGGCTGGTTCACGAGGTCGCGGGCGAGCATCACGCCGCGCGCGACGGCCGTTGCCCTGCGCACTGCGTCGCCGGCGTCCGTCCCACCGTCGAGGAGCTCGAGTCGGGCGTTGACCCGTCCCTTCGGCTCGCTGCGATATGCGTCGTAGCGATACGCACCGAGGAGGTAGCCGAGCACCACGGCATCGACGGCCCCGTCGACGTCCACGAGATGCATGGTCGTCGCGACTCTTGCGAAGGGTGAGGCGAAGCGGCCGATCGCCCCGGATCCCTTGCGGAGCGTCTCGGCATCGACCTCGTCCCCGAGCCCGATGAACGCGATCTCACCGTAGGGTGTTGCTCCCCCCGGCACGGAGACGAGCTGCCCGGGCTTGCCGTCGAACTCGCGTACATCCAGATATGCCTCGAGGCCCGGCCCGAGGCGCTCGGCTGCGACGTCGGCACCCGGGCCCCATGTGCGGCCAGCGAACACGGGCACGACGAGCAGGTCGGCCCCGGTTGCGAACGGGGCCCCTGCGGGGACGATCTCGATCATGTCAGCTCTCTTTCTTCGTCGGGGTCCACTCGCGCTCGACGGCGCGGGCGAGCATGTAGAGGTAGTCGGCGAGTCGATTGAGATACGGGACGACGAGCGACGGGCTTCCGTCGCCCAGGTGGGTGACCGCTCTGCGCTCGGCGCGTCGCACAACCGTCCGAGCGACGTCGAGCATCGCGGCGACGGGATCGCCGCCGGGAACAACGAACTCGGTGGGCATGCCGAACTCGCCGTCGATGACGTCGATGCGCCGCTCGACGGCTTCGATCATGGCCGATTCGACGCGGCTGACGCCGTCTTCGAGCGAGTCCCGGTGGCCGGGGTCGGTCGCCAATTCCGCTGCAACCACGAAGAGCTCCCTCTGGACCTCCAGGACGGCGTTCGCGATGTCGCCGACCGCCGAAGCCCTGGCCGCGCCGAGCACGGAGACCGCCTCGTCGACCGTGCCGTAGGCCTCGGGGCCGGTGGTGTCCTTCGCGACCCGCCCGCCCCGGTACAGGTTCGTGTGCCCGTCGTCCCCTCGCCGCGTGTAGATCCGCATCCCGGGAAGCCTATGAACCCTGGAGCCAATCGGCCAGACGGCGGGCGACGGCCTCCGGGGTGAACCCCCATTCGGACGCGATGACCGACGCGGGGGCCGACACGCCGAACCGGTCGATGCCGATCCTGAGGCCATCGGGGCCGGCGAAGCGCTCCCACCCGAAGGTGGCGCCCGCCTCGATCGTCGCCACGGGGAGATCGTCGCCGAGGACGGACGCCCGGTACCCGGGATCCTGTGCGAGGAAGGCCTCCGGGCACGGCATGGACACGACGCGGACCGATGTCCCGTCGGCCTGGAGGATCTTGGCCGCCGCCTCGGCCAATCCCACCTCGGAGCCCGACGCCACGACGACGACATCGCTGCCGTCGCGCCGCACGTACCCACCCCGCGTAACGAGGTCGAGCGGAGGCTCGTCGGACGGCACGGGCACACCCTGGCGCGTCAGGATGATGCCGGTGGGGCCGTCGCTGCGCTGCAGCGCTTCTCGCCACGCGGCGGCGACTTCCGCCGGGTCTGCAGGCCGGATGATCCGGAGCCCCGGGATCGCCCGGAGCGCCGCGAGGTGCTCGATCGGCTGATGGGTCGGCCCATCCTCGCCGAGGAAGACCGAGTCGTGGGTCCAGAGCCAGATCGAGGGTGTCCCCATGAGAGCTGCAAGCCGCACGGCCGGTCGCATGTAGTCCGAGAAGGTCAAGAACGTCGCGCCGTATCCGCGAGCACCGCCGTGGAGGGTGATGCCGTTGACGATCGCGCCCATGGCGTGCTCCCGAATGCCGAACCGGATGTTGCGCCCGGCGGGGTCGGCCGCCGTGAAGTCGGTCGATGCCTCGATACGGCTGTTGTTCGACGGCGTGAGGTCGGCCGAGCCGCCGATGAGCCCCGGCACGGCCACGGCCGCGTCTTGGAGGACGGCGCCGGAGATGCTGCGCGTGGCAACCTTCGTGCCGGGCTCATAGTCGGGCACGCCGAGCACCGCCGGCGCACCGTCGAGGTAGTTGGCGATGTGACGGGCTCGCTGCGGCTCAGACGTGGCGCCCGCAAAGCGCTCACGCCACGCGGCGTGGGCGTCCCGTCCCCGCTGCATGGCGTCGCGGTAGAACACGTAGACCGCGTCGGGGATCTCGAAGGGAGGGAGATCCCACTCGTAGGCCGCCCGCGTGAGGGTCGTCTCTGCGTCGCCGAGCGGCGAGCCGTGGGATGCCGACGTGTCCTGCTTGTTCGGCGAGCCGAAGCCGATGTGGGTCCGGCAGAGGACGAGCGATGGGCGGGGGTCGGCGTTCGCCGACGTGATCGCCTCGGCGATGGCGTCGCGGTCGTGGCCGTCGACGTGGATCGTGTGCCAGCCGTAGGCATCGAAGCGGCGGGCGACGTCCTCGGTGAAGGCCAGGGCGGTCGGTCCATCGATCGTGATGCCGTTGTCGTCGTAGAGGTAGGTGATCTTGCCGAGTCCCAGGTGCCCGGCGAGCGATGCGGCCTCTGCTGCGACGCCCTCCATGAGGTCCCCGTCCGAGACGAAGCCGTAGGTCCGGTGGTCGATCACATCGGAGCCGAGCACGGCGCGCAGGTGCGCCTCGGCGATCGCCATCCCGATGCCGGTCGCGAAGCCCTGGCCGAGCGGGCCGGTCGTCATCTCGATCCCTCGCTCGGGGTCGACCTCGGGATGGCCGGCGGTCACCGACCCGTACTGTCGGAACGCCTCGATGTCCTCCATCGAGATCGGGAATCCTGAGAGATGGAGGAGCGCGTAGAGGAGCATCGACCCGTGGCCGTTCGAGAGGACGAACCGATCGCGATCGACCCACGTTGGGTCGTCCGGGTCCACGACGAGGAAACGCGACCAGAGGACGGAGGCGATGTCGGCCATCCCCATCGGCATGCCGGGGTGCCCCGAGTTCGCCCGCTCGATCGCGTCGATCGCCAGGACGCGTAGCGCATCCGTGGCTCGTTGTTCGATGGATCTGCTCATGAGACCTCCTGTCGGCTCGCGCAGGGTACCGTTCGCGAGAGCGCCCTACTCGACGACCCGCACCTTCCGAGACGAGCGGTTGAGGCGGTCGACCCCGCTCCCGGTCACGACGACGATGTCCTCGATCCTCATCCCCCATTGCCCCGGCACGTAGATGCCCGGTTCGATCGAGAACGTCATTCCCGGTGCCACCGGCTCGGTGTTCCCCTCGACGATGTACGGCGGTTCGTGTGCGTCGAGGCCGATCCCGTGGCCGGTCCGATGGATGAAGAAGTCGCCGTACCCCGCCTCGGCGATGACGCGTCGGGCGGCCGCGTCGATCGACTCGGCCGTCGCACCAGGGGCGACCGCCCGAACCGCCGCATCCTGAGCGGCTTCGAGCACGGCGTACGCGTCGGCGAACCCGTTGGGTGGGGACCCGACGACGTACATCCGGGTCGTGTCCGATCCGTAGCCGCGAACACGGCCTCCGAAGTCGGCCACGACGGCGTCCCCGTCGCCGATGACCCGACCACCGGGCTCATGGTGCGGCGAGGCGCCGTTCGGGCCGGAAGCGACGATTGCGAACGAGACCGAGTCGTGGCCTTCGGCGATCAAGCGTTCCCCGATCTCACGAGCGAGGTCGCGCTCGGTGCGCCCCGAGAATCGCACGTCGCCGAGCTGGTCGGCGACGGTATCGGCCGCTCGTGCAGCCTTCCGGAGCGCTTCCATCTCGTCGTCGTCCTTGATGATCCGGAGCGGCGCGAGGACCGGGGCGGCATCGACGAAACGTGCGCGCGGGAGCCTCTCCTGGAATGCGATGAGGAACATCGCCCACATCTGGTCGCCGACGGCGATGGTCCCGTCGGCCGGGAGCCGCGCAGCGATGCGGCCGATCGGGTCGTCGGTCTCGCCCCATCCGTGCACTTCGACCGTGGTCTCCACCCGCGGGGCCTCGAGCTCCGGGACGAAGAGCACGGGATCGCCGACGGCGGGGACCACGAGCGCGGTGATCCGCTCGAGGGGCATCGCCCGGTAGCCCGTGAGGTACGGGAGGTCGGACCCCGCCGAGACGAGGAGAGCGTCGATCGCGAGGCCCGCCAGCGATGATTGCACGGCCACGATGCGCTCGGCGATCATCGCGCCGCCTCCAGCGACGCCCGTGCGTGGTAGGAGGACCGGACGAGCGGTCCCGACTCGACGTGCCGGAGCCCGAGGCGCTCCCCCGCTTCCCGGTACCACTCGAACGTCGCCGGCGGCACGTAGCGGTCGATCGGCCGGTGTCGGGCCGTCGGCCGGAGGTACTGGCCGATGGTGACGATGTCGACGCCCACGGCGCAGAGATCGGCGAGCGCTCCGACGACTTCTTCGTCACGCTCGCCCAACCCGACGATGAGCCCGGACTTCACCGCGCCGGCCGGATTGAGCCACTTCGCCCGTGCGAGCAGGGTGAGAGAGCGTGCGTAGTTGGCGCCCGTTCGGATGTCCCGCTGCAGGCGGAGCACCGTCTCGGTGTTGTGGTTGAGCACCGCCGGCTTGCCGCCCATGACCGTCTCGAGAGGGCCCTTCTCGCCTTTGAAGTCCGGAATGAGCACCTCGACCTCACACTCCGGCATGCGGTCCCGGATCGCGTCGATCGTGGCGGCGAAGACGCCGGCGCCCCCGTCGACGAGGTCATCGCGATTGACCGACGTCAGGACGGCGTGGCGGAGCCCCATCGCCTCGACCGCGGAGGCGGCACGCTCGGCCTCGCCCAGATCGAGGGGGCCCGGCTTGCCGGTCTTCACATCGCAGAAGGCGCAGGCGCGTGTGCAGGTGTCGCCGAGGAGCAGCAGCGTCGACGTCCCGGACTCCCAGCACTCGAAGATGTTGGGGCACCCCGCCTCCTCACATACCGTGTGCAGGTCCATCCCGCGCATGAGCTGCTTGATCTCACGGAACCCGTCGGTAGAGAGGTCGGCATGGATGCGCATCCACGGGGGCTTCTCGGGCTCGCCGGGCAGCCGTCCGCGAATCGTGATCGGGGTCTCGACACCACGGTCGCCTGAGAACACACCCGCTGCGACCATGGCATCGACGTCGTACGGTCTCGTCCGATCCCTGTTCGCGAACGCGCCGAGCTGCACTTCGGCCTCGCCCCCAAACGCTTCGACGGCGTGCGGGATCAGCGCCTCGACGACCGCCTCGAGCGGCACCGGCTCGTCGCGCAGCTGTGCGATCGAGGTGACCGGCCGGTCGGCGATCCCGCACGGCACGATGTTGCGGAAGTAGCCGAGGTCGGGAGCGACGTTGATCGAGAACCCGTGCATCGAGACACCCGACGACACCTTGACGCCGATCGCACCGACCTTTCCGGCTCTCGTCCAGACCCCGGTGAAGCCGGGCTCCGCCCAGGCTTCGATCCCGAGGTCGCCGAGCGTGGCGACGAGGAGGGCCTCGATTCGTCGCAGGTGCCCGACGGCGTCCCAGCCGTCGTCGAGGCGGGGGACCTCGACGATCGGGTATCCGACGAGTTGCCCCGGGCCGTGATAGGTGACGTCACCGCCGCGATCGACCGGGACGTAGGTCGCTCCGATCCGGTCGAGGGCGTCGGCATCGATCATGAGGTTCGACCCATCGCCGTTTCGGCCGAGGGTGTAGGTGTGCGGGTGCTCGAGCAACAGCAGGTAGTCGTCGGCCGTCCGGCCGATCGAGCGGCCTTCCCAGATGGCGCGCTGGAGGTCGAGTGCCTCGTCGTAGGGGACGCGGCCCAGCCAACGGACCCGGAGCCTGCGGTCGGCCGGGGTCACCGGAGCTCCTGCTCCCAGTCCCAGGTCTCGAGGTTCGTACGGATCCGGCTGAGGAACATCGTGGCCGTGGAGCCGTCGAACGCCCGGTGGTCCCACGTGAGGCCGAGGTAGCCGATGTGCCGAACGGCGATCGTGTCCGAGCCGTCGGGAAGGGTGACGACCGCCGGCCGCTTCGTGATCGTGTCGGTCGAGAGGATCGCGACGTTGGGCAGGTTGATGATCGGTGCGCTCAGGTAGGAGCCGAACGGCCCAGGGTTCGTGATCGTGAAGGTGCTCCCTGCGATGTCGTCCGGCTCGAGCTCGCCGCCAAGGGCCTTGTCGGCGATCGCCCGGATACTGCGCGCGAGCCCCCGCAGCCTGAGCCCGTCGGCGCCCCGGACCGTGGCGACGAGCAACCCCGCCGTCTCGAGGTCGACCGCCACGCCGAGGTTGACACCGTGATGGAACGTCTGGGTGTTGGCTGCGAGGTCGAGCGAGGAGTTGACGCTCGGATACTGCGAGAGCGCTTCCATCGTGGCCCGGGCGATGAACGGGAGGTACGTGAGGGAGAAGCCCTCGTCCGCCTTGAAGCGCTTGCGATGGGCGGACCGGACGCGCTCGACGTTCTCGTAGTCGACCTCGACCGAGGTCCAGACGTGTGCCGCCGTTCGCTTCGCGTGGACCATGTGCTCGGCGATCGTGCGCCGAAGACGCGGGAGCTCGGTCACCTCGTCGCCGACCCCGGTCGTGATCGTCACCTTCGTCGTGGGCGGTTCGGGAGCGGCCGGTTCCGGGGCGGGCGCTGGAGACGACGCGACGACGGGCTCTGGGGCCGATGGCTCCGGCGCGGGCGCTGCAGGCGGCGCCACGACGGGATGCGGGGCCGATGGCTCGGGCCCGGGTGCTGGAGGCGGCAAGACGACCGGCGCGGCCGGCGCGACAACGTTCGCCTGCTCGATGTGCCGCTCGACGTCCTTGCGGGTGATGCGGCCACCGTCTCCGGTCCCCGCGACGAGATCGAGGTCGATGCTGTGCTCCGCAGCGAGTCGCCGCACGACCGGGGAGAGGATCGCGCGTCGCGACGTGTCGCCGCCTCCGACGGCCACCTTGGCCTCGTCCGACCCGGGGGCGGCAGGGGCAGTCGCCGGCGTCCCCGTCGGACCCATCGCCGGCGTCCCCGTCGGACCCATCGCCGGCGTCCCCGTCGGACCCATCGCCGGCGTCCCCGTCGGACCCATCGCCGGCGTCCCCGTCGGACCCATCGCCGATGTCCGAGCGGGCTCCGGCACTGGTGGGGCAGGAGCAGCGGCGGCGTCTCCGATGATCGCGATCGGTGTGCCGACCGAGACCGTCTCACCCGCAGCCACGAGGATCTCGACGATCACGCCGGAGGCCGGCGACGGCATCTCGGTGTCGACCTTGTCGGTGGAGATCTCGACGAGGACCTCGTCTTCGGCGATTGCGTCCCCCACCTGCTTCGGCCAGCTGAGGATCGTCCCTTCGGTCACCGTCTCGCCGAGCTGTGGCATCGTCACCGTCACGGGCATGCGCGTGTGCTCCTTCGTGTCGTCAGTGCAATGGTCGTCCGGCGGCGGCGAGCAGCGTCTCGCCGATGCCTTCCGAAATCGTCGGGTGCGCGTGGATGAAGGCCGCCGCCTCGTTCGGCAGCGCCTCCCATCCGACTGCGTACATGAGCTCATGGATGATCTCGCCTGCCGCCGGGTCAACGACCGTCGCGCCGAGGATCGGCCCGCCCTTCTCGGCGACGATCTTCACGATCCCGCCGATCTCACCGTGGATGACGGCACGCCCAACGCCCCGCATCCCGTGATTCGTTACTTCGACGTCGTGGCCCAACTCGATCGCCCGCGCCTCGGTCAGCCCGACCGAGGCCACCTCGGGATGGGTATAGACGATCATCGGCACGGCGCGGTAGTTCACCGGCGCGGTCCTCCCCGTGGCGATGTGCGTGATGGCGGCGATCGCCTCGGCGAACGCCACATGAGCGAGCTGCGGTGTCCCGCTCACGACGTCGCCGACCGCGTAGATCCTCGGGTTCGCCGTCTGCATGGTTGCCGCATCGACGGTGATGAAACCGCGTTCGACTTCCACCCCCGACGCTTCCAGGCCGATGCCGTCGGTGCGCGGGGCCCGGCCCGTCGCGACGAGGACGGTGTCGACGTCGACCTCCTCGTTGCCGAACGGGATCGTGACCCCATCGAGCGAGTGCCGGGGTGGGCCCACCGACACGCCGGTTCGCATCGTGATGCCCTTCTTGCGGAACGAGCGAGCGAGTGCCTTGGCGGCATCGGGCTCCATCCCGGGAATGATCTGGTCGAGGGCTTCGAAGAGATGAACCTCGCTGCCGAGGTCTGCGAGCATCGAGGCGAACTCCACTCCGATCGCTCCTGCACCGATCACGGCGACCCTCCGGGGTTGCGTGCTCCAATCGAGCGCATGCCGACTCGACACGATGCGGTGCCCGTCGAAGTCGTAGCCCGGGATCCCGCGAGGCACCGAGCCCGTGGCGACGATGACGGACCGCGATGCCAGAACCCGTCGCGTTCCGTCAGGCTGGGTGATCTCGGCCCCGCCGTCGAAGACGGCCCCGACCCCGTCGAGCACTTCGACCCCCCGACGCTGGAGCAACCCAGCGAGGCCCTTCACGAGCCCGTCGACGACGGTGGCCTTTCGCTCGAGCGCCGCTCGCCAGTCGATGGTCGGCGCCGTCGTACGGACGCCGAACTCGCCGGCGCGAGCCGCCGTCCGGAAGACTGCTGCGGTCTCCAGCCAGGCCTTCGCCGGGATGCAGCCGTGGAGGAGGCAGGTGCCCCCGACCCGCTCCTGCTCGATGAGTGCGACCGAGAGCCCGTAGTTGTGGGCGTAGAGCGCCGCCGCATATCCGCCCGGCCCACCACCGATGATGACGACGTCGTACACCGAGCCCTCCGCACGTTTCAGCGTCAGGTTAGCCGGTGCGCTTTCCCTGATCGGGGTCCGGGCGGACGGGTCACGCACCGAGGAGACGCGCCGCGTTGTCGTGGAGGACTGCTCGCCGAGCCGGTTCGTCGATGGGCACCGACCGCCACTCGCCGAGCGCCGCATCGAGGGACGAGAAACACCAGTCGCTGCCGAACAAGCAACGGTCGAAGTCGATGCCGGCGAGCCGGCCGAGTCCCTGGAGGCAGTCCCGCGCCGGCACGGCGACGAGGCTCAACCAGACGTTCGATTTGTGGGCGGCCACGGCGATCGCCTCCTCGCGCCAGAGATGGCCGACGTGGGAGATCACGATCTGCAGGTTCGGGAACTCTGCTGCGATGCCGTCGATCGCCCGCGGGTCGCCGTGGGTGAGGCGGAGCCCCATCCCGCCGGGCATGCCGGACCCCAAACGGGAGAAGCCCGTGTGGAAGAGCAGGATCAGCCCGTGCTCGGCCGCCGCCTCGTAGACGGGGAGGGCGAGGCGCCCCGCAGGGTCGAAACCCTGCCCGATGGAGTGGAAGGCGAGACCGGAGAGGCCCATGCGCGCAGCCGAGTGCACGCCCGCGACGGCGCGTGCTCCTCGCGCAGGGTCGATCGAGCCGAGCCCGAAGAAGACGTCGGGATGAGCCGCGACCATGCCGGCGACGTCCTCGCTCGAGAACGGTCGACGCTGTGTCGCAGTCTCCGTGTCCCAGCCCAGCAGGACGGCTCGCCCGTTCCGCTCTCGGTAGAAGGACGCGATCTCGTCGACCGTGCGCACCGTGAGGTCGGCATCGGGGAGGCGCTCGAGGCTCTCGAGGTACGGGACGACCGGGCCGGTGAGCATCTCGGCGACCGGGGGGTGGACATGGAAGTCGATGAAGGCGTTCAACGTGGACGGAATCCCCGGTTCCGGGCCTCGGCCAGCGAGTCCGGCCCGAATGCCTGGAGGAGCCGCCTCGCCAGGAGATCCTCCTCGTCGACCCTCCGTTGGAGCACCGCGAAGTCTTCGCCCTCGTCGCAGTCGTAGACCGTCATGTCGTCGCGCGTCCCGACGAACCGGCTGTGCTCGAAACGGCGAATCCGGGCCATGGATCCGACGATAGTCCGATCAGGTAGACGTGAGTTGCACGGCGGCTGACGAGATCCCGTTGCCCTCGGCGTTGATCGCGATCGTGCCGCTCACACCGTCACCCTCGAACTCGATCCCCCACTGGCTGCCCGAACCGTCAGATGCCGAGATCTCGTAACCGCGGCTCGGGAGGTTCTCTTCGTAGTAGGTCACGACGGCCGACAGCGAGGCGGGGAACGTGAGGACCATCTCCGTCAGCCCGCGATTGGCGTCGACGAGCGTCGTCCCGACGACCGCCTCGTCGGGGATCGGAAACGAGGCCGGCACCGTCGCCGGCACCTCGCCCTTGCCGAATGAGATCCCCGATCCGTCGTCGGCGGTCGCCGCATCGGTGGTGTCCGTCGACGCGCCCCCGCACCCGACGCCGGTCAGCGCGAGCACGATGGAGAGGGCGGCGAAGACGGCCGACATTCGATTGAGCACGAGCGAGAGCATATGAAGCGCTTCGGGATAGCTGATCCGGGAGCGGGTGCCGTCTCCCCGGGGAAGCCGCACCTTGCACGTCCTCGAGGATCACGCGGGCGAGACCCGTGTCGTGCAGCGTGGGCGGCGAGAAACCCTTCACGCAGGGCACGCGCCGCGTGTAGGTTCCCGTTCCGTGGACTTCCAGACGGTTCGGCTGTTCTTCGCCCTGCTGGCGCTCGCCGCGAACGTCGCGACGGTGGGCATCGTCGTGATCGCCTTCGCCGGGCGGTCTGACCGTGCCGCCGGCCCCCGCGACCGGATTCTCAGTTCGATCGCCGGGCTGGAACTGTGGATCGCGTTCGCCGTCGCCACCGTCGCGACGCTCGGCAGCCTCTACCTCTCGGAGGTCGTCCATCTCATCCCGTGCACGTTCTGCTGGTATCAACGGATCGCGATGTACCCGCTCGTGGTCGTTCTCGGCCTTGCAGCGTGGCGCCGCGACCACGGCGTGCGCCCGTACGCGGCCGCACTGTCCGGGATCGGGGCCTGCATCGCCGCCTATCACCGCCTCATCCAGGCGTTCCCGAGCCTCGGAGGCTCGGCATGCTCGTCGGGCGTTCCGTGTACGGCCGCCTACTTCACCGTCTTCGGATTTGTGACCATCCCCTACATGGCGCTGAGCGGCTTTCTCCTCATCCTGGCGCTGCTGTGGGTCGATCGGGCAAATAGCCCGCACGAGCCGCGATCATTGTCCGACGCCTGAGAGGAGCTGCATGCCCGCGACGTCCACGACCAGACCCACGAGTTCGGAGAAGAAGCGGGCCATCCCGGTTGTCGGCATCATCTTCGCCGTCGTCGCCGTCCTCGCCGTGGTTGCGGTGGTCTTCGCCGGCACCAGCGAGCCGGGGAGCGAATACGGAGACCCGACGGTCTCGGGGCAGCTGACCGCCGCGCCTCCGAATGTCGCCGTCGACACCGAGGCTCTCGGTGAGGCTCTCCCCGCCGTCGCGGGAGAGGACTTCGCTGGAGACGCAGTGAAGATCGAAGACGACGGCAACGCGAAGGCGATCGTGTTCCTCGCCCATTGGTGCCCTCATTGCCAGAACGAGGTTCCCGAGGTGCAAGCGTGGCTGAACGGCGGCGGGAGCGTCGGCGGCGTCGACCTCTACTCCGTGTCGACGTCCATGAGTTCCGGCCGTGACAACTACCCGGCTTCGGCGTGGCTCGAGCGCGAGGGCTGGACGGTGCCACTGATCGTCGACGATCAGGACAACAGCGTCTACCGAGCGTTCGGGTCGGGTGGCTTCCCGTTCTGGGTGTTCGTCAACAGCGACGGAACCGTGGCGCTGAGACGACAAGGCTTCACCCCGGTTGATGAGTTGGTGACCATCATGGAGTCACTCTCCTGATGGAGCTGGGCCTCATGGTGGAGCCGCAGGTCGGCGGCTCGTATGCCCGGCTGCGCGAGCTCGCCCGCTGGAGTGAGGCCCAGGGCCTCGACGCGTTTGCACGATCCGACCACTACTTCGACCAGGCCAGTTCGGCCCCGGCGACCGATGCACTCACCTCGCTCGGCGGCCTCGCCGAGGCCACGGACGCGATCCAACTCGTCGTCCTCGTGACACCGCTCACGTTCCGCCATCCGGCGGTGATCGCGAAGACGGCAACGACGCTCGACGAGATGTCGCGCGGGCGCTTCGCGCTCGGGGTCGGAACCGGGTGGATGGTCGGCGAGCACGAGGCCCTCGGGCTGGAACTGCCCGCGCTCGGCGAGCGATTCGACCGCTTCGCCGAGGCCCTCGCCTACCTCCGCGCCGCCTTCGAGGGCGACGGCGGGTTCACCGGGGAGTACTACCGCCTCGCCTCGGTGGGCGTCCTCCCCCGGCCCCTGCGCCTGCCGATCGTGGTCGGCGGCTCCGGCATGAGGAAGACGCCGGCGTATGCCGGCCGATTCGCCGACGAGTACAACATGTTCGTCACGGATCGCGAGACCCTCGAGCAACGCCTCGAGGTCATGCGGTCGGCCGCAGACGATGCGGGACGGGACCCGTCGCTCGTCAAGGTGAGCTTCGCCGGCCCGGCGGTCGTCGCCCCCGACGACGACGCCTACGGGGCATTGCTCGCCGAGCGCGGCGCCAAGCGGGACATGCGGGCCGGCGAGTATGAAGCGCTCCTCGCCGAGAAGAACGTCCCGCGAGGGACGCCGGACGAGGCGGCGAGCGTCGTCGCCGACCTGGAGGCTCTCGGCGTCGGACGCTTCTACCTCCAGGAGTACGCGGCACTCGACGACGTCGACACGGAGCGCCTCGCGATGGCCTTCAAGGCACTACGCGGATAGGAGAAACCCGGAACGTACGCGGCCGTCACGACCTAACCTCGCGTTCATGGTTCCCCTCCTCGTCATCGACGATCTCCACGCTTCCG
>Ga0316577_10000631_pt1 | contig 14614 bp, 11 predicted proteins | sample S5NA_FD_203073 | JGI IMG/M metagenome (GOLD analysis project Ga0316577, IMG submission 203073) | Rhizosphere microbial communities from salt marsh grasses in Alabama, United States - S5-7_050615r2r1 | ecosystem: Host-associated > Plants > Roots > Rhizosphere | place: USA: Alabama | collected... | reverse complement strand
GATCGACCAGGCCATCGCTCGGCTCGAGGACGGCAGCTACGGTCTGTGCCAGGAGTGCGACGGGGAGATCTCGGCCGCTCGGCTCAAGGCCCTTCCCTTTGCCCACCTCTGCCGCGCCTGCCAGGAAGAGGCGGAGTCCACGCTGCGGGCCGCGCGCGAGGCCAAGGCGTTTGCCCGCCTGCAGAAGGAGCTGGCCCACGTCACCCTGCGCACGCCGACGGGGCGGCGCTGAGGAAGCGATGAGCGAGCACGACGACAGCTTCCCCGCCTTCGAGTCGGAAGGCGTTCACGAGCTGGACTTGAAGGACGTCCCGACAGAGCTCGGCATCCTGCCCCTGCGGGACACACTTCTGTTCCCGCAGGTGATCCTGCCGCTCGCGGTGGCCCGGGAGCGCTCCGTCGCCCTCGTGAACGACGCGGTCGCTGCACGCAAGGTGATCGGCGTGGTGACCCAGCGCGATCCTGCGACCGAGAAGCCGGTCGAGAGCGATCTCTTCACCGTCGGAACGCTCACTCACATCCACAAGATGTTCAAGTTCCCGGACGGGTCGCTCCGTCTCGTCGTGCAGGGAGTCCAGCGCTTTCGCGTGCTGGGGATCACCGAGTACAGCCCCTTCCTCAAGGCCCAGGTGGAGATGCTCTCGGACGAAGTCCCGCCGGAGCAGGAGATCGAGGTCAAGGCGCTGGCCCAGAGCGCCCTGGCCGTCTTCCAGAAGGTGGTGGAGCTGTCCCCCACCCTGTCCGACGAGCTCGCCGCGCTGGCCGCGAACATCCAGGAGCCTCCGCGCCTCGCCGACTTCATCGCCGGCAGCCTGCCCACGCTCAACACCGCCCAGAAGCAGGAGATCCTCGAGACGCTGGAGGTCAAGGCTCGACTCGAGCGGGTCAACAAGGTCCTGGCCAAGGACCTCGAGGTGCTCGAGGTCGGCAGCAAGATCCAGAGCCAGGTCAAGAACGAGCTCCAGAAGAACCAGCGCGAGTACTACCTCCGCGAGCAGATGAAGGCGATCCAGAAGGAGCTCGGCGACACCGACGACCAGCAACGCGAGATCGACGAGCTGCGCGAGAAGATCGAGGCGGCAGGGATTCCGGAGGAGTCGAAGAAGGAGGTGCTCCACGAGCTCGAGCGCCTGGCCCGCATGTCCCCCGCCGCCGCCGAGTACACCGTGAGCCGGACCTATCTCGACTGGGTCGTGTCCCTCCCGTGGAACCAGCGCAGCGAAAGCGAGATCGACCTCGTCAAGGCGAAAGAGGTCCTCGACAACGACCACTACGACCTCGAAAAGGTGAAGGACCGGATCCTCGAGTACCTGGCCGTCCGGAAGATGAAGCCGGACATCAAGGGCCCGATCCTGTGCTTCGTAGGCCCCCCGGGCGTCGGCAAGACGAGCCTGGGCAAGTCGATCGCCAGCGCCCTCGGACGGAAGTTCCACCGCCTCAGCCTCGGCGGCATGCGCGACGAGGCCGAGATCCGGGGGCACCGCCGCACCTACATCGGGGCCCTCCCCGGCCAGATCCTCCAGGGACTGCGGCGGGCGGAGAGCAAGAACCCGGTGGTCATCCTCGACGAGGTCGACAAGATCGGCACCGATTTCAGGGGCGATCCCGCGGCCGCCCTCCTCGAGGTTCTGGACCCCGAGCAGAACAACACCTTCAAGGATCACTACATCGACCTGCCGTTCGACCTCTCGGAGGTCCTCTTCATCACGACCGCCAACATCCTCGACACCGTGCCCCCGGCCCTGCGGGACCGCATGGAGGTCATCCGCCTCGCCGGCTACACGGAGGAGGACAAGCTTCACATCGCGCGCCGCCACATCATCCCGCGTCAGCTCGACAATCACGGCCTCAACGCGGAGCAGGTCGCCTTCGGCGACGAGGCCCTGGTCAAGCTGATCCGCGAGTACACCCGCGAGGCCGGCCTCCGGAACCTCGAGCGAGAGATCGCCAGCATCATCCGTAAGGTGGCCCGGCGCAAGGCGGAAGGGGTCGACGAGACGGTCGTGCTGACCCCGGAGAAGGTCGAGGAGTTCCTCGGGGCGCCCTACTTCCTCCCCGACGAGGAGCTGAACGAGCGCGCTCAGACTCCGGGCGTGGCCACCGGCCTGTCCTGGACCGCGGCCGGGGGAGACGTGCTGTACATCGAGGCCTCGCAGATGTTCGGGAAGAAGGGCCTGACCCTCACCGGGCAGCTCGGCGACGTCATGAAGGAGAGCGCCCAGACCGCCCTGTCCTGGGTCCGGGCCCACGCCCGCCAGCTGGGCATCGAGGACTCGTTCTTCGAGCGCGTGGACCTGCACCTCCACGTTCCGGAGGGGGCCATCCCCAAGGACGGCCCGTCGGCCGGCATCACCCTCGTCGCCGCCCTCGTCTCGCTGCTCACCGACCGTCCGCTCCGCCCCCGGGTGGCCATGACCGGCGAGATGACGCTGTCGGGTCGCGTCCTGCCCGTCGGCGGGATCAAGGAGAAGGTCCTGGCCGCCCATCGCCTCGGGGTGAAGGAGGTCCTCCTGCCCCATCGCAACGAGAAGGCGGTCAAGGAAGACATCCCGGAGAACGTTCGCGGCGACCTGAAGATCCGGCTCGTGTCCTCGATCGAGGAGGTTCTCGAGCTCGCGCTCACCCCCGGAACCCCCCAGCCGGTCAGCGACCGGGACCGCTGGCATCTCCGCCTGTCGAACTAGGCCCCCGGGCAACTGGAAGGCTCGCGAGGACCACGACGCGGTCCGGAGGGCCAAGCGCTCAGGTCACCCCCTCCGCGCGGACGCTTACGATTGACGCCCCCCCTCCCGGCGGGGCATCATCCCAGCCCGCACATGCTGTGTCCCAGATGCTCCGCCAACAACCCCCCGGACGAGGCGCGCTGCACGTCTTGCGGCGCCAGCCTTGCGGTGGCCGTCCTCGAGGTCATCCGCGGGGACCTCCCGGAGAAGATCCGCTTCCTCCGCCCCCGCTCGTACTCCGTCGGCCGGGCCCGCCACAACGACATCGCCCTGAACGAGCCGTCGATCTCGAAGTTCCACGCCCGCCTCGACTACCAGGACGGGCGCTTCTTCGTCCAGGACGCGGACAGCCTCCACGGCCTCTACGTCAACGCCACCAAGGTCCGGCGCGCGGAGCTCACCCCCGGGGCCCAGATCCAGCTGGGCAACGTCACGCTGAAGTACTCCGTCCTCGGGGTCGAGAGCTCGACCGGGGCCATGGGCAAGCTGCCCTGGGTGGAGCAGCAGCAGCTGCTCCTCTCGCTCGTGCAGACGCTCAACTCGACGCTGGTCCTGAGCCAGGTGCTCGAGCAGGTCCTCGACGCGATCATGCACATCACCGGCGCCGAGCGGGGATTCCTCCTTCTCGCCGACGCGTCCGCGGACGCGAGCCGGTTCCCCACCGTCGCCGGCCTCCGCCTCCGGGTGGCCCGGGGGCGCGAGGGGGACATGCCCCCGGGCGACGGCCACGGGGTCTCGGCCACGGTGGTCCGCCGCGCCCTGGAGAGCGGGGAGATCGTCTCCTCTCCCTTCCCCGCGTCGGGCCAGACAGCCGACAAGACCGCGGCCACCCCGACCGCCGAGCTCTCGCGCAGCACCCTCTGTCTTCCGCTGCGCTCGCCCCGGGCCGAGGTCGACGGCACCGGGGCCTTCCCGCGGGGGCTGGGCGCCCTCTACGTCGACAACGCCCACTCGCAGGAGCCGTTCAGCCAGGATGTCCTGCGCGCGGCCGAGGCCCTCGCCCGGCACGCGGCCCTGGCCATCGAGAACGCCCAGCTCTTCGAGCGCGAGCAGGGAACCATCGAGGAGCTCCAGAAGGCACAGGCCCAGCTCCTCCAGTCCGAGAAGCTGGCCACCATCGGTCAGATGGCGGCGGGCATCGCCCACGAGCTCAACACCCCGCTCACGTACATCATGGGCAACCTCGAGCTGCTCGAGCTCCAGGACATCACCCCCGCCCAGCGCGAGATGCTCAGCGCGGTGACGCGGGGCGCCGACCGCATCCGCACCCTCGCCCAGCGGCTGCTCGCGTTCAGCCGCCCCGGACGCGAGGAGATGGTGCCCCTCGCCCCCAACGACGTCATCGAGCGCAGCCTGGAGCTGTGCCAGTACCAGATCGCCAGCGGGCGGGTCCAGCTCAAGAAGGAGCTGGCCGACGATCTACCGCGCGTCCTGGGCGTGTCCAACCAGCTCGAGATGGCCCTGATCAACCTCGTGATCAACGCTGTACACGCGATGGCGGAGAATGGCGGGACGCTGACCGTCACCTCTTCCCGCCGGGGCAGCGAGGTGGAGATCACGGTCACCGACGAAGGGCCCGGGGTGCCGGACGACATCCGCGGGCGGCTCTTCGAGCCGTTCGTGACGACCAAGCCCGAGGGCAAGGGGACGGGGCTGGGCCTCTCCACGGTCCTGATGGTCCTCGAGCGGCACCGCGGTCACGTGGACTTCACGACGGAGCAGGGGCGTGGAACGACCTTCGTCGTCCGCGTGCCCGCGGTGTCGGAAGCCTGATTCACCCCGACATCCAGGGACAAGCATTCCCCGTTGGCTCGACCGGGCCTACTCGATGACGATCAGCTCGCCCCGCTCCACCACGGCCGCCTCCCCCGACTCCAGGCAGCAGTAGAACGGAAACCGACCAGCCCGGTCCGGGGTCAGGTCGAACATCGTCTTTCGACCGGGGCGAATACGCTTCTCCACGCGCAGGGCGTCGACGGCGAAGCAGTGCTCGCCGTCCGCCGAGGACAGGACGACTTGGTACGCCTCACCCTTGCGGAGCGTCACCGTCGCGGGGTGGAAGCCCTCGTGCGACGCCTGAATCTCGACCTGGGGGGCGGACCGGGCGCCGGCAACCGCCGCCACCAGCACGGCAGCGACGCCCAGGGCCCGGGTCCCGGTCCTCTTCACCGTCTCTAGCTCCGCGGCCCCCGACCGCGGTCACCTCGATCGCCACCGCCACGGCCCCGATCGCCACGGCCCCGGTCGCCACCACGGCCACGGTCGCCACGGCCACGGTCGCCGTGACCGCGACCACCTCCGTGCTCTCGCCGGCCGGGGCCTCCGCCCGGCCCGGGGCCGCCCCCGGAACCCGAGCCGCCGGCGGCCACCGGGACTCCCTCGGCCTCCTCGAGCAGCGCCTTGCGCGAGAGACGGATCTTGCCCGACGGGTCGATGTTGACCACCTTCACCAGGACCTCGTCGCCCTCCGACACCTCGCTGCGCACGTCCTTGACGTGGTGGTGGGCCATCTCCGAGACGTGAAGGAGACCGTCGGTGCCGGGAAGGATCTCGACGAAGGCCCCGAAGTCGACCACCCGCACCACCTTGCCGAGGTAGCTCTTGTTCAGCTCTGGAGTGGCGGTCAGCTCCTCGATGATGGCGATGGCCTTGCGTGCGGCGGCTTCGTCGATCGAGGCGATGGCCACGCGGCCGTCGTCCTCCACATCGATCTTGCAGCCGGTCCGCTCGACGATGGAACGGATCATCTTGCCGCCGGGCCCGATGATGTCCCGGATCTTGTCGACCGGCACCCGGATGGTGAGGATGCGCGGCGCGTACTCGCTGATGTCCGTTCGCGGCTCGGACAGGGCCTCCTTCATCTTGCCGAGGATGTGGAGCCGTCCCTGGCGCGCCTGCTCGAGGGCCTGGGCCAGGATCTCGCCCGTCACCCCGCCGATCTTGATGTCCATCTGGAGGGCGGTGAGCCCCTCGGGGCTGCCGGCGACCTTGAAGTCCATGTCGCCGTAGTGGTCTTCCTCTCCGGCGATGTCGCTGAGGACCTTCCACCGGTCACCTTCCATGATGAGACCCATGGCCACGCCAGCGATCGGGCTCTTGATCGGGACCCCGGCGTCCATCAGGGCCAACGTGCCCCCGCAGACGGTTGCCATCGAAGACGAGCCGTTGGACTCCAGGATGTCGGAGACGAGTCGGGTCGTGTAGGGGAAGTGCTCCTCGTCCGGGAGCATCGCCTTGAGGGCCCTCTCGGCCAGGACGCCGTGGCCGATCTCGCGCCGACCGGGTCCCCGCAGGAACTTGACCTCGCCCACCGAGAACGGCGGGAAGTTGTAGTGGAGCATGAACCGTTTCCGGTACTCCTCCTCCTGCACCGTGTCGATGATCTGGGAGTCCTCGGAGGTGCCCAGCGTCGCGGTCACCAGGGCCTGGGTCTCGCCCCGCGTGAACAGCGCCGAGCCGTGGGTTCTCGGCAGCACCCCCACCTCGCAGGTGATCGGCCGGATCTCGTCGAAGCTGCGCCCGTCCAGGCGCTTGCCGGTCTCGAAGATCTCGCTGCGCAGGATCTTCTCGCGCAGCCGGTCGTAGACCGCCGGCACCGCCGCGCGCTTCTCGGCCTCGTCCTCGGGGATCGTGGCCAGGTACTCGTCCCGCACCTGCTTCATGCGAGCGTAGGACTCGAGCTTGCCCTTGACCCGCATGGCCTCACCAAGGGGCCCGGCGAGGGCCCCCTCGATCTCGGCCGCCACGGCGGCGTCGAGCTCCTTCTTCGCGAACGGCCGCTTCTCCTTGCCGACCCGGGCCCGCAGCTCCTTCTGGATGCCCACGATCTGCTTGATCGCGTTGTGCCCCACGGTCAAGGCCTCGACCATCACCGCCTCCGAGACCTCGTTCGCGCTCGCCTCGACCATCACGATGGCCTCGTCGGTGCCAGCGACCAGCAGGTTCAGCTGGCTCTTGCTCCGGAGGTCGGGGCTCGCCGGATTGACGACGCACGCCCCGTCCCAGTAGCCGACGCGGACCGCAGCCACCGCGTGCTCGAATGGGATATCCGAGATCAGCAGCGCGGTCGACGCCCCGGTGATCGCGAGGGTATCGGAGTCGTTCTCGAGGTCCGCGGAGAGGAGCAGGCCAATGACCTGCGTCTCGCACGCGTATCCTTTGGGGAACAACGGCCGCAGCGGCCGATCGATCATCCGGGAGGTCAGAACCTCCTTCTCGTTCGGACGGCCTTCCCGCTTGAAGAACCCGCCGGGGATCTTGCCGGCGGCGTAGTTTGCCTCGCGGTAGTCCACGGTCAGGGGAAGGAAATCGAACCCGGGCCGCGGCTCACGCTGCCCGCAGGCGGTCGCAAGAACGACTGTGTCGCCCAGACGCACGACCACCGCACCATCGGCCTGCTTGGCCATCTTGCCCGTCTCGATGGACAGGGTGTGCCGGCCAAGCGGCATCTCCAACTTTTCCATTGTGTCTCCGTTCATTGCCGGGCGCCGCCGGGGCGGCGTACCGGGAACTGGAGGAGCGGGCACTCAGGCGGGCGAATGGGAACGGAACGGCTGCCCCGTCCGGGGCCCTCGCTGCGGGGTCAGGCGTCTACTTGCGGATCCCCAGCCGATCGATCAGGCCGCGGTACCGCTTGAGGTCCTTGCCCTTCAGATAGTCCAGAAGGCGGCGACGCTGGCCGACGAGCTGCAATAGGCCGCGACGCGAGTGATGATCCTTCGGGTGGCTCTGGAAGTGCTCGGTCAGGTAGTTGATCCGCTCGCTGAGGAGGGCCACCTGGACCTCGGGCGACCCCGTATCCGTCCCGTGGGTCTGATAGCCCGAAATCACCGATGCCTTCTGGGTCTTGCTGAAGCTCACCGACTGACCTCCTCTAGTCTCCTCTAACTCTCTTTCAATCAAAGAACGACATTACCACACCCTCGAGACCCGTGTAAACTGTGGCACGGTTTCGCTTTGACTCCCCTGGCCCTGCTGCTGTGGGCGGCCTTCGCCGCCGCCGCCCTGGTCCTCCCCGGGCTCGCGATCCAGCGCCTCGCTCGGGCGCCCGTGGACCCGGCCCTCGTCCTCCCCATCGGCGCCGTCTGCTGTGCCGGCGCCTGCTGGGCCAGCCTCGCCCTCGGGGTCCCGTGGCTCTTTCCCGCCGCCCTCCTCCTCGCCGCAGTGGGGGTTCTGCTGCCCCGCGGGCCCTGGCGGTGGGCCCAGGGTCCTCGGCTGGGCGGCGCCCTGCCCCCCCTCGTCGCGGTGGTGGCCCTCCTGGCCCTGACCCATTACGGCTGGAACCGGGTCGGGCCCTCCGGCGACTTCCTGCTCGACCCCCTCGTCACCTTCGACTCCACGTTTCACGTTGGCGTCACGCACGAGTTGCTCACGAGCTACCCCCCGCAGGTCCCCGGGGTCTCCGGCTTTCCTCTCGGCTACCACCTCGGCATCGATCTCATCCGTGCCGCCGCCCTCCGGTGGGCCGGCACGGACCCCTGGGATTCCCTCACCCGACTCGACGTCACCCTCTGGGCCCTCGCCCTGATCCTGGCCATCCGTGCGGTCATGGCCCGTCTCGGGGCCCCCAGGGCCGCGGTGGCCCTGGCCCCCTGGACGCTCCTTCTCACCGACTTCTCGTTCCTCTTCGCCACCAACCTCCAGGCCCACTGGTGGACCGACCTCCTGCGGGGCAACATCCTGCTCTCCCTCGTCTATGCCAACCCGGTCATTCCGGCCCTCGCCCTCACCCTCGGCGCGCTCGTCGCCCTGTCCCGCTATCAGGAGGACGGCCAACGGGGCCACCTGGTTCTCGCCGTTCTCCTGGCCGCCGCGGTGCCGTTCTTCAAGGTCTTCCTCGGTGCCCACCTGGTGCTGGGGTTGGCCGTCGCCTTCGTGCTCTCGGCGCGGGCCCCGCGCCGCGGCCTCCTCCTCCTGGCCGCGCCGTGTGCCCTGGCCACCGCCGCCCTCGCTCTCGGCCAGGGGGGGGAGACGGTCGAGGTCGTCCTCGCCCCCCTCGATCTCGCGCGCGTCACCCGCCAGACACTCGGGCTGGCGCCCATCGAAGGGACCGCCTTCCTGGCCTGGTCCGCCTTCTGGATCCTGGCCTCGCTCGGCCTGCGGCTCTTGGGCGTCGGCCCGGCCCTCCGGGCGCTCCGCGGTACGGCCGCCGGCTCCACGCTCGCCACGGTGGCCCTCACCGGCTGGCCGCTGGGGCTCCTCTTCCGGGTCTCGGCCCCCGACGTGCTGGCCGGTCAGACACCCGTCAACGACGCCGCCTACCTGGTGGAGCAGTCCGGGCCTCTGCTGTGGCTCTTCACCGTCCCCGTACTCGTGAAGCTCGCGACGAGCCCCGCTCGCCGCGTCCTCACCGCGGTTGCCGTCGTCGTCCTCGCCACGCCGGCGACGGTTCAATACGCGGTCAAGAAGGCGCTGATGCCCCCGGACCGTCTCCCCGCACCCATGGTCCGCGCGATGGCCGCTCTCGAGGCGGTCTCACAGAGGGGGGACGTCGTCCTCCAGCGGCCGGGCGCCAGGTATCCGCCCGCGCCGGTCGTCCTCGCCGGCCGCCGCGTGCCCTACGAGCGCTTCACGCCCTATCTGACACAGTTCGCCTCGAAGGAGGACCTCGAGGCCCGGCATCTCCTCGTCTACCGCTTCTTCCGGACCCGGAGTCGGGCCGAAGCTTTGGAGATCGTCCGTTCCCTCGGCGCGTCCTACCTGGCGCTGTACGGACACGACCGGATCCGGTTCGACGCCTCCGGCCTTCTCGAGCCCATCCACGAAGAGCCGGGGGCCCGGCTCTACCGGATCATCGTACCGGGAAAGGAGCCACCCGCAGGGGCGGGTGACTCTCCGGGCCCGACCGGTCAGAACGCCGCGGGGTAGCAGGTCGCCCGGTAGATCCCAGACCCACGTCGGACGTAGTTGTCGGCCAACTGGACGTCGTACTGCTCGCTGCGCGCGTTCTCGTTCTTGACCGCGATCTCCTCCAGCCGGTCGCTCTTCGCGCAGAAGCCTTGCGCGGTCAGGTCGTCGGCAATCGCCTGCTGGTAGGCCTCGAGGTCCCGGATCCTCGGCCAGTCGGTGCGTGTGGCCGTGTCGTTGAAGTCAAACAGCTCGGGTCGGTTCTCGAGCACATGGTCGATGGCTGCCTCGACCTGGTAGTAGAACTGGGGCCCGGCGGCGTCACGCGAGCAGGCCACCTCGCGGCTCGGCGCCAGCGAGCACCCCGGCGGCGAGGGCCCGCGCGGCGCCTGGGGTATCGGTATCGCGGAGGGACGGCACGTCGAGCGGTAAGTCTTCGAGCCGATGCGCACGATGTTCTTGGCGCTCAGGATGTCGTACTGGTCGTTGAACTCGCTCGAATCGGCGACACCCAGCTCTTCCCCATCGAAGTACGCGCAGAGCCCCTGGCTGTCGAGGATCTTGATGAGCTCGACGTAGTACTGCCCTACGCTCTGGACGACGTTGCTCGCGTCGAACAGATCCGGCCGCTGGGCCTGGAGGTTGCGAATGGCCGAGTCCACCTCGTCCTGGAAGCTCGCCACCTCTTGCGGGCAGCTCGCGGTGAGATCCCCCGCCGGCAGGGCCGCGCAGCTCGCCGAGAGCGTCGGCTCGGGGGTCGGCGTCGGAGCCGGCGTCGGCGTGACCGGTCCTCCCGGCACCGTCGGCCCCGTTGGTCCGCTGCTCGAGTCGGAGCCTCCACCACACACGTTCAAGCTCAGCACGGCGAGGCCGGCCGCAGCTAGCCCCAGGAAACGACGGTCGACCCATGTCATGATTGCGTCCAACCCTTCTGCTCCGCCACTGCCGCGGAGACCTATCAGATCAGTAGTTTACTGTGATCCGAGGCCGGCGTCCACCATGCTGTGCCTCCCGTCTCGTCAGACCGTGTAGATTGTGGTTACGCCCGAACCGGGACAGTGTCGGATCAGTGCTCGCCAACGAGCACCACCTCGGGGTGGAGCACCGGCTCGACGGGCGGGGAGGAACCGCCGGCGCCCGTGGCCCGAGGCACCCCCAGGGCAAGCAGCGCGCCGGACTCGTCGAGGATCCGCACCCGCACGGCCTGTCCCTCGGGGAAGCCATTCAGCGTGCTCGCTCGCCCGAGGTCGCGGCCGTGTTCCACGAGCCGACGACCCGCCTCACCGACGCGCACCGCGGGCAGCTCAGGCAGGAGCTCTCGCAGGGGGATCACCCGCTCCCGGGCCTCCGCCAGGTCGTCTCCGGAGACGGAATGCTCGAGGCCGAACGAGCCCGACCGTGTGCGGCGCAGCGCGATCAGGTGCCCGCCCGGGCCCAGATCCGCGCCGAGATCGCGGGCCAACGCGCGCACGTAGGTCCCGGGCGAGCAGCGGACCTCGACCTCGAGCCGTTCGCCGTCCAGCCCCAGCAGCCGGATCGCGTGAACGGTGACGGGCTTCGCCGGGCGCGGAAGGGCTTCCCCCCGTCGCGCAAGCTCATAGAGGCGCCGCCCCCCGACGCGACGCGCCGAGTAGGCCGGGGGCACCTGGTCGTACGAGCCCTCCAGGCGAGCCAGGCCGGCTCGAATCTCCTCCTCTTCGAGCTCGACCGCCCGGATCTCCGTCACGGGGGTGCCGGTCAGGTCGTCCGTGGACGTCGCGAAGCCGAGACGAACGGTGGCCTCGTACACCTTCTCCCCGGCACCCAGGAACCGGGCCAGCCGCGTCGCCTTCCCCAGGCAGAGTGGGAGAACGCCCGTCGCAAAGGGGTCGAGCGTCCCCGTGTGGCCGACTCGCCGGAGGCGCAGCGCTCGGCGGACCCGGTCGACCATGTCGTGCGACGTCGGCCCCGCCGGCTTGTCGATGACGAGGACGCCGTCCACGTCCTAGTTCCCCTGCTCCTCGCCCTCGTCGCGTCCCCGCCGCGCCGCCTCCTCCTCCGAGAGGACACGAGCGACCCGGTCCGTCGCCTCCAGCCCCCGGTCGTAGCGGAAGTCGATCTCCGGCGCGAACCGGATCCGGAGTCGCCGTCCGATCTCGCGACGCACGAATCCCGCCGCCTTTCGGAGGACGGTGAGGCTCGCGCCGCGGTCGCCCTCTTCGCCGAGGGCGCCGACGAACACGCGCGCGTACCTCAGGTCCGAGGTCAGCTCCACGCGGGTGACGGTGATGAACCCGAGCCGGGGGTCCTTCAGATCGGAGGCGATCATCCGCGCCACCTCGTTGCGAATCTGGCCCCCGAGCCGCTCTGCCCTCCGGCTCAAAGCACCTCCGTCTGCTGATCGACGAGCTCGGCATCGCGCGTGCTCGCCGCCTCGCCGGCCACGGACTGAAGCGTGGCCTCGAGGTGGCCGTGGTCGGTGTTCACCGACACCACCGCGAGCCGCGCCCGCTGCCACAGGTCCTGGTGCTCCACCTCCGTGACCGAGACGTTGAAGCGCTTGCGGATGCGACTCACGAGCCCCCGCATGACCTGCCGCTTGTCCTTCAGGGAGCGCGCCCCCGGGAAGTGCAGGTCGAGGGTCAGAAGCCCGATCACCAACTCAGCGGTCCTCCCTGTCTTTGCTCGATCCTACACCCGGAGGAGTCCCTCGCCGCCGAAACCCGAGCAGCACCCCGCGGTCATGGCCGAAGAGAGCCGAAAGCAGTTGAGCAGGCGGCCCGGAGCATCCGGCGCCAGGTGGCGTCACGCCGCCCGGTTGATGACCTTCAAGCGGTGGCCGCCAGAACCACCTCACCCTGCGCAGGGCCGGGGGGTCTGGGGGGCCGTTGCCCCCCAGCTCAGTTGAAGCTGGGGCTCCCTCCGTTTGCCGAGAAGGACGTCGCCAAGGAGACTCTGGAACAGCCTTTGGGCCTATTCCAGCGTCTCCTTGACCTTCTCGGTCGTGAAGAACTCGATGACATCTCCCGGCTTGACGTCGTTGTAGCCGGCGATGACGATCCCGCATTCGAGGCCGGCCTTCACCTCGCTCGCGTCGTCCTTGAAGCGCTTGAGGGAGTCGACCTTCCCGGTGTGGATGACCACGTTGTCGCGCAGCAGGCGCACCTGGGCGGTGCGGGTGACCTTGCCGTCCTGCACGTAGCAGCCGGCCACGGTCCCGATCCGGGAGATCCGGAAGATCTCCCGGACCTCGGCCGCACCGAGGCGCACCTCGCGGATCGACGGCTCGAGGAGCCCCTCCATCGCCTTCCTGATGTCCTGGGCGACGTCGTAGATCACGGTGTAGAGGCGCAGCTCGACCTGGTCGCGCTCCGCCACCTCGGCCGCCTTGCGCTCGGGGCGGACGTTGAAGCCGATCACGATCGTGTTTGATGCCGCAGCGAGCAGCACGTCGCCCTCGTTGATCGCGCCAACACCCTGGCGAATGATGCGCAGCTTGATCTTGTCCTGGGGCAGCTTGCCGAGCTGGTCGGCCACCGCCTCGAGCGAGCCCTGCACGTCGGCCTTGAGGACGATGAGAAGCTCCTTGATCTGGCCCTCGGCGATGGCGCGGCCGAGATCCTCGAGCTTGATGCGCGACGAGGCGGCCAGCTCCTTCTCGCGCAGCTTGAGCTGGCGGAAGGTGACGATCTCCTGGGCCTTGACGCTGTCGGTCACCGCGAGGAGCTGGTCCCCGGGCTCGGGCAGCGAGGGCAGCCCGAGGATCTCGACGGGGGTCGCGGGGCCCGCCGTGCGCAGGCGGCTGCCCCGGTCGTCCACCAGGGCGCGGATCTTGCCGGAAACCGCCCCCGCCACGAGGGTGTCCCCCACCTTGAGGGTGCCGTCCTGCACGAGGACGGTGGCCACCGGGCCCCGTCCCTTGTCCAAACGGGCCTCGAGGACGGTGCCCACCGCCGGTCTCTGGTCGTTGGCCTTCAGCTCCTGCATGTCGGCGACCAGGAGCAGCATCTCGAGCAGCTGGTCGAGGTTCTGCTTCTGCTTGGCCGAGACGTCCACGAAGACCGTGTCCCCGCCCCACGCCTCGGGCAGCAGCCCCCGGTCGCCCAGCTGCTGGCGCACCCGGTCGGGCTGGGCGTCGGGCTTGTCGATCTTGTTCACCGCCACGACGATCGGGACACCGGCGGCCCTGGCGTGGTCGACCGCCTCCAGGGTCTGGGGCATCACCCCGTCGTCGGCGGCGACGACCAGGACCACGATGTCCGTCACCCGGGCGCCGCGTGCACGCATCAGGGTGAACGCCTCGTGCCCCGGCGTGTCCAGGAAGACGACCTTGCGCGTTCCCACGTCCACGTGGTACGCGCCGATGTGCTGAGTGATGCCGCCAGCCTCGTCCGTGGCAACCGAGGTCTCGCGGATCGCGTCGAGCAGCGACGTCTTCCCGTGATCCACGTGGCCCATGACCGTAATGACCGGCGCCCGCGGCGACAGGTCCTCCGGCTTCGATTCCACCTCCTGGACCTGGACCAGCTCCTCCTCGAACGACTGGATGGCGGCCTCGTAGCCGAACTCCTTGCAGAGCTCGATCGCCAGCTCCGGGTCCACGCTCTGGTTCAGGGTCGCCATCACGCCCCGGGCGATGAGCGCCTTGATGATGTCCCGGGACTTGACGTCCCCCATCTTCTCCCCGAGCTCCTTCACCGTCACTCCCTCGGAGAGGGTGATGTGGCGAGGGGGCCCGGTGTAGACCGGACGCTCCTCCTTGGCAGGAGCGGTGATGGGCTGACGGCGCCCTTTCCGGGGACCGGGGCGGCCCACCGGCCGCCCCGGCGGCCGTCCGGGCGGCCGTCCCGGATACCGACCGGGATAGGGAGACACGGGGCGCGGAACTCCGGGACGAGGCGAGACCGGGTGCGGCGAGCGTGGCAGCGGCGAAGGGGCCGCCACCGGGTGCGGGCTCACCGGGCGCGGCGGCGCGATGGGCCGCAGCGGTCGCCGCACCGTCGGCGGTGGGGTCGCCACCGGGGGGCTGGCCGCAGTCGTGGCCGGAGCCGGGCTCGCCGCTGCCG
>Ga0316577_10000629_pt1 | contig 14634 bp, 10 predicted proteins | sample S5NA_FD_203073 | JGI IMG/M metagenome (GOLD analysis project Ga0316577, IMG submission 203073) | Rhizosphere microbial communities from salt marsh grasses in Alabama, United States - S5-7_050615r2r1 | ecosystem: Host-associated > Plants > Roots > Rhizosphere | place: USA: Alabama | collected... | reverse complement strand
GGCATTCAACTATTGAACCTTGCTCCACCCAAGCTTTCTGGAAAGCTGGATCATCGAATGCCTGTCCATGTAAACCATTCTCCCAGGTCTCATAAAATGCCGGGTGACACGATTTACAATCCTGTTCTGTTGGGATTTCAGCAGGTTGGTCTTCCTCCTGCATCGATGGGCTAGCCTGGGCGAAGGCATAAGTTAAAAGCATCAAGGGAATGGCGAATAATGCTCCGTAGATGATGCGTGAAACGATTGTTTTCATAGTTTGTTCTCCTCAGTGTTGTACATTTTCAGGTCGTGACAGGTATTGGAGAATGCCTGAATACCTCACAACCTATGCAGCGTTCCTGCAATTTGCCATTTTCTTCACGGAACACCTGCCAGCAGGGGATATCCGCATTCTGGTATGCCTTGCATTTTGCGAGCTTTTCTTTTGGACAGTTGTTGATCTTCCAACAACCAATATTTCCGGCTTTTACAAGCTGACCTGCCCCCTGGTCGGCCTCCCGTTTCCAGCGTTCATCTAACCACTTCAGGAGGGCGATGAACAGGAGGGTTACCAGGATAGGAACAGCTATACGCAGCAAGACCCCCAGGATCATGGCAAAGATGGTTGGCAGCCACTCCATGGGATACTCCTTATCTGTATGATTTAATTTGCCGTTGGTAGATCAGTGTCCCCAGCAGCATCAAAACTGCGAGGGGGATAATTAGCCTGACCAGTAAAAATGTAAGAAGTACTAAAACAGCATTCATTGCATCCTCCGATTTGATTGAACCTTCTACCTGAAAAATTTCTTTATCCAGATTGATCTTCGATTTGAATTGAACCTTTCCTGTCTTTTCTTTCAGCCTTAGTATATGAATACATTCGAGTGAAGTAAATCGGGAGCTCACCATATTTCTTTGCTACCGCTTTAACCCCAAGAATCAGCAAATTTACAACCACAATTCCCCCATCCTCGCTAGGTGATTCCGAGTAAATGGAGGCTAACTATTTGTGATTTTTTTCACCCATCAACCTAGGTGAATCACAGTATATGAAAATTGATCAATTTGTGAAATATTTCACCCATAAAGTATGGGTTGTTCACCCCACGCATTCCAAGGCTGCTATCTCGTGCAAATGTTTTCTTTCTTCAAGTCCCCCATTTTCTATGTATCAATTTACCGGATCAGATAAATACCTACTGAGTAAAATGCTCAACAGGTATTTTTCACTATTTTTATTGCGGATTTTTTTGAGATTCAAGCCTGGATGATCCCCTTGCGGATCGCATATTTAACCAGTTCAGCTCTCGAGTGCAAGTTTAGTTTGCCCATAATATTCTCACGATGGCGGGCCACTGTCTTGGGACTGATGTTGAGCTGTTCAGCTATCTCCAGATTACTGGCCCCGTCTGCCAATAAGGTCAGCACCTCGTACTCCCGGGGAGTCAAGCCATCTAATGTAGCGCGATTTCGGGGCTGTTGGGATTGAGATAAGTAATCGCTGACCAGCAGCTTGGCCAGGGATGGGTACAGGTAAACTTCCCCCTGGGCAGTGACGCGGATGGCTGTGATCAGTTCATCTGGTGCAGCTCTTTTGGGGACATAGCCGGAAGCCCCTGCGTCCAGCATTTTGAAGAAATATTCCTCATCCTCATGGATGGTCAGCGCAACCACAGCGATATCCGGTGCCAGCTTCTTGATCTCTCGGGTGGCATCAATCCCAGACAAATCCGGGAGACCAATATCCATTAATACCACATCAGGTTTAAGGAGAGAAATTTGGTTGATGGCTTCACTGGCGCTCTCTGCCTCACCGACAATTTCAATGTCTTGCTCACCTTCCAACATCATGCGCAGCCCGGTTCGCACTACTGCATGGTCATCAACTAGCAACAGCCGGATTTTCATCATCAGTTTCCTCTATTTGTTTATCATATGGGATATATACACTGATCCTCGTTCCTCTTCCTGGATAGGAATTTATCTCGAATGTTCCTCCCAATAAGCTGGCTCTCTCCTGCATACCGATTAATCCCCAGGCAGGTCGATCGAAAGATTGCATAGCTTTCCGGTCAAACCCAACCCCATCGTCCACCACCTCGAGGCGTACTCCATCATATTGGTATGCCAGTGTGACTTTAACCTGGTTTGCTGCACTGTGTTTAATCACATTGGTCAATGCTTCCTGGGTGATGCGAAACAGGGTGGTTTTCACTTCAGTCGATAATTCAGATCTTTCATCCTGCACCGAGACACTTACATTGAGTGGTAAGCGGTTTTCGATCTCACCCGCGTACCAGCGTAAAGCGGCACCCAAACCCAGGTCATCCAGGTGAGAAGGCCGCAAATCAGAGATCAAGCGCTGGAGCTCCATTAATGAATGCTCCACCAGCTGCTCCAGCTGGTGGAGATTTTGGCTTGGTTTCCCATCACTGCTGGGTAACGATGAAGCAACCCCTCTCAAACCCAGACCGATAGCAGTCAGTGCCTGACCGGTTTCATCGTGCAATTCGCGTGCGATTCTCTGGCGCTCAGATTCTTGTGCGGCCACGATCCTGCGCAGCATTTCGCCTCTTAAAGCCTCTCTCCTCTGCGCTTCTTCCAGCTGAGCTTTTTGAAGCTCTGAGATGCGCTGCCTTGTTTCTACCTCAAAGGATCTCAGCACCCGGATAATGAATACAGCTGCCAATATGGCAGCAGCAGCGCGGATCACCTGCACAGGAAAACCAAACACCTGGTAAAACAAAGCTTCATTGAGGATTGTCGAAGGTGGAATGGAGCTCTCTGCTGGAAATGCCTGGCCGGCCAGTCCATACCAGAGAAAAGCGATTGCCGCCCAGAGACTATCCCGCCCGAACCTTGCCATTCCCGCTCTGCGAAATTCACGCTGCTGGACGATTAAACCTGCACTTGCAAGCAAAGCCGCGGGTACCGCAATCACGTAGCGTGTCCATGCATGAGCCACCAGGTACAAATCTTGCCCTAACGGGTATTTTCCACTGATCACCAATAGACCCACTCCCCAGATAGCGATCATCACCACCGGAACTACCAGGCTGAAGCGCTGTGCGCGTTCGCTCCTGGCGATCAGGAACACTCCAAAAGCAGCCAGTGACAGAAAAGAGAAGGTTAAAATCACCAGGTCGATCCCTGACCAGACATTTGGATAGCTGTACTTCCCAGGCAGGATGTCTTGAATCTCCCACATCTCTATCCATTCGTGCACACCATGCAGGAAACCGAAGGTGGCTAAAGGGCGAAAAGCATGGCGCAACCGTTCATCCGTTGCGTGGCTCAATTCGAGCAATATCGCCAGGCCCATGGAGAAAAAAGCCAGGCCATAGAAGAAATAGATTATTGGTAAATAAACCGATTGCATCTTATATGTTAATACTCTACAGGCTGCGCTGCAGTCCCTTTGATCTGCTTGATCAGATTTTCCTGGGATTGTAAGACAAAATTCCAGAACTCACTTTGGGCACGAGTTGCGGGAAATTTCTTGTTGCGCGCCAGGAAAATATTTCGCAAGAGGTGCATTCCTTCAACTTGTACCTCCACAATGCGCCCCAATTCCAACCCGCGTGAAGCAGCTAGGCGGGAGATGAAGGCCACCCCCAATCCTTCTTCGACAGCAATCTCAATCGCCTCCGCATTGCCCAGACTCATGGCCACTTTGAGCATATCTAAGGAAATATCGTGCTCCAGCAGCCCATTCTTAAGTACTTCAAACGTGCCAGCGCTTTCTTCCCGCAAGATCATGGGTTCATCAAGCAGATCGTCAGGGTAAATCCGGTGGAAATCCACCCAGGGGTGCCCGGCCGGGGCGATTAGGATCACTTCATCACTGAAGAAATCCTTGTACTCTAACTCTCGGTGATCAATCCGCCGGCTGGAGATCCCCATTCCAATCTCACCAGAGAGCAGCTTATTGATTACGCGGTGACGGCTGGTTACCAGCACGTTGATCCTCACCAGGGGAAATATGCGCCTGAATCTGGCGATTAGGTTTGGCAGCAGGTATTTCCCTGAAGCAGTCGAACACCCGATTTCGAATTCACCCACCACTTCTCCCTGCAGTGAAAATACTGATTCTTCCATGCGCCTGGCAGCCGAGATCAGCTCCATGGCCATCGGACGTAAAGCCTGGCCAATTTCAGTCAGGTAGATTGAACGCCCCTGACGGATGAATAATTTCGCTTCGAAATGCTTCTCCAGGTTGTTGATCGTCTGGCTGATCGCCGGTTGGGAGAGGTGCAACTGTCGTCCCGCCTGGCTGAAATTCTTCGTCTCACAGGTCACAAGGAAGACGGTTAAATCATTTAGATTGGGTAAGCCATTGGGCATTTGATCTCCTGAATCCGTGCTTATAGGGTGGATTTCTATCGCATCGATAAGTAATTCTAATCATTATCAGTGAATTTTCTTACAATTTATTATAGGTTGATACAAGGTTTCGGGCAATGGATATGTGTCACATGAATAGATGACACATATCCCGATCAAAAATGTCACAGAGCTCAGTTGAGAATCTCCTAGTATGGATGCTCCAACGGAATTTGACCTCCTCCATACAGTCACCAGGGACCCTGCAACCACGGGAGCAACTTTATACGCCACAAAAAGGGCTGCCCCGATCTTTTGGGGCAGCCTCTTTCGCTTCAGGTGTGAAGGGCGTTATTCCATGGGGAAAAATTTCATGGTACCTGCATCCATCATGATATCGATGTAAAGCAATTCCCCTTCTCTGTTATAAGCCACCGCATCATTCAGCAGCTGGATAAACTCATCGCCGAGTGAGCCTTCCGGGCAGGCTGCCATGGTTGAGACCATGATCTCAATATCCAGCTGGTTTCCCTGCAAAGTATATGTTCCACTGGCGCGGTTGCAGTCCGCCTGTACTGAGACCTGGCCATCCGGCATAAATTCAAGCGTATAATTTCCCGGCATATTCGGGTGAGTGACTGTATCGTTATTCTCCAGGAATTCAGACCACATCCAAACCGTTCCCACCAGGTCTGAAGCCCGATATATCAACACTTCCTGCCCCGCCTCATTTTGCATCACCAATTCATCACCCAGGATGCGAAAACTGGCGACAGAACCCAGCGCCTGCAGGTACGCAGTTTCCTGGTCCATCGTGCCTTCAGGCTTTTCGCAAAACATCATGGTCAGTGGACCCAGCTCAATCGAGATTTGTTCACCGTCCACCAGGTATGAGCCGGAGTAGTTATTGCAGCCTGCAGAACCTGAGATAGTTCCATCATCACTGAAGATGGCAGTGATCTCCGTTCCATCCAACACCGGCGCGATAGCATCTCCACCAATATTGAAATTCTCCAAATTCCAGATCGTCTCAGTTAGATTAAATGTACGTGCTAGTTTGTAACCCACCATCCGGTGGCCTTCAGAATCCAGCAGTATCAAGCGCTCCTGGTTTTCAAACTGGTAAGAACTGGCCATTTCCAAAGCAGCCAGATATGCCGTTTCCTGTTCCATGACACCTTCGGGTTCGCCGCAAGCCATGCGGGTGGTGATCGCTGGGCCGATGGTGATCTTGTCACCGTCGATTTCATAGGCGGCAGAGTAACTGTTACAGCCTGCATTTCCGGTGAGCTGGCCATCTTCCCCGAAATTTGCTGTGATTTCGGAGCCGAGAATCACCGAAACGACCGCTTCCTTGCCATTGTTGTACATGAGCACATTCCATAAACTGCCAGGCAACACCAGCGGCTCAGCAACTTCGAAGACCAGCAAGGTTTCACCGCTTGCATCCATTAGCTGCAGCTGCCCGGCCTCAATCTTGTATTCCGCAGTGCTGTTCATTGCATTCAGGAATGCCGTTTCTTGATCCATCACCCCTGTTGGATTGCCGCAAAACATCTCGGTTGAGGCCAGCGGGCCGATATGAATGCTGGTCCCATCCACTTCATAACCGCCAAAATAATTGTTGCAGCCTGCATTACCATTGACCTCGCCAGAGGCAAAATTGGCAGAAGTGAAAGTTCCTGCCAGGGGTGCGACCAGTTCCCCAGCCTGGTTGAGGTACGCATTCAAAAGCCATTCAGTGCCTATTAATTGAGTTGTTGCTGGTTCAGTCACCTCTTCTTTACTCTCCATGCTGACCAGTACCCAGCGCAAAGAAGATCCATCCGCTGGCGGATTTTCGACTTGCTCTTCCCTGACCAGTAGCTCGTACACATACCCTTCTTCGTAATCAAAACCTTCGATTTGGTTATAGAAAAGGGTGTATTCATCTTCGGGGTTTTCCTTTACCTGCATGCATTTTTGTGGAGCAACACCCACGCAGTCCACCAGTTCAGGTCCCACGTATACTGTTTTTAGCTCACCTTCTGCTGCAACCGGTACTGGCTGCTTATCGACGATATCAACCAAGGTCCATTTGATGGAAGAACCTCCTGCAGGAGGGTTTTCAACCTCATCGCTTTTCACCAGCAGCTGGTACTCAAACCCCTCTTCAAATTCAAATCCATTAATCTGGTCATAGAAAAGCTGGTATTCATCATCTGGACTTTCTTTGAACAGCATGCATTCTTGGGGTCCTTCCCCTTCACAATCGACGAGGACTGGACCAACAAATATGGTCCTTTCATCTGAAGTATTCTGAGGCTGCTGGTCAACCGGCGGGGTGGCAGTGGATTGAGCACAGGCAGCCAAGGACAATCCAAAAAGGGTCACTATAGTAAATCCTGCTTTTCTTATTAGGTCAGTCATCTTCTTCTCCAATTCTGATTCATGTTCATTCAATATTTGATGTTGCTACACCTGGAATCGCTATGATTCAACATCTTTCCCAAAACTGCATTCAGGACGTGTGAGGGGACTTGATGGTTCCCGATTTTGCTGATTATAATCAATCATTAATCAAAATTCGATCTGGAATTTTGGTTCCAAGGCGGTTCATCCTCCTAGCGCAAGGATTGGTGAGCTCATTCTGTGCAAAGAATGATAAATCTTCAGTACCAAATCCATGCCGGCGGGTTAAGATCAATCAATAAATTCGATGCTAATCAACCTTTGTGAGTCAGCTCTCAATCCCCCATCTAATTGATTACCCAGGAAAACTACAACTGCCCGGCATTATGAATGCCGGGCAGTTGTTCAGGGAAACCCAAATCTTCTTGTGCGATCCTTTATTTATCCATTATTTCTCATCGCAAGCATTACCTTACCAAGGAATGGTCAGGTAATTAAGGCTGCTGGCCCAGTACCACATCAACGCTGATGGTTTTACCATCCCGCAATATGGTTAAGGTAACCGCATTCCCAGGACCAACTTCCTGCAGGTATGCAGCTAACTGCTGTACATCGGTGACAGCATTCCCATCTGCTTTGGTAACCACATCTCCACCGATGTTGATGCTTTCTCCATTTACCGTCACAGCCTCATCGCTGCCGATTAAACCCGCTTCCAGAGCCGGGCTGTCAGCTTGAACTTCAAGGACCAGTACGCCAGTTTGATCTTCTGGGAGGTTCATCAAACCTGCGATCTCAGGCGAGAGTGGCATTCCGAGAATCCCTAACCAGGCTCGTCCCTGGACAGGTAGGGGTGAAGTGGCAACCTCTACATTACCAGTTGGCCTGGCTTCGAGGGTGACATTGATCTCAACTTCTTTACCATCCCGCAATACTCGCAGGGTGACTTCCTGGTCTACAGCGGTATTTTCAGAAAGGTATGCGATCAAATCATCCATATCGTTGACGGGATTGCCATCGATAGCGAGGATCACATCACCTCCAACAGCCATATCGATCCCATCAATAGTTTCCTGGCGATCACTGCCGCGCAATCCTGCCTTATCAGCTGGACCATCCTGGACAACCCCTGCAACCAGCGCTCCCTTCTGATCTTTATCCAGGTCCATCGATTCGGCAAGATCAGGATAGAGTGATATACCGGTAATACCGAGATAAGGGTGCGCAAAGGTTCCATTTTCGATTAATTGGGGGACAACCCGTTCGACGATCGAAGCTGGAATTACGAACCCGATCCCTGCATTGGCGCGCACTGGGGATTCAATAGCAGAGGTTACCCCGATCAGTTCACCAGAAGCATTGATGAGGACACCACCTGAATTCCCTGGATTGATGGGTGCATCGGTCTGGATCACATCAGGTATGCTGTACACCGGACCACCGGTGAGATCTTCACTGGCTGGAAGAGAACGACCTAATGCACTGACAATACCAACGGTCATCGTTCCTTCCAGACCAAATGGATTGCCAATCGCGATCGCTAGCTGACCAACCCGCACCAGGTCAGAATCTGCAATTTGGATAGGCTGCAGCTCATCCGGAGAAAGATCGACTTTTATCACCGCCAGGTCGCTGTCCGGATCATTCCCAACCAGCTCTGCGTTAACCACAGTGTCGTTGGAGAAAGTGACTTCTATCTTTTGAGCACCCTCCACGACATGGTTGTTTGTGATGATATAACCCTGCTTGTCCCAAACAAATCCCGACCCCAGGCTCTGGGAGTAAGGCTCCTGAGATTGCGGCACTTCAGGCAAGCCTGGAATAGAAGGCATACCCTCGGGTAATGAAACGACCGCTGATTCTGCACCTACAACACGAATGTTGACAACTGAAGGATTTACCTGCTCGTAAATTGATGTTAATGTGTCTTCATACGCGGCAAGCAATCCCGGTTCTACAGGCGACCCGGCTGGTGATGCTTCAGCGGGTCTTGCTTCTACTTGCGATACTTCGACTAGGTTGCCCTGGACATCATTGGCAGTAGTTGCTGGCAGTGCAGCTAAAGTCGAGCTGCAAGCTGATGCAACCATTGCAATGACGACCAATAATACAGGAACAACTAATTTGTTCTTTTGCATAGTTACCTCTTCATCCATTTAATTCATTGAGATAGGATAAAGATACACCTTTTCCTGTAAATCGTCTTTAAGGGAAGTTTTTGAGCAGGTTAAGGTTAGCTTAAGGAAGTTCCGGGCTTTTCAGCAGAGCGAATGAGTAAGAGTGAAATTTTGATTGAGCTGGAACCAGGCGTATTCTCCCGTTGATTTCCAAGCTCATCTCTTGGGTACGCTTCTCATCTCGACGGATTGAAATGGCTGATAACCTAGAAAGTGCGCGGCAGCCAGAAAGTAAACTGGCTCCCCTCTCCCGGTTTACTTTCCAACTCAATCTCACCACCATGTGCGTGCAGAATGTCGCGGGCTATGCTGAGTCCCAATCCCATGCCTTGTTTAATTTTTCGCCCCTGCTCACCGCGGTAAAACGGCTCGAAAATCAATTCTCGCTCTGCTTCTGAAACCCCGGGACCACTATCCCTGATGCGGAAGTAAATTTGCTGATCATTGGTGCCCACGGAAACCCATACCGAACCCCCCACAGGCGTATATTTGATCGCATTGCTGGCCAAGTTTCCAACCACCTGTGCCAGTCGAACCGGGTCGGCGGAAACGGGAGCAATATCCCCGGGGATATTCTCAGTCCACTGCAGCCCCTTTTCACCTGCTGCCCGCCGCCATGGGAAGAGCAAATGGGGCAGCCACTCCCCCAAATCCAGCGACTCCTTCTCCAGTTCAAGGGTACCGAGCACCTCATCGTGCAGGTGCGCAAGTTCATCCAGCACGTGCTGCATCCTGACAGCTTCCTCATCGATCCCCCTGGTCAATTCAACATATAAATCAGGATCCTCATTTGCCCCCCTTAGTATGGATTGAATTCCTGATCGGATCGCTCCCAGCGGGCGCCCGAGCTCATGTACCAGGTTGGCCAGCAGGTGGCGCCGGGAGGATTCAAGATTTCCTAGCTCGTCGACCAGGTGGTTAACCGCCCTGGACAAATCACGAATTTCATCCGGCCCCTCTTCTGGCAAGATTTTATCGCGATCTCCCTGGGCAAGGCCGTAAATCGCATTCGTCACCCGGCGAATCGGATTGCCAATATTTAAACCCAAAATTGAACCCAGGGTGGAACCAACAATGAGACCGAGGATCAGGACCACTGCAATCAGGTTTCTGAGTTGGGAAAGAAGCATATAAATAGATTCGCTGCGGTAACTGACCCTGACCACACCGATCACATCATCCTCGGATGTTTTTACCGGGGAAAATACATCCACCAGCACATCATTGAGGCGAAAGATCGAATAGTTTGTAATCACCACTTCTTCCCCTCGGCGGGCAGCCGGTAACCCCTCTGTTTGCAAGACAGACCCTACCTGGTCCACACTGTCATTCGCACTCGAGAAAAGCAATCTTCCATCAGCATCGAGGAACATCACCTGGATAGCCGGATCAAGACCTACCCTGCTGAGCATATTGCTGACGATCAGGGGATTTCCAAAGAGTTGGAATTCTGCCCGGCTGATCTCCGAGAGGTAGCGTGCATCCTGTGAGAGATTATCAGCCATGGATGGCAGTAGAAACTGCGTTCCAAGTACATAAAACAATGCAAATCCAGCCAGGGGAATGATCACCAGAATCGGCAGGATATGGCTGATGACGAGACGATTTCGAAGGGAGCGGATCAATTCTCACCCCGGGGGATAAATTTATAACCCTTACCGCGCACGGTGAGGATGCGCTCAGGCTTGTTCGGATTGGCTTCGATCTTCTCCCGCAACCAGCGAATATGGACGTACACGACCTGCGGTTGGCCTATATATTCCGCCCCCCATACGCGCTCCAGGAGCTCATCCACTGCCAGCACCTTGTTAGGTTGGAGCACCAAGGAGAGCAGTAAATCAAACTCGCGCGGTGCAAGTTCTATTTGCACGCCAGCAACATGCACCGTATGGGCATCGGTATCAACGCTGATGTCACCTGAAACCAACAGGGATGGCTGGCTTATGGGTCCGGCAGCAGGGCCAGCCGCGCGCCTTAATACTGCTTTTATCCTTGCCAGGAGCACATCCAGGTCAAACGGTTTGGTGACGTAATCGTCTGCTCCTAATTCCAGCCCCACTATCTCATCCAGCTCTCTACGGCGAGCAGTCAGAAATATCACCGGGATCTGGTAATCCTGTTTGATCTTGCGGACTGCATCCAATCCATCCATCCCCGGGAGACCGATGTCGAGCAGAACAAGATCAATCCCTGCACCCTGCAGTAGTTCTAAGCCAGCTTCTGCGGTTTCTGCACTCTTGACCAGATATCCTGCTTGTTCAAGGTTGAAAGACAGGCTGCGCCTGAGCAGCTGGTCATCATCGACAATCAATAGTTTCTTCATGGATACAATTCCATTGGGATTGTATCGCAAAAGAACCACTTGGGAAGCTCAACAGGTGCGGAAATCAATCCATTTTAATTATCCGCGTTCGAATTGGTCAACTTTCCATATTCATCCCCCACTAGCAAGTGGTTAAAATGCAAAAATTACACAGGAGGTGGTTCTCCGGTAATTTTATCGTGTTTACGAAATTAAACTGATATCAAGTCCAAATCAGTCCTGATCTCCGATATCTTCATCCTGAAAATGCTGTACAGAAGAGTATATATTCTTCTGTTTGCGAACGTTCCATAAAGATAAGATCATCTTTTCGATTTTCTCCCTGCCGTGTTCCGATGATGAGATAGGCGGATTTATCACCGTATCAACGACGTATGTTGGCCGGCTGCGAATTTTTTCTACTGAGCGGACTATCTGTTCACCAAACACTCCCATTAAGATAAACTCCACTCCCATCAATATAAACACAGCTCCAGTCAGTATCCACCAGTCCTGGAAATTAACCGAGTAATACTGATTCTCGATGATCAGGCTTGCGGTGATTATTACACCCATCAACGAGAGGATCAACCCCAGCACAGTAAGGGTGCGCAAGGAGCTGGCAGGAGAAACTCCATCAGCATAATTGAGCGAAATGGAGCGGTGGGTCAATACATACTGTTTTTCATTTCCCTCGTCGACCTGGAGCTTATACTCAACAAGAACCGGGTTGATTCCGGTCCAGGCCAGGATTTCCAGGAGTCCGCTGTGAGGATTGGAAATCTGCGAAAAGAGATAATAAACTTCCTTATCGATAAACAGGCTGCATATATCCTGGAAATTTCGCTCTGGGAACATTCGTCTTAGGAATTTTGTATCGGTTGAAAGAAGACCTCGCGTTTTCCCAGTTGGTGACCCTGGATCGACTGATCGTCCCAGAACAATCCTGGCACCGGTGTGCCAATGCTCAATCAGATCGCTAATTACGAGTTCAGGATCAAAATTGTTTCCACGGAAAAAACCGACACAATCACCGGAAGCGTAAGCTGCCCCTGCGATGAAGGCAGCTGTTTCACCAAAGTTGCGGGTCAAAACAACCAGCCTGAACCTTTTGTCTTTTTGGGTAATTTCTGTGATCTTAGATATCGATTCTGAGTGAGAGCCATCGTCTACGAAAAGAAACTCAAAATCGTATTCATGGTTTTCTGCAGCTAAATTCTCCAGCTGCTTGCATTGCAATAAAAGCCGGTTCACCCTCTTTACAACTGGTATTACGATCGAAATTAAATCCATCACTTATCTCCACCCCGATGTTTTTACCCATCGATTCCCTGGCTACTTTCTTGAGCCAATTCGAAATTTTTCCACCTTATCTTCTAATAATTGATCTATTAATTCGCAATTTCTACCAGACTTTGTCTTACCATCCCACAAACATGCTCTATTTCCCAGGGATTTAATTCTGGATAACAGGGCAATGAGAGCACTTGAGAGCAGGCTTGTTCAGTCTGGGTTAATACCTGAAGGGTATCCTCCACCTGACCTTGTGAAATATAATAGGTATCTGCGACTGGATAATGTACAGTCGTACCAATGCCCTTCTCGAAGAGTTTTCTCTGCAGTTGCTGCCGGTGTGCCGTGCGAATCACATAATGCTGAAAAACAGAACCATTCACCTGGTTGGGGCAGCTCAACACACCAGCCAATTCGTCGAAACAGATCGTGTAAGTCTGGGCGATCATCCGCCGTTGTAAATTCCACTCTTCCAGCATGGGCAGCTTCACCCTCAGGATCGCTGCCTGCAATTCATCCATGAATCTCGATTTACTCCAAGCCAGGTCGGATTTCCACGGCAGGTGATCTCCATTTTGTCGGTATTGACGAGCATTTTCAGCGAGCCTGGTATCCCCCGTGATAACCGCCCCAGCTTCACCTAAGGCTCCCAGGTTTTTCGCCGGTGCAAAACAAAAACAACCTACCTCTCCCCATGTCCCGACTCGTTTTCCATTCAAGCTGGCACCATTTGCCTGGAAGCAATCCTCTACAAGTGGAAGTTTGTTGCTGGCGGTGATCTCCAGAATAGATTCAATGTCCGCAACCCGCCCGTAGAGGTGCGTGATGACCACCGCTCTCGTCTTTGGCGTGATCACCTGCAGCAGCCCATCTGGTGACATCGTCAGTGAAATCGGATCAATTTCCGCAAACTTCGGCATTGCACCAATCGCCTGGATGGCTTCAGTGCTGTGCATCCCTGCATTGGCTACGGTTATCACCTCGTCTCCAGGACCAATCCCTAGCGAGCCTAGTCCGACTTCCAAAGCACGCAACCCACTGGATACGGATATGCAGTTTGCTATTCCATAATACTCGGCGAAATCCTGCTCAAACCTGGCGGCTTCTTCGCCGGATGCATATATGCCGCTCTTGAGAACCCGGTCAATCGCCATTTTTATTTCATACCGGTATTTTGCATACTGGCGGGTTAAATCTATAAATGGGATCTCAAGAAGCTCACCCTGATGAATACCAGTTTGAGATTGATCTCCAGATATAGAATCACCCGGCATAGGATTACCGTCAATCATGTATATTATCTTCCTACCGAAACTCCAAGTAAAAATAAATCGGTATATTGCATAATGATTAATGGATTCGAGGCGGTTTATCGCGGATGATCTTCACCTCCACAGGCTGGGAGTTTTTTTCAGTGTAAACTAAATAGTAAACCCCCATTATGATCATCAACATTACCAGGAACACCATCAAGCTTAACAAATACAAAATCGTGATCACCATCCTTCCCCAGCTAAACGATTGAGTTTATTTTCCGCCTATAGCGGATCAATTCAGAACCGCTAAATTATTCACCAGTGTGGTAAAGATAGTCCTTAAGTACTAACCAATTCCTTACCATTCAACAGGGTAAACGCCAAATTGACCTTCCTGTTACATTAATTTATTACCGATTTCTAACTCTGATGTTTTTATTGGGTCATATTCATCTGGGGAGTGTGTAATTCGACTTATTAAATTCCTATACGCAAGACCTCATGATCACCGATCCATTCTAGGTAGCTCTTTCATGAATAATTTTGACCAAGTAGCAGACATGGCATAAAATAGTTAGTAGTAGGCTACCCCTAGTGACAGGAGGTGATCATGAAAAGTTATCGTGAAGAATTATGGTTCGACATCCCCAACCGGCGGGCAATGATCAACATTACCCCACGGGTCGAGGCCGGATTGCAGAAAAGCGGCATCACAGATGGATTGGTGCTGGTGAATGCGATGCATATCACTGCTTCTGTTTTTATTAATGATGATGAAAGCGGCTTGCACCAGGATTATGAACGGTGGTTGGAGGGACTGGCACCCCACGAGCCGGTTTCAGGCTACCTTCACAATCGAACAGGCGAAGACAACGCCGATGCGCATCTTAAACGCCAGGTCATGGGT
>Ga0316577_10000628_pt1 | contig 14640 bp, 13 predicted proteins | sample S5NA_FD_203073 | JGI IMG/M metagenome (GOLD analysis project Ga0316577, IMG submission 203073) | Rhizosphere microbial communities from salt marsh grasses in Alabama, United States - S5-7_050615r2r1 | ecosystem: Host-associated > Plants > Roots > Rhizosphere | place: USA: Alabama | collected... | reverse complement strand
AGGGTAGTGGTGAACATAATATCGGCGTACTGCTGAACGGGAGTGGCACCGAGGTGGCCCTGGAAAACGTGGCAGCCCTGGGGGAATACGGCAGTAGCTACAACTATGGACTGCACCTGAGCGTGGGAGCCATGGCGACCGTGCACGGTGGATCGTTCATTGCCCGTGGTGGCATCAATACGCGGGGGATCCTGAATAACGGGTCCACCCTGGAGATGGTGGATGCGGCAGTGCTCGGGGAGGGGGCCGCGGATCAGAATCATGGTCTGGACCTGACCGGCGGCACGGCAATGTTGCGCGGCGGCACGGTATCGGCCCTGGACGGCGTGGAGGCGCGAGGGATCAGCGTCAACAACGGCACGCTCCGCGTGGAGGAGACGAGCGTGCTAGGTGATACCACCGGTACAAGTAGCTTTGGCCTGTATAACTATCGGGGCACGGTGACGCTGGTTGGCGGTGCAGTCACCGCGCGCGGGGCTACGACTACCAGCGGCATTGGCAACGATGCGAATGCGGCAACAGCAACGCTGTCTGTGCAGGAGGTGGCAGTTCTCGGTGACAGCGATGGGGACGAGACCTACGGCCTGTGGAACCAGGGCGGCGGGGAGGCTACGCTGTATGGTGGCTCCTTTGGCACCCGCGGCGGACAAGATGCGGCTGCGGTGCTGAATCAGGGCACTGGCTCGTCGCTGGAATCGCTTGAGATCAGTGCCCTGGCGGACGGGGGCAACTCTTTGGCTGGGATCACCAACAGGGGAGGCGCAACGGCCTTGGTGCACGGCGGCTCGTACGTAGCGCGGGGCGGATCTAGTAGCTGCAACGGCATCGTGAACCGTGACGACTCGACGCTGGAGGCCAGGAACGTCACCAGCCTGGGCGAGGGCTGCTCAGCGTGGAACAAAGGGCTGTTTCACTACGACGCGTCGACCGCGGTGCGCAGCGGAGAGCTCACCGGGCGTGGCGGAAGCTCCGGTGCTGTGGGCATAGACGCATGGGCCGGCGGCACGCTTGAAGCTTGGGGCGTCACTGCCCACGCGGAGGGGAACAGCTATCAGAACCTGGGTCTGTTCACAAGCAGCACAGAGGTCACGGTGGCGAACAGCGTCCTGGAGGGCTCTGAGGTGTGGGCCCATACGGGCAGCTCACCGGTGGAGATTATCCACTCACACCTGATTGGCATCGAGTCGGATGGAGCTGGCCTTTCCTGCCTGGCTGTGACTTGGAATGGGGCCTTTTACGAGAGCAGTTGCCCATGAGGAGGGTGGCAATGAAGCGAATGAGTTGCGCCATCGCTGCCGTGCTCGTGTTGGCGCTGATCGGCGGGGTGGCCCTGGCAGTCGGCGGACCGGAGCGGCTGCGGCAGGTGATCGGAGGGGGAGCGACAAGCGTGTCCGGTGGCGAGGTCATGCTCCTGGGCACGCTCGGACAGCCGGTGGTGGGAGGTATCACGAGCGACGGCGAGGTCGGGATCGGCCAGGGATTCTGGTCTGGATGTGGAGGGGCGGGCCAGGGCTCGTCGGTTTTCCTGCCGCTCATCTTGAGACAGTGACCCGAGGGCGTTGCATGACCCACCATGCCTGAGTGGTTCTCCCAAGATTCCCAGGGATGCGACGCATTGACGGCCTCCGCTTGCCCGTGACCGCAAGCCGATGCGGACGGCTCAGAGGTACTACGCTCTGTGTACGGATACCCGGTCCGGTTGAGGATCCCAAGTTCACGAGCATCTCGTCGAACAGCATGCTCAGCAGCTCGCATTGCCACCCACGAACCTCCTTTGTTCAGAAGTGCTAGCGAAAGCTTGCTCGCGTTACCTGTTGGCCGCCACTATGGGGAGGAAAAAAGTGGACCGTCTTGGACGGTCCACTTCACATAAAATTGTGGATAGCGGGGGTGATCCTCCCGGTAGCCAAAGCAAAGGCATGGTTCTACAGATAGCACCGACATTTTGTTGCAATAATATGCCATTCATGGTATACTATGCGCATGGAATTCACGCTCTTGCTCGACATCGTCGGCGATGAGCCGGTTTTCGAGACCGGGCTGTTGCTGGCGGGTGCGGTAGACTCGAAAGATGTGCGCCGCCAGTTGTCCCGCTGGACCAAAGCCGGGCGTCTCTACCAACTGCGCCGCGGCCTATACGCCTTGGCCCCACCCTTCCAGAAGGTCAAGCCCCATCCCTTTGTCGTAGCCAACCGCATGATGCGTAGTTCCTACGTCAGCCTGCAATCGGCACTCGGGTACTATGGACTGATTCCAGATGTCGTGCCTGTGACGACCAGCATCACCACCGGCCGGCCCGGTCACTGGCAGACGCCGTTGGGTGTCTACACGTTTCGACACATCAAGACCGGGTGGTTCGCTGGGTACCGATTGGTCGACCTGGGGGGCAACCAGCAGGCATTTGTGGCCACACCAGAAAAGGCATTGTTGGATCTGGTCCACCTGCAGCCGGGTGGGGATTCCGCCGAATACCTGCAGGAGTTGCGCCTGCAAGGTATGGAGAGACTTGACCTAGCAGAGTTGCAGCTTCAAGCTGAACTGGCGTCGAGCCAGAAACTGAGACGGGCAGCAGCCTTTGTCATCAAACTGGCGCAAGCCGAGAGGGCGTGCGAATCCCTATGAAAGAATACCTGTCTACCCTTGTCCGAACTGCTCCTACTCCGATCCACGGACGAAACCTTGCTCGGGAATACCTGCAGGCCAGAATCCTGGGCACACTCCAACGTGCGGGCGCCATGATCCCTTTGGCCTTTCATGGTGGAACGGCCCTCCGTTTCCTCTATGCCAACGCTCGCTACTCAGAAGACCTGGACTTTGCCCTGGAGCAAGCCCAATCTCAGTATGACTTTCGTGCCTACCTACGCGCCATTCAATCCGCATTCACCGCCGAAGGCTACACCCTCGACCTGAGAGTCAGCGACCAGAAGGCAGTGCACAGTGCCTTCATCCGCTTTCGTGGCTTGCTTTACGATCTGGAGCTGTCGCCTCGCCAAGATGAAGTGCTGGCCGTCAAGATGGAAGTGGATACCAATCCGCCGGCCGGGGCAGGCCTGGCAACGACCGTCATCCGCCGTCACGTACCCTTGCAGCTTCATCACCACGACCGTGCATCGCTTCTGGCGGGTAAACTGCACGCTGTCTTGCAGCGTCCCTATCTCAAAGGGCGCGACCTCTATGACCTGTTGTGGTATCTGAGCGATCCCGATTGGCCGGCGCCGAACCTGACCTTGCTGAACAACGCCTTGCAGCAGACAGGCTGGGAAGCCGAAGCGTTGACAGAAGATACCTGGCGACAGGCCGTGCACTCCCGGCTGCAAGCTGTCACCTGGGAACAAGTCGCAAATGACGTACGGCCGTTCTTAGACTCGAGTGGGGACGCGGGGCTCCTAACAGCGGAGAACCTGAAGCACGTCCTCGACCAGAGACCAGAGCGCAGACAAATCAAAACAGGGAGGGGTCGATGAACTGAAAAAAGCGCTGCAAAATCTCTTTATGCCTCGGGTCTTTGGCGGAACTCTGATCGTCGATATGAGACTCAGCCTCAAGTGGCCTTCAAACTCCGCATAATCCCTGCTAAACTCGGTCTTTTCCCGTACATCAACATAAATGCCCTGAAGATCTTTACTGAGAAGGATAGTCCCACGAATATTGAAAGCCCTAACACCCCGATACTGGTCACGATCTGCCATGCTGGGATATCTGACACGCCCAACCTCAGCATCATCTGAATAGGGGCGGTGATGGGGAATATCGACAGCACAACCCAGATGGGACTGTTCGGGAAGTTAATCAACACCCCAAAAAACCAGAGCGGCACAAACAACATCATGACGTAGAACATGGATAGGGTCTGTGCATCTGAGGTACTAGAGCTGATGCCGCCGAAAGTGACGGAGAGTACGGCAAATAGCAGATAGCCCAATATGAAATACAACACCCCTAGAACAAGAAAGTTGGGGGGCAACTGAATGTCACTTAGAAATCCGCCGAAAGAGGAGGAGGCCAAGTTCAATAGGAGAGGCGCAGAGATCAACCAAACGATGACTTGCAGCAGCCCGGCAGCACCCAATGCTAATACTTTGGCGATGAGCAACTGGCGGATTGAAACCGAGGATAGCAGCACCTCCATGAGGCGGCTTTCTTTTTCCTCTCCTAATCCGCTGATGAGAGATTGCGTGCCGAGCATGAGGGCAAAACTCAACAACAAGGAGAAGGTGGCGGGGATGATGATATTGCCAATATTCCCTTGTTCTTGTGCAATATCTCCATTTTCGTCAAGGCGAGTGACTTCCATGTTCAGAGGAGAGACAATCGAGGTGATGGTCTCCGGTGCCACATCATCTTTCAAGAGGTTCCAGGTGAGGAAGCTTTTGATAAGGTAAGAGGTGACCTGAGGAGTAATGAGCTCTTTCGCCAGCGTATATCGTTGAATGGTCCCTGAGGAGGTGTAATCCGATGGTATGACGATATATTCCGAAACATCCTTACTGACCAGAGCCCTGGTTGCCTCCTCCCTCGATGCAAATGGAATCAGCTTGACTAACCCCTGGTCGGTTTGATCACGAAAGATTCCGACTTGATCCACATATCCGACGGTCGTGATCTCGCTTGTCGAAGGTTCGATCAGGGTTGTCACCAGTTCATAGAATCCAATTGCCAAAAGGGCCAACACTGGCACAATGAAGGTGAGAACGATAAAACCGACCTTCTTGACTGCTTGTAGAAACTCGTGCTTGAATATCAAGTAGGCTTTATTCATGATCCGCCCCCACCAGATTCAAGAATATCTCATTGAGAGAGGGTGTTGTGACCTCAAATCGGTTAATGGGTGTTCCGCGATCGCGTAGTTGATCAAGAATGGTCTGTGGTGTTGTGTCTGGTGCCAAGACCAATTCTATGGAACCCTTTCCAGGTTTTCTATCAATCACCCCACGCAGGTCACCGAGTTCTCCATCAATAGCCACCTGGACCGAATTCCTTCTGAATTTGGCCCTCGTTTCGATCAAGTCACCGTAGAGGATGGTATGGCCTTTGTCTATCATCAGCACCCGGTCGCAGAGTTCCTCGACTTTGTTCATTTGATGCGTGCTCAAGATGATGGCTTTCCCTTCATCCCTTAGATTGCCGATAATGTTCTGAACAGTCTGTGTTCGTACGGGGTCCAGGCCGGCGAAGGGCTCATCCAGAATGATCAACTCGGGGTCGTGAATGACGGTGACGATAAACTGGATAAGCTGTCCCATACCCTTACTCATTTCCTTGTTTTTCTTCTTTTTGCTTTCGAGCATGCCAGTTTGCTCGAGTAATACATTCGCCCTCTTTTCAGCCGTGGCTTTGTCCATACCTTTCAAGGAGGCAAGATAAAGGATTAGATCAATGGCTGTTAATCTCTTGTACAATCCCCTCTCTTCAGGTAGGTAGCCGATTTGATCCTTTAAGGCTTCATTCATCTGCTGACCAAAGATCCTCACTTCACCGGAATCGGGTTTCATGAAATCCAAGATGATCTTTATGGTGCTGCTTTTGCCTGCCCCATTAGGCCCAATAAGCCCCAGAATCTCTCCAGGATCAACGCAAAAGGTCAGATCATGTACCGCAGTCACGTCGGCGTAGGATTTGTACAAGTGGTTTACTTCAACCGCTTTCATATAAGCCCTCCCTTTTCCATTTTGATGTCATGATGATCTCCCTAAAACCACCACAAGCCCCTTGCCGCCGCCAACGCGTACCCGGTAACCGGTCTTCAAACGTATCGTGGCATCACCACAGCCAACTGGTCCTATCGTATCACAGGAATGAATACAGTGCCTGACGATGTGTTGACGGGAAGCTGATGCGCCGCCCTACTGATTGGCCAAGCGATAGCCACGAACCCACTCTCACCTTCGCGCCGTCCTGTATTCCCCGGTGGTATCTGAGCGATCCCGATTGGCCGGCGCCCAACCTGACCTTGCTCAACAATGCATTGCGACAGACAGGTTGGGAAGCCGAACCGCTGACAGGGGACAACTGGCGACAGGCCGTGCACTCCCGGCTGCAAGCTGTCACCTGGGAGCAAGTCGCAAATGACGTACGGCCGTTCTTAGACTCGAGTGGGGACGCGGGGCTCCTAACAGCGGAGAACCTGAAGCGCGTCCTCGACCAGAGACCAGAGCGCAGACAAATCAAAACAGGGAGGAGCGGATAATAGCCCTCTGTGTTTATGTCAACTTGATGGGTGGCGGGGGTGGGCCACCCGGTAGCCAAAATGCGGGTATGGATGTCCGTGCGCCCCATGGACGCTGAGCATGGGGCGATCGAATGCTATTGTGCTTCAGGACCCAATAACTCTCTTGAGTTGTTGGCACATTGACCTGAATTGAGCTCGTACGTGCCGGATTCGACAGGGAAAGCATTCCTGTGGTAGAATCGTGACCATACACTTGCTCGAAAGCAGGCCATGGCAGTCACACTCTTTTCTTCCATCCAAGGTTGGATCCAGTCACTCTGCCGCGGAGCCAAGCAACGCCTGCGCCAGTGGACACGTCCCGACAACAGCAGCGATTTCCTGGCTGTAGGTACGGCCCTGATGATCGTCCAGCCCGATACGTTGCTGCGCTGGCATCGAGGCCTGTTCCGACGAGTGTAGAGACACAAGTCAAAGGGTAGGGGGAAGGGTGGTCGCCAGCCTTTGGCTGAAGATATCGTGAATCTCATAAGGACACGGGGCAGGCGAACCCTACCTGGGGAGCAGAGCGAATTCGGGGTAAGCTGCTGAAGCTGGACATCGAGGGGCCAAGAGCACCATCCAGAAGTACATCAACGAGGTACGTGGTCCTCTGTCTACCAGGCAGACCTGGCAATATCAGGCCTACGTCAACCATGCCAGGCCGCACCAGGGTATCCACCAGCACATCCCGTGCTCGGCAGAGCAGTCGGGCGTTGTCCTACACAACCGCATACAACGACAGTGCTCTTGCCAAGGGCTTCTGGTAGACTAGAGGCGTACTCGCGGGCTGAAGTGGATTGGCCTCCTGGCGAAAGGGTCTGTCAGACAGCAACTCACAGACCCTTTCGCTGCATCTGCGCGGGCACAACGGTTCTGGAATAGGCAAACCCCGTCACCGATACTCTACTTGGAGTCTCGCCCGAAAGATTGCCGTGTCTTGACGGGCTGATCCTCGGGCGGATGAGTGTTTTCGGCCAGGACAGGGTCTTGCCGGTCAACCAGTGTTGCGCACTGCACTTGTGACGTCCTAGTGACGCACATAGGCTAGAATGGGTCGAGAAAGTCGTGGGGGAGGCGTTCCCACGACGCGGACATATCACAATATTACCAGAGAAAGACGATAGGAGACACTATGACAAATCAATTGGCCACTGCCTCGGTCACCTCACACCTCAGCAACCAGGCCGGCCGGGCCATCGTCACGGCCCGCGGCCACCACGTGATCGTGGATTCGCCAGCGCCCCTGGGGGGGCCCAACGAAGAGATCAATCCCGTCGACCTGCTGCTGTCAGCGCTAGCAACCTGCGGGACCTTTGTGTGCGAGACGGCAGCCCAGGAGATGGACATCCCTTTGCATAGCATCGGCGTCACGGCAGCGGGCGACTTTGACCCGCGCGGTCTCTGCGGTCAAGGCATCAACCCCAGAATGCGGGCCTTTCGGGTGCGGCTGGCCCTTTCGGGGCCAACTGAGGAACAGGCGGAGGCATTGGCCGAAGCATTCCGGACGCGCTGCCCGGTATTCACAACCTTTTCGCGAGCGGCGCCCATCGAACTGGAGATTGCCCTCGAAGCGTGACCGTTAGCTTCTGATCGAGCACCTGAATAGAACGGAATCGGACGCGATGAGCGTCATCGCCGCGCCAGCGGCGACTCGAACGTGCAATAGACCTTACCTTCAGCCAGGGCAACGTGGCCCTTGACCCACCCGGTTTGGGCGGCAAAGAGGGTCGTCTCCACGAATGTCCCCTGCTCAAGCTCGTGAAGCCGGGCTTGGGCTCGCTCCAGCCCAGGCTTGTCCTCTGTCAGATGCAACCAAGTGATCGCTTCCTGAAGATGCTGTCGGGCAAGGTCCAGACGGCCGCCTTGGGCCTGGAGGTTGCTCAAGGTGACCAGGCCATGGGCAATCCCCGGGCCGTAGCCGATCTCGCGGCTGATGTCCACAGCTCTCTCCATATGGTGGAGAGACTGATCTAGCGCGCCACGCTCCCAGTGTACGCTGGCCAGCGCGTGATGAACCCGCGAAGCCATCAAGCGGTCGCCGGAAACCTCGCAATGTGTGAGGGCCTGCTTGTAGCGCGAAAATGCGCCCTCCCAATCACCCAGTTGGCGCAACGCATGGGCCATGCCGTAGAGTGCTAGGGCTTGGCGCCGCCGATCCTGACGCGCCCAGTAGAGATTCAACGAGGCCTTGTACTGGGTCACGGCCTGGCGCGGGCTGCCTAGGCTGCGATGGATCTCGGCCAGGTTATGCAGGGCTGTTGCCTCTCCCTCTACCTCCCCCTGGCGCCGGTGCAACTGGAGCGCATCACGCACGTACGTCAGTGCTGCACCATAGTCTTCCGCCGACCAATGCAGGAACCCCAACTCGCGCAGTGCCTGGGCTTCCCCGGCCTTGTCGTCAACCGAGCGGTATAGCTCCAAGGCCCGTTCACCAGCCTGGCGTGCAGCGTCGTACTGGCCTGTGTAGGCCATGCACCCGGCCTCGCGCAAGCTGGCGATCGCCAGCCGATCCCGGTCTTCCATCGCTTCGGCTAGCTGTACCAGCTCCATCACGTCCTCCGCCTGCTCGGTGCGGAGTCCCTGGCGGTCCAGCATGGCCTCGCGGCCCAAGAGCAAGTCGAAGCACCGTTCCAGGTCACTTGGCCCTTGTTCGCCAAGGAAGTTCAGAGCACGACTGTAAAGTTCCGCGGCATGCTGGTAGGCGTATAGCGATTCGGCTTGTCGAGCAGCTTCGGCCAAATAGGTGATAGCTTCGGGATCTCCTGACTGCTCAAAATGGTGGGCTACTTCCTCCGCAACAGTCTGAGGGCGCGCTCGATGGATCTGCAACAGCGCGCGTGCCGCTCGCCGGTGCAAGGCATGGCGCTGTACCGTGCTTAGGCCATCGTAGATCACGCGCTGGTAATAGGGATGGTGAAAGGACAATGATTGTTGGGGCAAGCTTCCGGGTAATTCCTCCAGGATCCCCTGCCTTAGTGCCTGCTCCACGACATCAAGGGCTTGCAGCTCGGGGAGGCCACTCACCTGACGCAGCAATAGCAGGCCAAGGGGTCGAGCAATGACAGCCCCCACAGCCAGGGCACGGCGCTGTTCCTCGTCAAGCGAAGCCATACGTGCCTGGATGAGGTCCTGTATTCGCCGTGGCACTGGCCACGATTTGACTTGTTGGGCGTCTATGCTGCCATCCGGCTTGCGGTGCAGGTTGCCCGACTCTGATAGCGCGTTTAGCGTCTCGGTCAGAAAAAGAGGGTTGCCTCCGCTATGTCGATGAAGACGCTCTGCTAGGTCATCTAGCCCAGGGATGTTCAACCCCAGAAGCATCTGGTGGATGGTCTCCTTGTCAAGAGACGCCAACTCGACGACCTGGACGCGACGGCTGTCTTTGAGCAGTTGGTCCAGATCGGGATTGTCAGTCACTATATCAGGACGGTAGGTGCCGATGATGAAAATCGCTTCGTCCGCCGTATGCCGCGAGACATAGTGCAGCAGTTCCAACGAAGCTTCGTCCGCCCAGTGGAGATCGTCAAACCAGAGGCAGAGAACGCATGCCCGGGATAGGTGCAACACAGCCTGCACGATGCCCTGCAGCAGTCGCAACCGGCTTTCGGCAAGGGTCGTACCCTCGACGTCGTCGGCTGGCACGCCGAGAGCCGGGATCAGGCGTGCCAGCTGTTGCTGCCAAACCTCGGCCAACCCGGCCAACTGAGATTGCCAGCCTGGTTGTGATAGCCCCTGCAGCGCATCAGCCCACATGGCGTAGGGTGCCCGGGATTCTGGGGCGTAACACCGCCCGGCGAGAAACCGTACAGGCAGTTCCGTCTGCCCAGCGCAGCGTCGCAGGAACTCCTCCACCAGCCGGGTCTTGCCTACCCCAGCCTCACCCGACACCAAGACCAATCGACCTTGGCCTTTCAGAGCTCGATCAAACTGGGCTCCAAGCACTGCCAGATCTTGTGCGCGACCCAGGAAGGGCAGAGTGAGCGTCTCTTCCTTTGGCCGCGCTGGGGGGCGTCGATCGCGGACGATCGTGGGCGTAGGCTGGACCGCGATGAGTTGGCGGTACAACGCCTCAGTCTCGGCGGCTGGAGTGACGCCCAACTCGCGCTCCAACACGTCGGCGCACAGGCTGTATTGTCGGCGCACGCTGTCCCGATCGCGCAGGGCGCCATGGATCCTCATCAAGCGACGGTGGGCGCCTTCATGGAGAGGGTCTAGTACCACCAACCGCTGTGCATAGGCAAGTGCATCCTGAGGGTCGCCCTCCTCGAGTAGCCCATCAACCAGGTTCTGCAAAGTGGCCAAGGCTTGCTGCTCCAGGCTGTCGCGCTGGAAGAAGAGCCATTCGTCATAAGTGGGACACTCTGACAGCTCCAAGCCTTCCAACAGCAGGCCACGATACAGGTCGGCAGCTCTCCGCATGTCATCCTGCGCATCGCCATCGGCACCACCCTCGGCCAGACTCTGGAATGCTACTACATCCACCCAGATGCCCGCCCCCGCTTCAAAGCTGATTGCGCCTCCACTCATGGCAACGGCATCCGCGCCAAGCACCCGGCGTATCGAGTACAGCGCCTGGCGCAGACTCTGCCGTGCGCGGGGCTCTGGACTTTCGCCCCATAGCAATTCGGCCAATTTCTCTCGACTGTGGACTGTGTCGGCTTCGAGGGCCAGATACGCCAGCAGGGCCAACGTCTTGGCCGAGTGCAGACGTACCGGATGGCCTGTTTTCGTCAGCGTAGGTGGTCCCAAGAACCGAATCTCGGTCGTCACCATGGAAAAACGACTCCCCGAGTAATCTCGTGACGTTACTGTGACGCTTGGCAGTATAATGAGAACAGTATATCATATTTGCAGGCTTTGCTCCAAAGCGCTACGTTGCACCGGCACAAGACGCCTGCATAGGTGAAGAATCCAACATAATACGACAAAATAGGAGGTAAGAAATGTTGGGAAAATCGATGAAAGCAATTGCGGTTGTGGTGATGATGATGGGTCTGCTGCTTGTGCTGACCTCAGCATTGGCAGCCGGAGCCTCAGAGACTGGCGCGATGTCCCGGCTGGATCCTGGCGAACAGCATTGGTACACGCTGACAGACCAGGGGAACGGAGAGGCCCAAGTTGGCATGAACGTAGACCCCGACGGTGCCGCATCCTTCATGGTCGTCACGTCGGATGCCATCCGTGCCTGGGAAGCCGGCGGGGAACTGGAAATCATCGGCCGCGGCACCAGGAACAGATTCTCAGAGGCAGATCTCACCTGGTCCGGCAGCTCTGGCGGGCCTGGGACCTATCACCTCATCGTCGAGTATACGGGGAATGGGCAGGATCCCGCGTTCTACTCGCTCGACGTCAGCGGCGCGGAGATTTCTGCGGATGCACTCGCTGAGGAGAAAGAAGAGACCCCTGCTGAGGAGGCCAAGGCGGCATCCGCTCCGCTAGCAGAAGCCTCAGCCACGTCACGACTTTCGAATCAGCCCGGACGGGCCATCGTGTCGGCACGGGGTAACCACTTTGTCGTCGATTCGGTACCGCCGCTGGGCGGGCCCAACGAGGAGATCAATCCGCTGGACCTGCTGCTCGGTGCCCAGGCCACGTGCGCCGCGTTCGTCTATGAGTCGGCCGCGCAAGAGATGGGCTTTGCGGTGGGCGATATCGCGGCCACCGTCGAAGGCGACTTCAACCCGGCGGGAGTGAAGGATGGCTCGGTAAATCCTCGCATCCGGGCGATGCGGGTCCATATGGAACTAGAGAACGCCACCGAGGAGCAGGCAGAAATACTGGCCCAGCAGTTCCAAGCCCGCTGCCCGATGTACACAACGCTGTCCCGCTCCGTTCCCATCGAGATCACGACGGGAGAGAAGAAGGATGCATCGGTTGCTGAGGGGCTGAGTACGGCTTCGGCCACGGCTCGCACCTCGAACCAGTACGGGCGTGCCATCGTGTCGGCACGGGGGAACCACTTTGTGGTCGACTCTGTGCCACCTTTGAGCGGTCCTAACGAAGAGCGGAACCCGCTGGATCTAGCGCTGGGCGCCCTGGCCACGTGCGGGACCTTTATCTATGAGACTGCCGCGCAAGAGATGGGCATTGAGCTGACCGATATCGCGGCCACAGTGGAGGGCGACTTTGACGCCCGAGGGGTGAAGGATGGCTCAGTGAATCCTCGCATCCAGGCCTTCCGCGTCAAGATGGAGCTCTCCGGGGCGACGGCAGAGCAGGCGGAGAAGCTGAGCGAAGAGTTCCAGGCTCGCTGCCCCATCTATACGACCTTGTCCCGCTCGGCGCCCATCGAGATCGAGAACATAACGGAATAAGTTGTCTTTCATGTCACGGGTCTCTTGACCGAGCCCTGGGGGATAGCGGTCAAGAGACCCTGACGACTATCGAGACCTTGTCCCATCAGGAAGTGCAATACGGCTGGAGTCGTTGGATTGTCCTGGCCGAATAAGCTCATCTGCTAGGCGGCGCGGCGATATGATCGTCACTCATCCGCGCACCTAACGGATGAGGATTCTCGGGCAGGACATCCGGTAAGCTGACACAAAGCTGCGCGTGAGACGCGCAGCTTTACATAACAAGGGTGGATGACGGGGATGGACCACCCGGTAACCAAAATGCGGGTAATGGATGCCCAATCCAGCCCAAGAGGTGAATCACAGGTTGAGATCGTGCTGCACTGGACAAATCGGGGAATGCGTGCTATAATAGCACAAGATAACCGTATATATTGTGCTACTTTGGAGGTGCCTTGTGACTATCACCATTCAATCCACCGATCTGCGGCGGCAAGTGCGGGAGGTACTGGACCGCGTACGACGTGAGCAGGAGCCGGTCATCGTGCGCACCTACGACACGCCGCAGGCGGTCCTCATCCCTTACGAGCAGTTCGAAGCATATCAGATTTGGCAAGAGCGTCGGCTGAAGCGCGGGGCGTGGCTGGTTGAATTGCGATCCATCGCCGAGCAGGTGAGCGCCCGGGCCGCGTTGTCCGACGACGAAGCAGCGGATCTGATCGATGAAGCGGTTCGCGAGACGGCCGAGCGCCCGCAGCCCGCAGCATCGTGATCCGCGCTGTTCTGGATACCAACCTATTGATTAGTCATCTACTCACGCACCGCCCACCCATCGCCACGCTGATCGACCATCATCTGGCTCGGGACGATATCGTGCTGGTGACCGCGCCGGAACTGCTCGCAGAACTTGACCGGGTCTTGACCTATCCGAAGTTGCAGCGCTACTACACCGATGAGGAGCGTGCACGTTTTGTGGCTTTGGTCATGGCCCTGGGCGAGGTTGTGGATTTACCCGAGACTATTCCCCGCATCTGCCGTGATCCCGATGACGACCGGCTCATTGCCTGTGCCGTTGTTGGCGAGGCTGACGTGATTGTCAGTGGCGACGATGACCTGTTGGCTCTGGAGCGAGTGGGTGGCATTCCCATCCTCACGGCAGCACAGTTTCTGGCGATGCTGGAGCAGGGAAGCTGAAGGAAGCCTTATGGGGGCCGTGCTATGAAACGCCAAGTCAACGTGGATCTGGACGAGCTGGCCATCGCCCTCGACACCGATTTCTCTGAGTTGCACCAGTATCTGGATCTGGAAACCGGCCGGATCATCCCGATCATGCAGGAAATCTCCTGGGAGATGGAAGAGATCTACGAGGAGATCTACGACGAGGACGGCAATCGGGTCGTCACCCTTGAAGACTATCTTCAGCGGCGGGATGATCCGGACTGGCAAAAGGAGATGATGCTGGAGGCTGACCGGGTCGAGCAGGGGTATGGTACGCGCTACATCCGCGTCGAGCGGGACGATCCCTACGGCGACTACCGGGACATGGAGCGATTTATCGGCACCGTCGAGGATGCACGCCTGCAGGAGCGACTGTGGAATGCCATTCGAGGGCGAGGAGCCTTCCGCCGCTTCAAGGATCTGCTGGCTCGCCATCCACAGGTGGAGGAGGCATGGTTCGAGTTCAAAGATGCTCGGCTGCAGAAGCGGGTGGCCAACTGGCTGGCATACCATGAGATCGAACCAGTTCCGTAGCAGGAGACAGATTTGACCGTTTCTCGCTCCGAAATCGATCGGAGCAGCCTGATCGATTGCAGTGGGTGTTGGGCGCGCTGGGCTACTGCCGCCCTGGCCTAATGGTCTGGAGCCTGAACGCTTCGTTGACAAGTTCACTCCGCCGCGGACCAGGTGGCTCCGATTTGAGCTGCTCAAAGATCTCAATATACCGGGCACGAATCCGGCAGACTTTCGGATTGTCATACATCTCTTGGGCCCACTGCAAAGCGGATGCACCCCATAATGCCGAGATCTCGTGGGGGGGTGTACTCAAGGTATTCCTTTTCGGCAAGATTCGAGCCGTGCCAGATGTCCAATTCGTCTTGTTCCAGGCCGATGAGATGCGGAATCAAATAGAGATTGGAC